>Ga0265298_10002818_pt1 | contig 23651 bp, 45 predicted proteins | sample AusTroGonzalo_MG_3_FD_193486 | JGI IMG/M metagenome (GOLD analysis project Ga0265298, IMG submission 193486) | Bovine rumen microbial communities from tropical cattle in Woodstock, Queensland, Australia - Gonzalo_01 | ecosystem: Host-associated > Mammals > Digestive system > Stomach > Rumen ...
TCATTCTTTTTTTTTTTATATTTTATCTTATATATAATATATATATTATATATATAATATATATATAGAAAAAGTGAGTATTTTTTTGACTACCTATATAGGGGGGAGGGGTGTAGTCAAAAAAATACTCATTTTAATTAGTATAAAAAATATATATCATAAAATAAAAAAGAAATAATAAAAAGAGTATTTCTTTACTTTTTTATAGGAAGAAAAAATACTCAATTATTTGACAAGAAATAAAATCTGTGCTATACTATTTATAGTAAAATGGAGGAAAGGAGTTATGATAACCGTAACAGATTTACAAAAACAACAAAAACTAATTTTTCGCCGCGGCGATTATAATATTTTGGATTGCGGCATCCGCACAGGTAAAACTTATTGGGCCATCAATAATTTAAAAGAATTTACGCGCGACGGTAATTTAAATAGAATATTATTTCTTACAGATACAACTGCGTTAAAGGACCAGCTCGTTCAAGAATATAGTGATAGTTGTACAGAAGCCGATTTACTTTGGGAGCGGCAGCCTGGTACTTGGACAAATGAGCCTGATAAAATAGGGGTAATGTGTTATCAACGTTTGGGGCATAAGTGTCTTAAAGATGAATTAGATTTCTTAAATGAGATAGATGTAATATGCTGGGATGAGTGTGATAGTATATTTGATTTTGCAACTCAAGCATTTGTAAAAGCAAGAAAGCAAGATTTCGGTCGTGCGAGCAATGCGGAAATTCTTGCTGTTATTCAATCTTATGCTATCCGTAAAGATTATATGCCACTTGTTTTATTAGGTAAGTGGGAAGAAATAGTTAATGAAGGCCGCATTATGTGTATCGGTCTTTCAGCTTCTCCCGAGCGGGCTTATCAGTATTATCAAGCTTTAGTAAGCGCTAGCTATCAAGGTAAATTAGAAGTTGGTTATAAGATGGCGGAGGATATTTATTTCTATAATATTAAAGAACATATTAGACAGCTTAAGCCTGAACCAAATAAAGGATACTGGTGTTTCTCACCTTTTATTGAACCTAATCGCGGCTTGGTAGAAATTGCGAAAGCTCAAGGATTTAATGCTATTGAATTACATTCTACTAATAATTTAGATAAACCAATGACGCAAGAGCAGCTCCGTGTATATAATACTATTATTACTACTGGAATGGTTCCGTTAGAGTATGATTTTGTAATAGTAAATAAAGCGTTGGCTCGCGGCATTACTATCCGCGATGAACGCTTTAATAATGTTATTATCAATTCTATATATAAAGAAGATAGAATACAAGCAGCTCGTCAGACTTTCCAATATCAGCGGCACTTGAAAGCATTTGCACCACAAATACCAGAAGAATATTTAAATCAATGGGTCTCAATTGATAAATGTCGTGAATTGGCTGAATATATGGCAGTACCAGAATTAGACAAGGCTAATAAAAATACTAGTCGAATTATGAGTTGGAATAAATTAAAAGACTATCTTCCAACTTTAGGCTACTCAGTAGAGCAGAAGCGTAAACGACTCAATGGCAAACAACAGCAGGCTTGCTATATTACAGGCGAATGGCACGATGTTGAGCTTGTTGACAATCAATTTTTGCAGCTCGTAGAGGCTAAGGCGCAGCTTGATGCAGCTTCTGACAGCTAAGTCGCAGCTCCTGCGGCCCAGCTTATGAGAGCGGCACCACCGTGGAGAGAGGACAATGTCCTCTCTCTTTTCGTTATACTTATTATAACATAAATTTATATTCAAGTCAAGTGATAGACTTTAGTATGATAGCATGGTAGCATGATGAAGTATTGTTAGGGATTTGTAAATTAGAATGGCCGGATAGTCTAATTTACATAGGTTTAACTTGACTTCTTTTCTATTTTCTGCTATAATTAAATCATCAAATGAAGGGAGCGCAAGCATATGCCGAATTTTAACATGGCTTTGTATCTTCTTGACCGCTTGAACATTCATCATACCTATAAAGTAGAGGATGGTTTTTGGATAATTGATACCGAAGATGTTCAGTTTTGGTTTAACTATGATGGCGGTAGTTATTACGGAACTATTACTAAAATTCCTGAATTGGAGGATATATAATATGCATATTGGACAGAAAGTAGAAATTTATGGTAATATTGGTTACCTTGTTTCAATGGATATTGACCCATCAGAGGAATGTGAAGTAAGATATGAAACTATTACTTATACTATTCGAGTTTTTAAGCCATTTTATAAAGATGGTTATGCAGATTTTCGCAGAGGCGGGCATGACCTTATGCAAATGCATAGAGAAGGAGAGTTTAAGATTCTATGAAAAAGAACGACATTTGGACGGTTTAAGTTAGTTTATAATAAAGCGACATAAGCCGCTTTCTTTTTTAATTTAATGTAAATTAAATTGTACGGACATTTTAATTAACATAAGTTTCAAAAAAATAAGGGCTTGCGCCCTTATTTTTTACCAATCCTCGTCCTCATCCTCATCGTCGTCCTCATTGTAGAGGTCGATGTCGGCTTCATCGTCGCACTCGTCGCCATTGATGTAGACTTCATAGCCCGCATCACGCGCGGCGTCAATAGCCGCCTGAATGTCGGTGATATACTTATCCTTTTCATTTTCCTCATACTTGCGGATAGCATCGTCAATACTATCGCGCATAGCCTTGAGGACTTCGATGGGCATATCAGTCAGAACCATACCGCCATTGATGGAAGTGCCGCACTTGATGTTATTCATATTGATTCCTTTCTCTCTTGGGTTTGTTAGTGTTTTCCTTCACTTGATGTTATTATTATAGCAGATGGAGTGGAGTTTGTCAAGTTAAGAGTTTGTTAACGAGCGAGAATCAAGATGACGATGCAGATGATAAGCGCAAGCGCAAGCGGCATCCAGAATGGTGCAAGAACCCATACCCACGGCCATGCAATCACGCCGCACAAACGCAGAACCACGAAAGCAATTCCGAGCAAACCAGCACACGGGAGAGTGACAGTAACTTTCTTATCTTCCATAGCGTAATCTCCTTTGGTTTGTAGTGTTGTCCTTCACTTGATGTAATAAGTATAGCATAAGCTTACTAAATTGTCAAGTTAAACATTTGTAAAATAGATAGTCCGGGAATTTTAATTAACATATATTTATAATTAAAACCCTAAATAATAGGGTTGTTTATGTGGTTCACAAGCATAATCTATAACAATAGGTTTGCCATTTAATATTCCCCAGTTCCAACTATGCAAATCTCCTACATGGTTAATAAGCCATTCATATTCATCAGGTTTTATAAAATCTTTAATATCTTTATGGCTACCAATTCCAGTGGCTTTTGGCATTACATAGAAATAATGTTCGCGGTAAGAGAAACGAAACACGGGCGCAAGCAAATAAGAGTATTTGGAAGATAATGAAACTTTATACTTTTGAAATTCATCTTCACACCCACCAATTTTAGAGACACATTCATCATAGTCCCATTTAACAGCAAAATCTTTGCCAATAATAACCATGCGTGCAGAACCACATTCAACACTTGCGTGCTTTCCAGTGTGCCAAAAAGTTTTTTCTGTAGCTTCAAGAATATCGTTCCAATCATGCCAATCATTGACGTATTCAAACATAGCTTTAATATACTGATACGCGCGCATTTGATAAGTCATAGTTACTACTCCTTTCTTTTATTGTATTTATTATAGCATACTATGACTAATAAAGCAAGTTATTTTTTTGTAAATTATAATTTCCGGAGAATGTAAATAACACAGATTTTACTCTGCGTTATCTTCGATATGGTTATTTCTTTATTTGATATGGGACAGTTGATTCTGAAAATTCATATATATCTTCCCAATGCCAATTACAATTACAAGTAGAGCAATGTCCTTCAAATATACTATAAACACGACAATCGTATTCTTCTAATCCCATGAAAGTTATATCTTCAATGCAAGAGCCACAATTAGGACAATTCATAATTAGTTCTCCTTTATCATTCCTTCAACAAATTCAAAGTCAAGTTCATCATAGACGATTTCAACTCCAAACTGTTCACCTTCTACAGTAGTAAACTGCCATTCGTAAGCATCAGTCTTAATCATAGCAACGATGTTTTCATCTTCCTTAAGGAAGTATTCCATTGCAAGCTGGGCGCGCTTCATGTTGGAATAGATACCAAAGAAACCATTGTTAAGGTAGTTAGTACGAACGATATAAAGCATCATAATTTTTATCTCCTTTCATTTTCTGTATATAGTATAACAGATAATCGTTAAAATGTCAAGTTAATCTTGTATAAATTAGAATAACCGGTATATGTAATTAACATAAAATTAAAAAGGGAGATTACTCCCCTTCGGCCTTCTTCTTTGCGGCGGCTTCGCGCTTCGCCTTATCCTTTTCGGCTTTAGCCGCGCGTTCGGCGGCCTTTTCAGCCTTCTTAGCCTGCTTAGCCTCATAGTCGGCAATCTCGTTAGCCATGAGTTCGTCGGCGGTGCAATCTTCGCGCTCTTCCGCGACAATCACACCCACGCGGGCATAACGGCGGTTGCCATTATCATCTTCGATAATGCAACCATACTGTCGGTCGTTAATCTTGTGGAAACCTTCACGGTTTGCCATATCAAGATTAGTAAAGATGGCGGTGCGGATGTTGGAATCAATCAGAGCTTTGGAAATCTTCGGCATATGTTTTCCCTTTCTGGTTTTGTAAGTGTTTTCCTTCACTTTCTGAATCTATTATACACCTAATTTTGAAAATTGTCAAGTGTTTTGAAAGTTAATTGTGCGTAAATTACATATGCCGGCATAAGTAATTAACATAGATTTAAGAGAGTGATTATTTCACTCTCTTAACATCCATCCAACAATTTCGTCTTATTCCTTTACCATATGGCATTTTCTTTTTGGCTGCAAAACACCGCTTGAAAATTGTTGTCTCTATGTAAACATCCTCAATGCCTTTATGTTCTTCCTCATACGTCGCATTAAGTGTTAAGTATTTGTAAACCGTTTCTGCGCTTGTGCTGTAATTTTTTGCGGTCGGTTCACCTTTGCGATTGCTTGTCAAATTGTTACGTTCACAAAAATTCTTATAGGTTTTGCGCTGGCACAAAGTCTGACAAGCCATATTCCAAATACAGATAAAGTTTGTACCATAAGGAAAAAACCATCTATATTTAGATTTGGTTAACCATCTTTGCGTTGTGTTCAATGCGTTACGGTCAAAGTGTGCGTTATAAGCGGCGACATCTTTGATATTATATTTGCGCATGATACCATGCACATAATTCCTGATATTGTAGAAGTCAAGCATCACGCGCTTGTGGTTATGAATTTCTTCTACATATTCCGGAATCTTTGCGGCATAATATGCGGTCTGCATCAGGTCGCGCTCATACACAAAGATGTCACGCACAACAAATGAAAACTGTTCATAAATCCTACCTTGTTTGTCAGTTACTACACCGCCGATGTCATACACAAGAGGGTCGTCCAGACTGTTCGCTGTCTCTACATCTACCACCAAATAGTAATGAATCCGTTTGTCAACCATAACTCAAAATCTCCTTTTCTATTGATACTATTATTATATCAGATAAACGGAGTAAATGCAAGTTAAATGTTGGTAAATTACATATGCCGGATAATGTAATTTACATTTAGATAAAATAAGAAAAGGGCTTGCGCCCTTTTCTTACACCATGCGATAGGTGTTAGCCTTGCCCTTGGTTTCAGTGATAACCAGTTCAGGCTTCATCTCCCGCAGGAGAATGTTCTGAATCTTCGCGGCACTCATGTCCGCGGGCAGGCGGTCAGACGCGGCGGCGTAGATTTCCTTAGCCGTCATGTCAGTGGTGATAACCTCACGCAGAATCGGGATGACCTGCGCGGTCATTACAGCACGAGCAGCAGCAGTTGCCGCCTTGCGCTTGGCAGACTGCGCTGCCTTAGCTTCATCGCTCATGGAGCGCGTCTTGGAAAGCTGGGCAATCATGCCCTCAATGACGGTCTTGGCATCGGTGTCGGTCATGGAGTTCAGGGCGATAGTCAGGGCTTCCTTCTTAGTCATAGTGTTTTCCTTTCCGGTTTGTGAGGTGTCCTTCCTCTTTTGTGTATTCATTATAGCACAGTTGATTGGGTTTGTCAAGTTAAGAATTTGTTTCTTTTTCTTGGCAGGAGGGCGACCTTCGCATCAACTGTGCTCTTGCCCTCTCAACGAATATAGTATAGCAGAAATTCAGTTATTTGTCAATACTTTTCTTTGTTAATTGTATGAAAATTACATTTTCCGGAATATGTAATTTACATTTGTATAATAAAAAAAGACCCTTGCGGGTCTTAACTTTTTCTTAATAATTACATTCAAATCCTGCATACTCGGCAAGGCGGCGCATACGCCGGACTAATCCTACTGCATAGTTAGACAATTCGTTAGCTTCGTCTAATTTTGCGTTTATGTATTCTGCCATAGCACAATACACGGTTTCACATTCGCGCTTGTTTGCGCGCTTGCGCCTCATGCAAAATTCATCGGTTGCGCCCAAATCGCGGAAAGGGAAAAACTTAATTCCCATTGTTATGCTATGCTTTTTCGCAACCTTGGAAAGAATGTAACTTTCAATGATTGCATCGTCAAGCGCGGTATGACTTTCGACAAAATCATATTTATCACAGAGATAACGGAAAGTGCTTTCCGCGCTTGTCTTAAAGAATGTTCCCGAATTGGTAAGCATTGCATGTTCCAAACACTTATTTTTATAAGTGTTGTTATTCAATAGGTAAGTTGTGGCAAGCCCCCACATATCGAAAAGCGGATATTCGCGCCCACGGAAACGGAAAATTTCCGCTTCAAAATCAGGGTTAGGCTGGTTACGTTCGCCATCCGCAATACGTGCCGCGCTTCGCCGTTGTATCTGTTCCCATTGATAATAGTTAGAGCTATACAGTTCCCGAATGTAAAGTTCAGTGAAAGGAATAGCCTTCTTAAAATCAAACATGGAATTGAACGCGCCCACGCCGTTGACCTTGCCCATATCGGCAATTAACAAATCCATAACTTCATTCCACGGTTTTATGCTGGTTTCATTCTTGCGCAACATGTCAAGATAAATGGGGCGCTTTTCCTTATAGTATGCCGTATTAAATATGGCAGGAACCGAAAAAGTTTCGGCAATCAGAAATTGCTTGCTTTCCTTAATTTCACCCTTGCGGTTTGTGATAGTCCATCCAATGTCATAAATCAGCGGTTTGGCAATGGCAATGCGCTTTTTGCGTTCGGGGTTATCGCCCGCGATTTCATCCGCAAAAGGCAAAGTAGCGGTTTCGCAATCCAACATGAGATAAACCTTCTTTTTATTCGCCATTGTAAGTCCTTTCTGGTTTGTGTTGTTTTCCTTCAACTCTGGATATATTATAGCAGATATATACACGAATGTCAAATTAAGATTATGTAAATTACATATGCCGGCATATTTAATTAACACTGGTTTAATAAAAAGATTAACCCTTGCGGGTTAATCTTTGCTAACATTGCTAAGATAATTTTGATATATCTGCTTAAAAGCTTTTGCATCCTGTTCCTGAACAGAATAATTACATCTTGCCAAATACTGAACGATTTTACCATTATTGCTTACTTCACAAGTGATATAATTCTTATCGGGGTCAGACTTGCGGCGTACAACTACAATGTGTGTAGTGCCATTATAAACGCGCTCCATGTACATTCGCTCAACGCAATTATTTTGCCGTGTTCCTTCATTATGGAAATCTTCTTTTGTCAAAAGCGGGAAAACGGTAAAAATATCATTTTCATAATAAAGCCATTTTTTATCATTATTTTCTTTCAACTTTTCATTATAATGAACTTTCTTATATTCTTCGTACAGATAATTTATCTGTGCATAATTTGAAAGTACATTCGGTTTAATTTCTACGGTATTATATAATTCCATGCACTTTTCATAATAACGTTTTACAAGTGCGCTAATTTCGCCATATGCGCAATACTGATTAAAGAAGTTAATAACGTGTTCGCGCTCCATGCGCAAAAGCATAGTTTTCAAATAATCGGCGGGAACAGCATTAATACAATCTTTGAAAACTGTTACAAACCAATCCGGTTTATTTTCCAAAAATTTTTCATACTGTTTTTCCGCAAGATAACGCTGTATACGGCATTTATCAAAAATTCCCCTGTTTTCTTCTTTGCAAAAATTAACAATATCTTTTGTCAATTTAATATCAGAATCCAAATCACGATAGGAAGAAGGATGCAAGCCCAAACTGATAAGCTGTTCATAACGATTTGCGCGGGCAGTAGTATAATCCAAATGTCCCAAAATTTCGCTACGATACCATTTGATAGCATAAGCAAGGGAATCGCCTTCACGATACCATGTCGGTAAATTCTTAAAGGTAAAGCAAGAAGGAACAGACTTAACAGGCTTGCCGCTCTTGCCAATGAAAGAACCGTTGGAAATGTCCCATGAACCCAACTTAATGACGCCATCATAAGCAACGATGAAATTACGCTCTTTCTTAAACTCCATTCTCTTTTCCCTTCTGGTTTGTGTTGTTTTCCTTCAACTTTGTAAGTATAGTATAGCACAAGTAATGTTAAGAATCAACTATTATTTAGGTTAAACGTGTGTAAATTAGATATGCCGGAATATGTAATTAACATATATGTAATAAGAAACGCGCCCCTTATTGTGGGGCGCGGAGAAACGGAAGTTAGGGACGGCGCGAATACTTGAAAGCATCCTTGCCGTTGTCGTGGCGCTCAACCTCATTGGGCCACTTTTCGCGGAAAGCGTACTGGAGTTTCGACGGAGTGAAACCGTCAGGCATACTCGCTTCAACAAGCGGCCACAGTTCCTTGACCATCATGGGCTTGTCCCACTCGGCGCAAGCCATAACCACGTCATGCGCGGCGTTGTACAGCGCGGTATTTTCGCGGGACTTTGCGGTCAGGCGGTCATATTCCGCGTTGACTTCCTCACGCAGAACAGACAGGTCGATAGTCTCGTCACCATTCAGATAGTTGCGGATGGACTCAAGAGTGGATTTCTTCATAGGGCAAAATTCCTTTCTCGTTTGTAGGGTGTCGTTCCCTTTGATGTATTTATTATAGCATTGATTGGCTATAATGTCAAGTTAAGAGTTTGTTAAAGGGGAGTGGTTCTTGACTGGTTCTTATGGAGCAGGAGTGTTACTCGCTCCCCTTCAACATCCTTATTATATCACGATTTCTCAACTTTGTCAAGTTAAGATTTCGTGAAGTTGGTGAGGGTGGCGGGAATCGAACCCGCGGTACATGGATTAAAAGTCCATTGCCATACCACTTGGCTACACCCTCATAAGTTTTGGGATTTCCTTTTCTTTCCCTCAACTGTAGTTATTATAGCAGAATTGGAATGAAATGTCAAGTATTAGGATAGTTAAGATTTGGGAAAATAGAAATTACGGGATTTCTAATTAAAATGAAATTAACAGAAAAAAGTATTGACAAAGAAATGAAATTCTGCTATAATAATAACTGTCAAGAGGACAAGGAACAAGTCCTAAAAACCAGAAAGGGAAACACATGAATGCTAATGAGATTAAGGCTACCGCTCGTCAGATGACCATTGCTGCTATCATGCCCATGCTTCAGGAAAATGACGCTGTAAAGTTTGCGGATGGCTCTTTTGCTATCCTTCAGACGGTTGACGGTCAGGAAGTTTGGACGGAAGTCACGGTTAAGTCTAAGGCATGGAACGATACCAAGGTATCTAAGGCTTTTGACCCCTACGAAAAGGCGCAGGAATGGGAAGCCGAACGTAATATCAAGGCACAGAACAAGGCGGCAAAGGAAGCCGAGAAAGCGGCCAAGATTGCGGCAAAGGAAAAGAAGGCGTAAGCCTTCTTTTTTATATATATGTTGATTAAAAATGCCGGAATATGTAATTAACATAACGAAATAATAAGGATATTAAATCCTTATTATCATTCTATTTTTCTTATTATCATAGCGATAAGAATTTACTGTCTTATTTTTAATTGTTGTTGGTATATCAGATGGAGAACCGGCATAAAGCGCGCGGCTGGTATGCGGATTCCATATAATTACATTGCGAATAATAACTTTTGCTTGTGCGACATGAATTAATTCAGTTATTATCATAATTAGTAATCACTCCAATCATCTAAATCAATAGTATTTTTTATTTCATATTCACGCTCATAGTCAAACTGATAGTCGTGTTTCTTGTTGGGTATTACCTTGGTAACAGGGTTGACGCTACCCCAATCACCGCGCATCTTACGAATAACCTCGTAGGTGCTGTTACTGTTACTGTTCTTCTTATTCTTCGCCATTTGCGTTCCCTCACTTTCTGTATATAGTATACTATATAAATAATTATATGTCAAGTTAAATATTTGTTATATAGATTTTCCGGAAACTGTAATTAACATAAAATTAAAGTAGAGGATTAAACCTCTACTTCACGAGGGAGAAATTGGTTAGAGTCGTCTTGTTCTTGGGGTTCAGTAGTAAGGGCTTTGAACCCCTTGGTATTAAGGTCTTTAATGACCTTTTTGGCTGCGCGCTTGCGCTCTTTTTCACGCTCTGCGCGTTCTGCCTTTTCCCTGCGCTTTGCTGCCTTGTCTGCCTTGTCTGCCTTGACAAGTTCCCACTCATCATGGGCGGCGTAACCATCATAGGCATCATAACCGCCGTCACCATTGCGAGAACCGCGTGGAATAGATACCTTAATCAGCGCAAACTTTTCGTTACCTTCGGCATCTACAACAGGCATGACCAGTTCGCTTGCGCTAACGTCCATTACATCGGCTTCATAGTGTTCAGACAGGAAAGCGGTCATAGCGGTAAGAATGTCGTTGCGGATAGCGGTTTCCAGTGCTGCCTTGCTTATGTTAGCCATATGTTATCTCCTTTTCCGGTTTAGTGTTTTCCTTCACTTTGTAGGTATATTATAGCATATTGTGGCGAGAAAGTCAAGTTAAATGTTTGTAAGCTTCATATATAGCATACGCAAACATAATGATACATGAGCCAATGTAAATTATTAATTTTAACATTTGACTTTCTCCTTTCATTTTCTATAATTATTATAACTCAATTTCTGAAAAAAGTCAAGTAAATTTTTTGTTAATTTTAATTGCCGGCAATTTTAATTAACATTAAATTTAAGAGAAAGGCGGTTATGCCGCCTTTAAGAGATTGTTAAGAATTTGAAAAATTTCGTTCGGTGTGTGCGCTTCGCCTTCCCACGTAGCATGAACGCGCAAATCATCATCAAAAATGATTCCTTCTTGCGCGATTTCCCATTTATTGCGCCCATATTCTACAATATGAATAGTATTCCAATGGACTGATGGCATATGGTGGTCAAGCCAAAATTTTTTCGCGCTTGTCACCATTTCGTCATATTCTGTCGTGCTATCACGACTTAACCAACTGATAACACCGATTTCATATCCGCGTGCCTGAAGGCGATTCAATGCGCGGGCAAGGCGAGAAAGGTTAACCAATGGTTTAGCAATGGCATATGGTGTCGGGTCATATGCGCGTAACATAGGCAACCAATCAGTAACACCATACAAGTCCGCAATCGTGCCGTCCATATCAAACCAAATCTTCATACTATTTTCTCCCTTCATTTGATGAATATAGTATAGCATATATTGTTTAAGAAGTCAAGTTAATTGTTTGTAAACTAAAATGTCCGGGATGTTTAATTTACATATAATTAAAATTAAAGTGGATTATTCATCCACTTTAACCCATGTTCCAGTACGGCGATTATATTCAAATAAACCAACCGCACAACTAAAATCTTCGTTATAAATACATGAACCAATATTTACACGAATGATTTCGGCTTCATCATCGGTTAGGCTGCCCATCTTTCTGATGTAAGTACAGTAAGAATAAGCATCATCTAACCAAGTTAGCCAATCCTCAACGTTAGGTGATTCATATGGAGGAATCATTTCCTTCATATTTTTATCATAGAAAGAATACTTCTTTTCTATGCTACGCATTAACATATATGCGTTATTCTCATAGCGCAAACATGCTTCATAGTTATCAAATTCCTTATCATCAAAAGCATAATACATAGTGACTTCACGCATAGTTTGTGTCTCCCTTCATTTGATGTATATATTATATATCATTTAGAATAAAATGTCAAGTTAAAAAATTGTTATATAAATTGTCCGTGCGATTTAATTAACATAAATGTAAAGCACTCATGGTGTAAGTGCTTCAATAGTATCTGTAAGTTTATCTAATACTTGGTTAATTAATTCAGAGGACTTTTTAAGTCTTGCTCTGTTCATTAAAAAGCAGTAATCATCATCTTGAATTTCATCAATCAATGATTCACAAATTTCCTTTGCTCTTATGAGTTCTTCAATATGGTTTGCGTTAGGTTTGAACATATTACATAAGCCCCTTTCTTATATTAAAGTAATGTAGTGCAGTGATTATTTTATCGTTGGCTGAAAGCAATTTAGTAGCTAACTCACAATCTTCTTCTACTGAATAATCTTCGCTATTCAGCATATTATAAAGCACAGCTTCTATATTTTCAGTTGCTGTTGCCAGCTTTGCCAGCTCAATGTCAGTAGGTATATACATATCCAGCTCCAGCTCCTCTCTTTTTCTATATACATTATACCAGCTTCCAGCTTATAAGTCAAGTTATAAGTATGTTAAATTTCGGGTCGATGACCCGCGAGTTAGGCAGCACTAATAGACCTGATACACAGGTCACTTTACATGAAATTAACAGGTTCTTAACCATAAGCTAACGTCTCCTTAATATAATCATAACAATCACCTCTTTTTCCTATAGTATCCACCATTGTTAATTATAACATATATTGCAAGGGTTGTCAAGTTAAATGTATGTAAATTACATTGCCCGGATAATCTAATTAACATAGAATTTATAAAAAAATTTCACCCGTGAGGGTGAAATTCATAGCGTGCGCACATAGATGCAAACTTGTAGGCAACGCGATAAAGGTCGCAATCGCGCAAGGGCTGGATATAGGTCGGCCACGGGTCATTGCCTTCCAGAATTTTGGCGTGGCGGGCGCCGTCAATGACGACAAATTCCACGCGGACGTGCTGAGTCTTACCACGGAGAGAAAAACCATTGAAATCACGATACATTTCCATAACACAACCTCCAATATCTTGATTATGGTAATAGTATAACATAAAAATCTAAATAAAGCAAGTTAAATGTATGTAAATTACATCATCCGGAAAATCTAATTAACATAATATTAATGGCATCTTATAGATGCCATATTCCGCGATATTTACTTCCGTATTCTTCTAAAGTTTCTCTGATTACTTCATAGTCTCCTTCTTCAAATGATACAATCCAAATGAGAGTTTTTTTCCTGATGGCAATAATACCAAAAGCCATTTGGCAAGCAGTAACGGCTTTGTTAAATTCTACAGACTGAATAATGGTCATTTTGAATAATTTCATACTATCGCCCCTTTCAGTATTATTATACTATATAATAGCAGTAAATGCAAGTTATTTATATGTAAAATAGATTTTCCGGCATATGTAATTTACAATATCTTAAAAAAATGCGGGTTAATCCCGCAAATCTTTTTCGGTAATTTCGGTAAAGCTGCCGAAAAGGGTGATGATGGGGTCAGAAATTTTGTCGCGGTTAATCCAAAGGAAATCACGTGCGGCGCGGGTAGTGTAGAAATAGCGATAAGTAGCGGTGTTGGTGGCGAGGACGATGTAATCAATGCAGTAGAGCGGCATATCCATTGCGATGACCTCTTTTCTTGTTTTCTTGAATATAGTATACCAGAAAAGAGTATAGATGTCAAGTTAAATATTGGAAAATTAGATTAGCCGGTGGATGTAATTAACATAGATATAAAAGGGGTTAGCAATATACTAACCCCATATCGCGCCATCGTAAAACGCTGATTTGGTTACACGCTTTCCCGATGGTCAATGCTTCGCGCTTTGTGCTGACGCGCTTGCTTTTGTCGATGTAATAAATGCCCTCGCTGTACCATATGCCGCAATCGCCCTTATAAGCCTTAACCGCGTTGATAGCTTCGCGGGCATTTGTGGCTTCGATGCCTTCTGTTGCAACTTGCCAACCGGTTTTGTAGGTAATGATTTTGCCCTTTTTCAAAGTTAAACCGTCGTTGTTGGTCAACTTTTTGATGGTACGAATGTTAATCATGGCGTTTACCTCTCTTTCCTAAGTTCAAGATAATTATATACCTTAAAACATATAAAGTCAAGTTAAAGTTAGGTAAATTATATTTACCGGCAGTTGTAATTTACATGATAATAATAAAAAATGCGGCATTGCCGCATTAGGTGTCCCAAATTCGGAGAACTTTGTCTTCAAAGTTATAGGTAACGTCTTTTGCTGGGATATTATGTTGGCGATAGCCGCCGTCATTGTGGCCGGTCATCATCACCTTGAAATCAAGGAAATTGTCATCCAGCATGGCCATTTCGTTGATGCATTTGAGAAGTTCCTTAATAGTCATAGTATGTTGCCTCCTTTTTTATTGTATATATAGTATAACATATATTATTATATTTGTCAAATTAAGATTGTGTAAATTATATTTGCCGGTGATTGTAGTTTACATAAAAATAATAGTCCGATTAACGGACTATTATCTCTCTTACATACCACTCTAAACCGGTACAGAGTTCACGCCATCGTGCCGCCTGTCCTGCCTCGCTTTTGGTGCTGTAGTAGGAACTACCCTGCAAACCTGTTTCGCATTGAATAACGTATTTAACCATTGTGTTAATCCTCCTTGATTTGATAACTTATTATAACATATATATAGTATGTTGTCAAGTTAAACATATATTAATTACATTTTCCGGATGTTGTAATTAACATGAATATAAAGAAAAGTCGGATTATTCATCCGACTGTATGAAACCGGTCTCCATGATGGTGATGATGTCCTCAACATGCTCCATCCGCGGGCCGATGCGGTAATCCTGCTCAAAGTTGATGATGGTGAACAACTCGTCATAGCAGAACTCCTTGCAGTTGTAATCGTGAACGTGCATATAGCGCATGGTGTGGGCGATGGCTTCATCCATCGTGGGCGCGGCGCAGATGGTATCGCAGGCGAGTTTGTCATAGGCGACGAAGATGGTGCTGTGCTTCATATGAGGTGTCCTCCTTCAAATTTTCTACGATCATTATACCAAAATTAGTGTTAAGAATCAACAGAGTTAAGATTGAGTTTCTGTAAACTACATTATCCGGTTGATGTAATTTACATAATATTAAACAGGCCGCTTAGCGCGGCCTGCCCCACTTCAAAGTATCCCACATGAGAATGTTCTTTTCCTTGGAATCCCAGATGAATTTGCGTCCATTAGGGAACCACAGTTCGCCGTGGCCGTTTGCGATGCTCCAACCATGGCACTTGCCAAAGTGCTTTTCCATTTCAGCAATGCAATCTTCAAAGCTGCCATCATAGGCGAGAACTACGGTATTGTCATAGCGAATGATGTTAGTGTACATTGTATTTGCTCCTCTCGTTTGTTTCTGTATATATTATAATGGATAATCAGAGAATTGTCAAGTTAATTATTAGTAAATTATAAAAACCGGCAGATGTAATTAACAAAATAATTAAAAAAGCCGCGCGGTTAGCTACTCCGCGCGGATGGGCTTCCAACATCATTGATTTGCCCGCGGTCAATGGGGAACGGTTTTCAATGTAATGGTGGGGTCAGTTCTCCACCGCCAAGTGGTCTGTTGCCCCTTGCTTTAGCCCATTGGAATCAGTCCCTTCTTGCTTTCGACATATATATAATAACATAATTTAGATAAGAAGTCAAGTTAATTGTTGGTTAATTATAACACCCGGTAAATATAATTAACATAAAGGTAAAAGAACATGGCTACGAAGGAAGTTGGCGTAGCCGCGTGAAGTATATTTTATTTATATTAATAATTTTGTTTAATAGGGTGGATTCATCGTCGTGCACCTCATCAGCTATTTCATGTTATTTTAATTACGTTTGATGCTTGGTTTAATGCTGCGGTGGCTCCATCTCTCAACGCTCCTTTCTCCCTTTCGACAAGTCTATTATATACCATAGACTAAGAAAAGTCAAGTTAAACGTTTGTAAATCATATTTTCCGGTGGATGTAATTTACATTGGCTTAAAATAATAAGGCTGTTGCCCTATTATTCAAAACGGTCTTGGTCATAGCGCAGGACGTATTTGTTGTTTTCCGTGGTATCAAGTACCGCGCAGGATGCGCAGTCAGGATCCATGATGTAAATGCAGAATGCTTCTTTCGCCGCGCGGCCGTTATCAGTGACTTCCCTCTTGATGGTCAGGTTGCCGGTACCGAGTTCCTCATACACAGTGATTACTACGAACATGTTAGTTACCTCCTTGATTTGATGTCTTATTATAACATAGATACTTATTACTTGTCAAATTAAAAGTTTGTAAATTAAAACATCCGGTAAATGTAGTTTACATAAAAATAATATAGATGGAGATTACTCCATCCATGTGGGCGTGTATTCGCGGTTACAATAGTAAAATTCGCAAAAGTGATAATCATCACCTGCAACCCAAATATTGTAATGACTTTCCATGTCAATTTCACGTTCAAAGCGAATTTCTGTTGGGTACTTGTCAGTAAGAAGTTGATAGAAAATTTCATATAACATAGTAGTAACCTCCTTCTGTTTATATCTTATTATATAATAGTTTTTAATATCTGTCAAATTAAGATTATGTAAAATAGAAATGCCGGGGCATTTAATTTACAATAAGACAATATAAAAGGCGGTTAATGTAACCGCCCTTTCATGTAATCATGCCACCAGTGGTCGGCCAGTTTTTGGGCTTTATGCCTATTGCGCCACCTTTTACAGTTATTGCGCTTTGCATTTTCAAACCATATTGCCTTATGAAATGGGATTTGCCATTGTGCTATGTGTTTGTGAATTACTCTGCCTTTCATAAATGAAATTACACCTCAACTTTTCGGATATTTTTTTATTTTTATTTGATGCTATAATTATAACAAAAAGAAAATGAAATGTCAAGTTAAATATTTGTAAAATACAGTTTCCGGACAATGTAATTAACATAGTAATAATATAAAAGAGGATTATTAATCCTCTTCTTCTTTTTCGATTTCGCCCCACGGTGCAAGACCATTATTAAGGCATCGAATGTAGAAAGCGAGTTCGTCTGCATCATGAACAGAAACATCATCATCATCCCAAGGGAAATCAATGGTTTCCCATGCCCCAGAACGTGACCAATCATTATCTGGCACATTCTTATCGAAGAAAGCGCCATAACGTGGAGAGCCATAAGAATGGTCATGGCAAATGGCATCGCCATCGTAACCCTTAAAAGTTACACGCCAACCGCCTTGGAATGCTTGAACGGTATCAAGTTCTACCTGCTGTGCGCGGCAAGCATTGACGAGTTCAACGAGAGAGTTGATGTATGCAGCATCAATCTGCATGGGGGTGAAGTGCATATGCTCCTGAAGAATCTGCTTTTCCTGATTAGTCATAAGTTGTTTCCTCCTTCATTTGATGATATAAGTATAGCACAATATGGAATATTTGTCAATAGAATAAAGTGAGATTTAATAATTTTTTTACAAAATAAAATTTATGTTAATTATAATGCCCGGTAGATGTAATTAACACATTAATAAAAAGAATAGCGGTAGTTCGCTATTCTTCTTCCTCTTCTTCGTCAGGAGTATCAATTTCAGAATAATGTTCTTCAAAATAATTATTTTCTGCTTCGCAAAATTCATTTTCAAATTTGAGGAAAAAATCCTCTTTTTGTCTGGCATATTCAAAGAGTTTGTGGTAAGAAATGAGTTGAGAAAGTTCTTCTTCCCAATCTTCCCATGTCATATCAACCCAAGCATCTTCACGGGCTTCAGTTTCTGTTTCAAAAATGTCTCCGTCATACTTTTCCCACTGTTTCATAATTATTACCTCCTTCATTTGATAATTTATTATACCATAAAAGTTTTAGGATTGTCAAGTTAAAACTTTGTAAAATAAAATTGCCGGCATTTGAAATTAAAATCAACTTAACAAAAAAGAGGATTAATCCTCTTTTATGTAAAATGCAATATAGTACCCAGTTTCGGGATTGCAATTATAATAACGAAATTCGTTATACATTACATCAAAATTCCGAAACATCCATCCCGGTTTTATTTCTACCGCAAAAATAGAATTAGGATGCATTTTATGCGGTACCATAATAAACGATTGTTTATTATTGTACATTTTGCGCGCGGTAGCCTTGGTAATCTTTTTCATAGTAGAAATACCTCACTTTTTAGGATTTTTGTTCCGTCCTTCAGAACAATTATAGTATACCATTTTGAATATGAAATGTCAAGTTAAATGTATGTAAATTAAAGTTTCCGGGAGATGTAATTTACAATATCTTAATTTGACATTTTAGGATTTTTATGCTATACTATTTTTAGAAATTAAGAAAAGAGAGGTAATTTGAAATGATGACCAAGTGCTACATTGTAGAAATGAATTCTGACAACGAGTCTATGTTTGAATATCTGAATGATTTTGGTTTTGACTATACCATTGAAGAACATTGGCCCGCGCCGGGTTATATGGAAATTTACATTGACTATTATCCGCATGAGATTCAGGATTTGGAAAGCATTATGCAATGGTATGTTTAACATACCATTTCATTTTGAAATTATGTTAATTATAAGTTCCGGGAATTTTAATTTACACATATTTAATAAAAAAAGACTTGTAATTAAAAATAAAATATGTTATAATGAGTATATTAAATGAAGGGAGTTTCGGGAATTATGGATAAACATTTTGTTACCACTATTTGCGCGCGTATCATTTTGATATTGATTGCCGCTATTCCAACGTATTTCTTTTACAATAATACGCTTGCTTGGAATTTTAATTTCCCGCAGTTTGGGTATTGGGAAATTGTATTTGGTTTGGTTTCGGGATGGATGATTCGTTGCGCGTTGTCACGTTTTCCTGATGATTGAAATTTGAAATGACCGCAAATGCGGTCATTTTTTTGTCTAAATAAAACGATAATTTTGTTATTGCTTTTATAGAAAAATTGTGCTATACTATTCTTATAAGGGAGGTTGAGAAAATGAGTTCTAAAATGTGGTATCGTAAAACTTTACGCTATAAAGTAAAGATGTGGTTTTATCGTTTAACTCTTAAAGATATTAGTGGTGCTATGCGTATATGCGCGATTGCTATATTTGAGTTTATTATGTGTGCTATTGGCTTTACAATATTTATGGTATTACTCGCATTATTTCACTGATGCGAGTATTATATGTTAATTATATATTCCGGTATATCTATTTAATATAGATATAACAAGGGCGATTATCGCCCTTTGAATTGTTTTTGATTAAATCGTTCATACGCGCTAACTTGTCTAAACTCTGTGTATTCCTGTTCTGTTATTTCTTTACCATAGATGACAAGTCTGGTATGTTTTACGCTTGGCATTTTTCGCGCTTTATCGCACGCTTCAAGCAAATTTTTTGCTTTTATGGCAAATTTAATTTCTGTGCTGTGACCTGTTCCGCAATGTCCACGATGACACATAACCATAAAGTAACGTAACATAGATTTAATCTCCTTTCTTTATTGTACTTATATTATATATTATATACCATTATTTGTCAAGTTAAACTATTGTTAATTTCATTATCCGGTGAATTTAATTAACATACATATAATAAAAAAGACCGCTTGTGCGGTCAAAATTTTTCAGTTGCCATAATTACATTTTCGTAACTAGTAAGATATGTGATACCATTGATGGTGATTTGTACTTCTTCGCTTTCGCTGAAGTCGCGCCATGTTTCGATTTCACCCTCAATGAGTTCACCGTTACCGAGTTGAATAACGGCATACTTGAAAGTTTGGGTAGTATCGAAACCAATCTGACGATTACCGACTTTACAAGCAGAGAGAGCAACAGCACAAAGCGTGAGCACGAAGATGAGAACAAGCATTTTCTTCATAATGGCGTAGCTCCTTTCTTTTTCTTGTATATAGTATACCACAAACCCAGCTGCAAGTCAAGTTAAGGTTTTGTTAAAATTCGTTAATATCACAAAATACTAGCTCCGATCTTTGGAATATTTTACCAGCTCCCATTTTTTTTATAGCAGCTTTAGCAGCTTGCATAGTAGTATAGCAGCTCCGATAATAGTACCCAGCTGGCCACAGCTCACAAGCAGCTTCCCAGCTGCCTACAAAATAGTCTTTCTTTGACCAATAACGTGCCGTTTCAGTGGCATTATACATTCTAAACTTTTTCTTAACATACCTGTAACCTTGAAATTTAACAGAAAATTTACACAGCTTTAACATAGTTATAACATACTCCTTTACATAAATTTAATATTTCCCCATCATCTTTATTGTAACACAATTCAAGTTAAAAATCAACGTATTCCAGGTAAATAGTTTGTTAATTAAATTATGTTAAATCTGTGTTTATTAGATTTACCGGTGAATGTAAATTACACATCCTTAATATTAGTCCTGGCTAACTGCCTGGCGAAAAATTAACCGAGATTTAACTCGGTTAATTTTTGGTTAAATTACCACGGCTCGTCGACGTTCTCGATCAGCCACGTGGCCGCCTCTTCGAGCGTGGTTACTTCATCCGCGAACTCATCGTGATGGTCAAAGAGATCGTAGCGCCGGTCGGAGACCTTAACGATTGAGAAGATGTCCCCGAACGGGTTCCTGGCCTGCCATAACGGACGATGAGTCACAAGCGTCAGACCCTGATAGATGAACGTGATCCCCTTAATAGTCTCAATGCTGAACATGATTGTCGCTCCCTTCTTTTGGTCAGGAAGGGCTTTCGCCCTTCCCATTAGTCCCTATAGCTGTCGTCCCCGTAGTTCTTTTTGACTGCCCAGTTCCGAGCACCCTTGAGCGTTTTGAACGCTCCCTTGTGTTGCCAGTGGTACTCAGTGCCTTCGCCCACGTGGTACTTGCCATCGGTCGGACAGGGTTCCAGGTCGTACGTGAAGTAGTGGGAACGGTTCCCGATTGTCTTGCTCTTCATTGTCATTGCCCCCTTTACAGTTCGTACCGTCCGGCGTATTTGCTGCCCACTTCTTCCAAGGTCTCCCGGATCACCACGATGTCCTCTTCATAGAACACTATGATGTGGACAAGGGTCCGCTTGCGTTCTATCATACATCCGAACGCCAGGACGCAGGCCGTCAGAGCCTCTTCGAACTCGGTCGAGTTCACCATGCGCATTTTGATCGCCATCAAGATCGCTCCCTTCATCTTAGTCGGTCGGGAAGGGCTTTCGCCCTTCCCTTGCTTGGTCTCAGATCCTTTCCCAGCTCCAGTACCGACGCTCCCGGTTCCACTGCTCGAGCTTCATCATTTCGAGCTTTTCGTTCCACTTGGCCGCCCTGTCGAGCTGTACCCGTCTGGCCTGTTTGCGAGGCCGCCAGAGCTTTCCCTTGCTGAACAGTCCGTTCTGCACCTTCCAATTGTGCATTTCTCTGTCCCTCTTGCGGATTGCCCTGAGGTAGTCCTTCTCGGTCAGGTAGGTCGTGCCGTTCACTGTGTAGACCTGCATTTTGCTGTTCTTCTTCATGGTTTTTTCTCCTCTCATTTCTCTTGGTCTGATCGGCAGGGGCTTGCGCCCCTGCCTTGCTGGTCGGTTACCAGAACCGGGCCGGAATGTCGGTCTCGACCACGTGGTCGCCGCGCTGCTGGAGGTCTTGCCTGCCCGCCAGGAGCGAGCCGATGTACCGAACCTTGAGGCCGCGAGCGGTCAGGGTCTCTTGGACGACCGTTTCCCATGCCCGGCCGCGGGTGCTGAATTTCGCCCCCTTGGCCAGGAACTGAGCCTCGATCCCGGTCAGGCTGGTCAGTTCGGTCGGGATCAGGTTCTCGGGCTGGCCGAAGGTCTGGATCATGGCCATCTTCTCGGCCTTGCTGATCTTGACAGTGCCGTCCAGCTTGAGGGCGTTCCGCTTGCCGGCCAGCTTGTCGGCCAGCGCCTTGGCCAGCTGGTCACGGCGGAACAGGCCGATGTAAACCCGGCCGTTGCCGGCGCCGTTGCGGCTCGCGCCGCGGACGATGACCGGGAGCGGGAACAGAACGTCATCAGCGCCGCGGTCGTCCATGATGTAGCGCCGGGCGGCCTCTACGATGGTCAACTCCAGGTTCTGGTTCTTCTGGTCGGACAGCTGGCCGTACAGCTTGTCCTCGAGCACGATGGTGCGGAGGATCTTTTCCTCGATCCGGACGGAGCCGTCGGACATGGTCACGACGGTGCTGGAGATCACGTTGGAGTTCTTCATTGGGGTTCCTTCCCTTCTGGCCGTTTCGGCCGGTTTGCTCGGCTGGGGTCTCTGTTTTCCCCTGCTTGCACCGCAATTATACCGCGTTTTCGGGAGTCTGTCAATGCCTTTTTTGTTTATTTCACAATTTGTTAACATTTGCCCGCCTGCCTGCCAGGTCGGGGGCTGGGTTCCGGGGTTCCGGCGCCGCCAGGCTCCGCCAGGCCGGCCCCTCCCCAAATTCCACCAACCGGTTCGATCAAATACTTGACTTTTTTTATAAAATATGTTAAAATACAAAATGAAGGAAGTTGTATCTACAGAAGGTGCAACAAATGAAAAAAAAATACTCACTGGACTATAGTATAGAAAGAGACATCGACCGATTACACGCAATCGAAGATATTCTCGACACCCTTGATACCAAACCCTCTAATTCAGAATTAGAGCAAATGGCATCCTATATATTATATGGGAAAGATGAAAATGGCAAAAATTCAATCCAAAGAGGAGAAACTACGGACAGCGACAAACGCTATAAAAGTTTCCAACGTGCCGCGGATAAAGTTCAATCACTTGATGAAATTCTTGATAATCCGCTTGCCGATCAACAAAACTTACAAAAAATGGATGAGCGCTACATTTATACCAAGAAAAAACCCACAATTGCGCGCCCCAAATTTGATAAAAAAACTGGTGAACTTATTGATATTGGAGATAGCGATATTCCCGGAATGATAGAACTTTGGGCCGATATTGACAGATTAGATCATGTTTTAGCCGTAAATGAAGGTAAAATACCTCCTGACGAATATACCCAAATATTTGAAGACCCTTATCGACTCTATCAATTTCGTCATATGCTTATAGATATACGGCGTCATCAATACTATTTAAAAGATGCTTATAGACCAACACTCCACTTCTTATCTTTAACACCACCAAAGGCCCAAACTTACAATTGGGATGAAGATACTTTTTATTGGATTTCGCGCGCAGAATGGCAGCGCCGCATAGATAACGCGCTCCTATCCTCTATTTCTCCTAATATTGAAGATTACGAAACGCGCCAAAATTCAATTACGGGCGAAATAGAAGTTAAATGGATAGTGCGTCGCCAAATTTTTGATTGGGAAAATCCCTTTCATATTAAAGCTCTTTTAAATTGTTATAGTGCTATTTATATGGAATTATATGACAAATTAGATAGCTGGGGCCGCACCCTCATTTATGATTTCGATCGCTATTTCA
>Ga0265298_10002819_pt1 | contig 23650 bp, 29 predicted proteins | sample AusTroGonzalo_MG_3_FD_193486 | JGI IMG/M metagenome (GOLD analysis project Ga0265298, IMG submission 193486) | Bovine rumen microbial communities from tropical cattle in Woodstock, Queensland, Australia - Gonzalo_01 | ecosystem: Host-associated > Mammals > Digestive system > Stomach > Rumen ...
GAAGTGGTGAATTGTTAAATGGTATTGCTTATGCTTTCAACGGATCAAATGATTATGTTCCACAGAGAGTATTTGCAATGCGTACAAACGGTGGTACTCAGGCAAGTTTAACATTGCAGAGTGGTGGTACTGATGTTCTCACATTAAAAGCATGGGATTGGTCAGCAATGACAAATCAGTTAAGGCTTAAAATTGAAACAGGAACAGCAGCAAATTCTAAAAAGGTAACGGTTGCATACAAGGATGATGTTGTTACAGTTGATAACATCATGAAGGCATCTTTACAGGTTGTCGGAACTTGTACTAATCCTACAGTAGCCGTATCAAGTACAGGAATTACACTTGCCGGTGAAGATGATGATTCTCAGCCAATTTCTGAAACAATTTCTTTTGAAAGTTTCCCTACAATCAATGAAATTGTAGAACGTATCAATAACACAGACTACTTTGTAGCAACTGTAATTGATGCAGACGAAAAGGCTCTTGGTGTAAACCTTGATACTCTTGTTGCAACAGATATTTCAACAGCCGTAACACTTTACTCAAATGCTCTTGCATTTAAGGAAGCTGTAGAAAAGATTGAATACATCGGTTCAGCAGAGTTTGAAGGAACTTCAAAAATTGTTCCTGAAAACATTGCATTTACATACTTTACAGGTGGAGCAAGTACATCAGCAGATTTAACAAGTTGGAGAACAGCTCTTGCAAACCTTGAAGTTGAAGATATTCAGATTATTGCAACTCCATCGTCAAACTTAGATTACCAGACATTAATTGCAAATCATTGTACTTCAATGTCATCTACGGTAAATCGTAAGGAAAGAACTTGTATTCTTGGAGCTCCATTAAATGAAACTGATGATGCTGCCATTGCTAAGGCTATCGGCTTTAACAATAAACTTGTAACTTATGTAATTGATACTGTTACAACAGCAAATCCTTTGACAGGAGCAACAGAAGAAATCAACGGTGCCATGCTCGGATGTGCTTTAGCCGGAATGGAAAGTGCTATGTCTGTAAATCAGCCTTTGACAAACAAAACAATCAAAGTGCTTGGTTTTGCTAAAAAACGTACTATTACAAACATGGAGAAACTCATTAAAGCAGGTATTCTTGTTTGTAATCCATCTCCAGACAATGTAACAAACTATGTTGTTATCAGAGCTTTAACAACATTCCAGGGTGATGACCTTATCAATAATGAAATGTCTATGGTTCGTGAAGATTTGTATATGAACCGTGATTTAAGAAATCGTTTCGGTTCTTCTATCGGTCAGCCAAACAACATTTCTGTATCTTCTATTCTTGCAACATTAAACAATGCTGCAAAAGAATGGGCTGATTCAGGTTATATTGTTCCATCGGATTCTAATGAAAATGTTTGGAATAAATCTGTAAGGGTAAACGGAGATAAGATTTACATTACTTATTCTCGTTATCTTACAGCTCCAACAAACTTTATTTTCATTACAGCAACAAATCATATATATACTTCTACGGTTGAAGTGTAAGGAGTGAAAAATGCCAGAAAACAGTAATGCAAATAGCAAATTAATGTATGGTGTTGGTCAGCATGCAGTTTCAATCGGTACATCATGTTGGGTAAGAATTGGAACTACAGCAAGTGATGCTAAAGAAGTAGGTATGGTTGACTCAATGAGAGCTACAAAGAACATTCAGTTACAGAGAGCTCAGGTTTGTGGTTCTATCATGCCGGCTTCTATTGATCCTCAGTCAATTTCGGTAACACTTAATCTTTCGGGATTTCTTGCTGTACCGGCAATGTATAACGAAGGTGTTCCTATTAATGGAGCAGGTGTTTATTCTCTTGAATCATTCAATCCTGATTCAGATGACTTTATAAACGGTCAGGTTCCAACAAAGTTTGATTATATGGACTTCTATGATAAACATACAGGTTTAATCCTTGCATCATTCAAAGATGTTATTCCGTCAAGTTTCGGAATTTCTATCAATGGTGGTTCTTATGTTAAGGCTGATATTTCAGCAGAAGGCTTATATATGTCAAGCGGTGATGCTTATCTGGAACAGTAAGATCGGGGGAAACAAGGGAAATTACATTAAGTTTCCCTTGTTTTTGTAAAAAAACTACATTAAACAAGGAAAAAAACTATGGAAGTAAAAGAATTGCCTAAAACTACAGACAAAGACCTTACGGATGAACAGAAAAATGATTTATTTGGAAACATTATCCGTGGTAAAGATGTAACTGAAAAAATTGAAACATCAAGAGGTGAATTTGAAGTGAAATTCCCTCGTATGAAAGATTTGGAAACAATCGGACGTGTACTTGCTAGAAGAATGAACGGCCTTAGTGTAGCAAGTATGGATCCAAACATATACAATCTTATGTCTGAAATTGCAACATTGGATGTTGTAGTAATAAGAGGCCCGGCTTGGTTTGAAAATGCCAAAAAGGAAAATCCTGAATTCTCATGGGGAACAATACCTGTTCAGTCGTTCATTCAGGAGGTGTACGCTAAAGCGTACGAATTTCGCCTTAAAGTGTCGGAGATGCTTGAATCAGGCAAGGCAGACGGAGATAACACAATGGCTGCCGGCAACAGCAATGATGAACCTGATATGCCAGGATTATTTGAAGGTATGTCCGGTAGCAAGTGATTTACAGGATGATGATTGGACTTTTATAATTTGTGAGTTTGCATTGAATTATTCCATTGATTCTATCAGATGGTCTTATAACAAGCATAAAGAAGAATCAAAGAAAAAAGTTGATGCAGATAAATTACGAGAGCTTGGCTATACAGAAGATGTAATTGCTAGAAGTAAACTATAGGTGGTGTATAAATGGAAGGCATAATTGGTGTAAGCTTAAAAATGGATACTCAACCTTTGGTACAAGGTGCTAATAATGCAAAATTTGTCATGCAGGATTTAGCTCAAAGTGCTAAAGTTGTTAATGATAGTGCCTTACCACCTATGGTTGGTAATATGGATGTTACAAATCAGAATTCATCAGCCAATTCATTTTTTGCAAATAAAGATACATATAAAGAATTAATAATTGCCATCAATAATGTTACTCAGGCATTAAAAGAACACGGTACTCCAGGTAGTGGTTTCGGTGGTTCAGGAAGCAGACAGAGAGATACAAGAGGTGGAAGCTCAGCAGAAATGCTTAAAGAGTTAGGCCAGATTGTAACATTAGGCTTAGGTCTTTATACCGGTTATGAACAGTATCAGACAACTCAAATCAGAAAAAGAATGAGATTAATGGATGCTGATCCTTATGGTGCTATGCAGGAAGAATTACAAGGTCGTGCTAACATGGGTAAGACTTTGTTAGGCTCTGCCGGAACAGCTCTTGGAATCGGGTTAAGTTTTACACCATTAGGGCCAATTGGTGGTATGTTAATCGGCAACTTAATAAAGGAAATTTCAAGTGGCATTATTTCTGCTCAGACAGAAAAACAGATTGCAGAAATTCAGGAAAGACAGCAGAAAGTTGATAAATATAGACAGAGACTTGATGTAATGGATGAATCATATCTCAGATTCGGTGGCAAAAATATGTGGGAAACTCAGGGTGCTTTATTGTCAGCATCTACAGACACCGGAATGGGTATTGATGAATTCATGAGACTTGCTAATAGATTTAGTTCTTATGGTGTAAACAGTGTAGGTAGAGCCGGAGCTTTGGCAAATGCAGCCGCAAGAGCAAGTAGATATACCGGTGCAAGTTCTGACAGTTTGGCATCATATTTAGGAACTCAGGAACGTTATGGTGGAGATGCTATAGGTGGAATGAATTATGCCTATAGTGCTGCTATTGCAAGTGGATTGCAGAGAAATCAGTTTGGAGAGTTTTTAGACGGATTAGAAAGTGTAATTGAAACCGGTATTTCAAAAGGTTATATAAAATCTACAAAAGAAGTATCTGATACCATGGTTATGTTTGATAAACTTTCTGGTGGAAGTAAGTTTTGGCAGGGTGAACAGGGCTTTAATAGATTGCAGAGTCTTAATAACGGACTTGCATCAGCTACAGCATTAAATTCTTCTACACAACTTGCTGTATATCAGGCTATGGCCGGATTAAGTGGTGGTGACATGCTTGACACCTTTGCACTTATGGAAAAAGGACTTGATGTAAACTCGTTTAAGGCAATAGCAACAAGGTTTAAGAATATATATGGTGGTGACAGATATTCGGAAGTAATGGCATGGAAAGAAATTTCAGGTCTTAATTACAACGGTGCTATGCAATTACAACAGATGGCTCAAGGTGATTTAAGCAAAATTGACTCTACCATGATAAAAAATCTTGCCGCAAATGCAGATTATCAGTCAGATAAAACAAGAGTAAATAATGCACTTAATACAATTGAAACTCAAGTATCTCAATGGGGTTCAAAACTGTTCCCTGAATATCTTACTATGTTACAGAAGATTGCCGGAGAGAGTAGTGGAGAACCTGTAAAACTTATGGCAAGTGATTATATGAAAAATGTAGGTGGTTCTTCATTCGTTTCTAAGAAAGATTCGGGTAGTTATCTTAATGCGTACCTTGATGAAATAACAACTGATGAACAGTTAAGATCATTAAATCAGAATGAAGATTTCAATACTAAGTATGGTTATATCATGGATTATGCAAGAAACAATATTCATACTTATGCTTATGACAGATATATGAATGCTCCAGAAGCAGAAAAAGAAAAGCATAGACAGGCTGCAGAAGCAGAAGCAGCAAGAAATAACCATACTCTTGAATTACTTGTAGAACAACTTAAACTTTTGGTAGAAACAAACGGTAAAGCTCCAACTGTTTATAATCTTCAAAAAGCAAGATGATTTCTGAGATAAAATACATTTAATTGACAATAGTAATATTATAGAATAAAATTAATTAAACTATTGGTGTGTTAGAAAATAGCAGCCGGAGTAATGTATTTGCATTATTCCGGCTTTTTTTTGTTTTTGGGGGAATTATGGCTAGTTTTAGTTCAAGTGAACTTAAAGTTCATTCAACAACTCCAAATTTCAGGGTTGTTTTTTACAATGTATTAGACAATTTCTCAGAAATAAATGACAATTCCCTTAAATTTGATGAAGGTAGCAGCTTTCAAACAATGGGGCAATTGGGAATAAACTCATATTTTGCCTTTTCTCCTGAGAATCCAAATGCCTATTTTTCAGGTGCAAACATACAGTCATATACATTTTCTCACAGTATTGATGATATTGACGGTTCGTTTTCTATTACTGTTAAAGAAGATACAAGGGAACTTGCAGAAGGTGAACAGTATTTTATGGATCAGGTGAAAAAACTTGATGTAGTTGAAATCATAGAAAACGGTTCAGTAGTTTTTTATGGTGTTGTAAGAACTATAAGTATTGGAGCAACAGCCGGAGCAATGAATAAGGTTATAACCGTATCTGGAATAAGTGCTGCCGGATTGCTTAACATGTTTTCGATTTCTACTGATGTTGCAAGTATGTCTTTCCTTAATTCAAATGGTGTTAATGCAAAGATTACAGATAGAATTTCAAAACTTTTCAAGGCTGTAAAAAAAGGTGATGACGGAGTAGAAGTTGCAGAAGTATTCCGTATTGTTTATCTTGCTTTGTACTACATAGCAAACGGTAAAACTTATAATCCAAAAACTAATACTTGGGATGATTCAAAAGAGCCAAAACCATTCGGTTCTTTTAGAATACAGAGAATATTTAGATTTGTTTTTGGTGTAGCACATGATGATGTTGGAACATCTTTAACCTATGATAGAAGTAAATATTCTACACCTGTAGAATTTCTTGATTGTGATTTAAAGTTTAAATATCAGCTTGTTTCCAACTTATTTAATCAAGCAGAAGTAAACATTATGACATATTTCAGGGGTATTTTACCGGCTCCAATTTATGAGATGTTTCATACTTTTGATAGTGATAACAAACCAAAAATAGTTATCAGGGAAGTTCCATTTAGTCCAGAATCATGGAGTAATCTTCCAAGACCTTATGTAATTGATCCGTCTTTAATTACTGACTACACATTATCTCAGACTGATACAAATATATTTACGGCTTTTTATGCCTATCCGTCAGGAGCTCCGGGGAATAAAAATCAGTTTAGAAATGCCGGAGCAGGTGATAAAAATGGTAATCCGATTATCCAGGTTGACGGTAAATTAGTTGAAACTTATGGTTTTATTCCACTTGATGTAAACTTTATTGGATGGAAACCAAAAGATATAAAAGAAACATCTGTAATAGATGTGAGCTCAGAATTGTCAAAACGTGTTCAGAACTATTTTAAAAACCTTAAAGATTTTTGGAATGGAGATGTAACATTCATTAATATGCTTGAAAATGATTCTAAAGACATAGATATAAAAGGCTTAGATAAAGAAGGTAATGTTATAACTAAAAAAGGAAAGAAATATATCAGCAAGAATCCACAAATAGGTCAGAGAGTAAAACTATGTGGGTTAGAGTTTTATGTTACAAATTCAACTCATTCATGGAGATACGGAGAGCCTTGCAAAATTAATCTGCATCTTGAAAGAGGCGGTAAATATGATTCAAACGGTAATTATATCGAACCGGTTGAATATGATGAAAATGATAAAGTTGTTGGATTTAATCCATCTTCATTATCAAGAACATGGTCGGAGTTATTAACAAAAGAATGATTGTTACACCTACTTATCATTATGAAGAAACATTTCCTCGAAGAATTGAAAGCCATTCACAGTTTGAAGGTCGATATGGCTTTTGGGGTGATGTATCTGCTGTAGATTCTAATACTAACTCATGTACTGTAATAAATGACCAAGGACTTGAAATACCTGGAATTCAGGTTGCAGCAAGAGAATGGATAGCAAAAGAATCAAACAAGGATTATGCAAGTTGTGAAAGAAAATTACCACCTATCGGAGCAAGAGTTTTTGTTTTAACTCCAGATGGAAATATTGCCAATGCACTTATTTTGTGCTCTGGTTATCCACTTTTGGAAACTGATGTTCAGACTTTATGGGCTGATGTTGATCCGTCAACTCAAGAAGGTCAGAAAAAGATACAGAGATTAAATAGAATTGGTGAAGAAATAACTCAAGGTGGATGGCATAAAACAGAGTTCTATGATACCGGGAATTCTTCAATAGTATCAGATGATGGCAATGTTTCCTTAACTGTAAACACGGTAAAAAATGAAGATGAAGAACAGGAAATTGAACTTGTTTTAAGTGCTTGGAATAATGTAATAAAGATTGATTCTGATGGCATTAATATAGAAGATAAAAGCGGAAATAAGATAGAAGCAACAGCAGATGGGCTTAAAATAACTGATAAAAATGCAAATGTCATCAATATGACATCAACTAATATTCAGATTGTTGCAGACCATTCTAAAAAAATAAAGATTGCAAACGGTGAAACATCATTGCAGAGCCTTCTGTCTGATCTTCTAAACAAACTTAACGGTGGAACGGTAGCAACTCAGGGAAGTTCATCTGCTCAGACTGTTACAGCCGGACAATTTACAGATGAAGTTACGAAATTAGGTAAAATATTGGAGTAGAAAAATGGGATTTTTGAATGAAAAATTATGGAAATCAGCATACTTAATAGAGTTTTATAAAGACGGTGGATTACAGGATGCATTTACTTTTTCTGTTCCACCTCAGAGTGAAGAATTTGTATATCCTCAGAGAATTAATGAAACAAAGACTTTTGGTGGTTCTGTAATTGATGATTATGGTAATGACACTTGTAAAATTACACTTTCTGGAACTACCATAAATCAGGAATTAAAGATTATTTACAGAAGCTCTAAGGGTAATAAATTTCTCACCGGTCAGGATGAAATATTCTACTTAAAAGAACTTTTACATAAATATGGGAAATATGACAACTTATCGGGTAAGGAAGTAAGGCTTTATGCTCTTGATAGTGGCAAGATAAACCGTGGTAATAAAAACCATAAATCATGGAGAATTTTTACCAATGAGCTGCAGATAAAACGGTCAAAAGACATGCCTTTTACTTACTACTATACTCTTAACTGTATTGGAGTACCGGTTGAATCTTTTGTAAAAAACAAGGTTTTACAGAGAGTGATCACGGCTATAGATTCTGCTTTTGACAACTTTGTAAATGTTATGAGTACAGGGCTTGCCAATGCAAGTAATTTTTTGGGAAATATAGATACTTATACTGAGCTTGTTTCTGTAATTAAGGAAAAAACAGAAATTGTTGGTAATTATGTATACTCATATTTAAGCCTTGCAACAGGTTCAATTGGTAAGGTTGCAAAAGGAATAGACGAAACAATAAGTTTGCAAGATACAGTCCTTTCTACTTCCTTAAAGTTTGTTCCAACATATACAGCAATTTCACTTTACAATGCAGCATCGGATTTGTGGTCAAGTTGTAAGGATATGAAAGATTGGTGGGGAAACTTTGTTAAAGGTACTGAATTTTCTAAACTCTGTTCAACATTCAAAGAAAGTGAACAGCAGATGGCAGATATTTTTAATAAAACATTCCGTAATATCAATGATTCTTGTGCTGATTTTGTAACGGCAACAAATAAAAAAGTAGGTACTAATTCTGAACAGGTAATTACTATGCCGGGCAATGGAAGTAATAACGATTCTGTTATCATTGCAAATGGTTATCAGGAATATACTTATACAACAGGTGATACATGGGCTACAATTTCTCAGGAATTTTATAACTCACCAGACTTTTCTACAATGCTCCAATTGTATAACTCAGATATTACTCTTGAAAATCTTACTCCGGGAGATACAATCTATATTCCAAATATTTCTGCTAACTCAAGCAACATGCTTTTGGCAAATGAAATATACAACGAACCTGATGTTAAGGATATTTACGGTAAAGATGTAAAAATCACTAAAGACGGTGATATTGCATTTAGATTAAATGCAGATGGAGATTTTGTTCTTGCATCGGGTGTAGAAAATCTTAATCAAGCCATACTTGCAAGGCTTTCTACTTCAATTAATTCCAGAGTTAGAAATGTTGTATATGGTATTAGAAATGAAACCGGTTCTGCATCAGTTGATTCAGCTGCAATCGCTTCATATATTACTTCTTCAATTGAAGAAACAATTCTTGCAGATCCAAGAGTTGAATCAATTGAAGAAATGAGTTGGAGTAGTGAAAACGGAGAAAGTATAACTGTAGAAGTTATATATAAAACAGCAACAGGAAATGTAAATTCATATAAAGGGAAGGTATAAAAAATGGAAACAAACGATTTTAACAGCTTATTAAAGAGCATGAAAGATAATTTCATTGCCAATATGACAAGACAGAATCAGAAAGTTACGGATTTAAATGAAGGTTCAATGATTATGACCATGTTTGAATCTGTAGGTAACGTTCTGGAACAGGCTTATATAGATACAAGATTAGGATTTCAGAGCAATCTTAATTCTATTGCAACAAGCGTGTTTGACTTTCAGAAAAAAGAAGGGCAGGTAGCAACCGTTCAGGTAAAATTTGCTCGTGCTGTTGCTTTGGCTACACCATCTACAATTGATGCAGGCACTATTGTATCTGATGGTACTCATAACTTTACTACATCAGCCGTTGCAACAATTCCGGCCAACAGTCTTGAATCAAATCTTGTTGGAGCTCAGGCAAACGGTATTGGAACGGCTTATAATGTTCCGGCAAGTACAATAAATGTAATTGTTTCGGCTGTGTCATCAGAAGTTATATCTGTAACCAATCCTTCTAAGGCCAATGGTGGAGCAGATGAAGAAACAGAAACAGAAATGCTTGCAAGATTTAAGACATACATAAACGGTTTACAGGGCACAAATAAATACGGAATGGAAGCCGGATTATTGAGTAATCCTAAAATTCGTTCTGTAAGTATTGTTGAACATCCGGGAGCTCCAAACGGAATAAATGCAACAGTTTATGTTGATGACGGTGCCGGCACAGGTGCATTGACTCCAGAACTTACTAATGAAATCAATGATTTAATTAACGGTGATGGAACAAGTGTAAAACCTGGTTTAAGAGCAGCCGGAATAAAAGTTGATGTTCAGCCATGTACTCCGGTTCCTATTGCTGTAACAGCCAACATTACTTTGTATCGAGTAGAAGAAGCCTATGCAGATGCAATGCTTAAAGAAACTATCGAACAGACAATAAACGGACTTAAAGTAAATGAAGATGTTATTTTTGCTGATGTAATGACGGCTCTTAAACAGACAGGAAGTTACGTTAAAAACATTAAAAATCTTGCCTTTGGGGGAGTTGAAAATACAGATGTTGCTATAAGTGACAATCAGATTGCAAGACTTGATAGTGCCGTATTTACTTATACTTATTGGGGAGAATAAAAGATGACTATTAAAGAACAGTTAAGAAGTAATTTCCCTTCTATAATTAATAAAACTAGACCTGTTTTTACATCTCTTGTAGCAAGTGAAGATGGCTCAGCTGCAATAGAAAAAGAACTTGATGATATTATTAGTTATATGGCTAATTGGAAAAATATTGACGATGTTTATAAAACTACAGGAACGGCTCTTGAATATATTGCAGCATTTTTCACATATCTTGAAAGGTTTCTTGATGAACCTGAACAGAGTTATCTTGACCGAATTCATGCTATTTTTGTAAGAGCAAATGATAAGGTTTGGGGAACTCCATTTAATATCGTTCACACTTTTGAACAGTATTTCGGAATAGATACTGTATATCTTGTGGAAAATACAAATGCCAAGTCTGAGAATATGATTGTAAATTATGATTTTGACGATTTAACAGATTGGACTAATAGCGATGTTACATTGGATAAGGATGCAGCTTTTATTAAAACTTATGGAGTCCTTTTTAGCAACGGTGGATATATTTCTCAAGATGTAACATTAGAACAGGATAAAGGATATTGGCTGCATGTATTTTATAAAGGGGAAATCACTATAGAAGTTTCAAATGCACATATTTTAGAATGGAGTGTAGTAAACCAACAGTATGAAAGTTCTGCAGCTCAAAAGACAGAATCAAGTGATGAATGGAAAGACATAAGTATGTTCTTTATTGCAGATGATACATCGGCAACTATTACAATTTCTGGTACAGAAGGTACTTTCTGTGATTATCCAAGACTGTTCTTAAAACAGGGAAGCCCATCATTTACTGTTATGGTACAGTTTGTTGGAGAAAGTGCAAAAAATGCTTTGGCACTTGCTCCAGGTCAAGCAGATCCGGTTACTCCACCTTTATCAATTGATTATGATTTAGCCGGATATTATGATCAGGCTTTCTTGACAGGTGCAAACTCAGGGTATGCAATTGACTTGTATGAAGAACTTTTAAGTTATACTAAGGCTGTAGGTGTTACGGCATATCTTGAAATTGTAAATAAAGATAGTTGATAATTTGAATAAAGTAATTTATAATTATTATACAGTATTAATGAGGTGTGTTCATAGAGAGCAGCCATTTACCTTTTCTTATTTTTAGGTAAGTGGCTGTTTTTTTATTTTATAACGATATAGGGGTAATAAAATGGCAGAAGTAAGCATAGAAACTAATGAAGGTGCATTTTTAACTACAGGTAGAGTAGAAGGTAATGAAATTGTAAAATCAGATGACTTTACATATTCTTTTCAGTCTTTAATAGGCAATATTTCAAAGTTTTCAAGAATGATTTTTGAATCTGAAAAGAACTTTGTTATAGGTGGTGCTGTAAGTGTAGTTTCAGGACTTAACCTTAGTATTGCTCCGGTTTTTGGTGTCTGTAAGTCTACCGGTATACCTTTTGGTTTTGCAGAAGAATTACAGGGTGTTACTTTTGCCGTTACACCTGGAGCAAGTGACAGAATAGACATTCTTGAAGTTAAAGGTGTAATGAGAGATTTTGAACAGCAGCAGAGAGCCTTTAACGATTTGGATAACAACACAATTACATATCAGACAATTGAAACAAAATCAGGCATGACTCTTGATGTTGTAATTAAACAGGGTACGGCCGGTCAAGCTCCTGATGTAGATGCAGGTTTTGTTAAACTCTGTGAAATACATTATACAGCAAATGCTACAGACCTTTATGATGAAGATATTTACAACATTACATCTGACATTTCAACAGAAGATAATGCAGATTGGACTAATGATGAAGATAGTGTTTACAATATTGGTTATATCTCATCTGTAAACGAAAGATTCCGTCAGCAGCACAATGAAGATGGAACTCATAAAGCTGATATTATCGGAACAGCAGAAATGAACATTGGAACAGGTGCCGGTCAGGTAAACGGAAATGTTTTACCAGGTGGTGGAACTGTTAATATTCCAGAAGAAACTGTAAGTCCATCTGATTCTATTCTTTCTGTTTTGGTAAAACTTGCTGCAAAGATTACAACTCTCTATAATGCTTACTTAAAGTTTGGAACTTATGGATTTAATGGTGTTTTATCATTATCAGATCAAGAAACAAGTAATGTCCTTGTAAAGCCTATAACATTTCAAGCAAATGGTAATGGTGGAGCAACAATTAAAATTGGTTCTGTAACTGTTCTTACTCTCAACGAGAATGGAACTCTTACGGCTAACAGTGGATACACACCAACAAATAACTATGACCTTGTTACAAAATCAATAACAGATGCAATTTCTTTAATTGTTTCTCAGAACACATCAGATATTTCATATATATTGAACAATCTTGATCCAAGTGCAGCATCTAACCTTGTTTTGTCAAAATTCTCTTTGGCAGAAGAAATATGGGCTGCAACTACCGGAAATATTTCTCTTTCAGGAGAACAGACTATTGATGGTGTAGCTGTTACAGCCGGTAAATTGGTTCTTGTAAAAGACCAGACAGACAAAAAAGAAAACGGTATCTATCAGGTATCTAGTGGTGCATGGGGTAGAGGACAGTATACTGATGATGAAGATGATCCAGGTGTTACACCGGCTGTCATTGGTATTGCAAGAAAACTTTTCCCTATCGTAAATGGTACTGTAAACGGTGGCCACATATTTTTCAGTCAGGCTGACCTTTTCTCTGTTGGAACTGATGATATTATTTTTGCAGACTCTTACCTTTCTATTAAAAAAAGAGCCGGAACTTTGGCTATGAGAAATCAATATGGAAGGTCAGAATTTGCTGAACCAATTAATCCAAGTGAAGCTGCAACTAAATATTATGTCGATCCGATTGTTGTACCTACAGCATCGGGAACTTCAATTTCTGTATCAGGGCCGGCATTACAGAGTAACATTTCATTAAAACTTTTCTTTACCGGTGACATAATTGGCTCTGATGATTCTACAGGATTAAGTATTGCATATAATGGCAGCTCTCCAATTCCTTTGATGGCTAACAGACATGGAAGTTTAACAGCATTAAAAGCTAAAAAGGTGGCAACAAGTCCAGATGTATATAAATACATTCAGGCATATACAACTATAGAAGTTTTCTATGATGGAACTCAGTTTATTGTCATGGGGAATCCTATTGTTTTGTCAGATTCGAGTGCTAATTCAAGTTATACAGTCTATGCGGACGGGTTTATAAAACAAAGTGGAATTACAACAACCACGACTGTTCAGTTACATATACCATTTACAACTACATATTACCATGTTAATTTAACAAAAGGGCCAGGTTCTGCTTATCCGCTTCTTCTCTATCTTGATACAAAAACTACAACACAGTTTTTTATCAACAATTATCAAAATAGATATGATGGTTTATGGCAAGCAGAAGGCTATTAAAACAAACGGACGGTTGGATAAAACAATTTAAAATTGAGCCTATCTCATCAGACCAAACAGCTCTAACTTTAACCATACCGTTTGCATCAGAAAACTATCATATTGCACCAATGCCTGTTAATTACAACAATAATTACACATATTCTTGTCGTATCGGTTTTGCTTCGGTTACTTCTACAGGGTTTAAGGTTATTCTTTACAATGACAGAACAAACACGTTTAGATACGTAGCAGAGGGCTATTAATAACCTTCAATAACAAACCACACCCAACGAGGACCCGTAGAGCCTCCTATGTCTGCATACTTAAACTCATTTACGGCTAGTGTATTAGTTACAATCGAGAATTCATACACCTGACCACTATTAGTTCCACAACTAGCCGTAATAGAATAATCTGTATTTGAGTAGTTGACTAAAAAATGAACAGTTTTATCGCTAACGGCAGGTTTATGGGCTATACGTTGAACTAGCCAACCGTCTGTCTAATATCCATAGGCAAATGCATATTGACTTATTGGAGTCATACCACCTTCACTTGCTCTTGTAACTTTAATTGAAGTTGCAGAAAAATCCGCATTGTCAGGATAAGAAACAAGATAGCCTATCCCTGATCCTTTTGGTGTCGAAGATACAAAAAAGTTTGTGTCAGAAAACGGCACTTTGAAATTCCAAACATAAGGGTTAGAATTTCCCGTTGCAATATAAATTGACTGCTCAATCCAACCGTCCGTTTTGATTATAGACATTATTTATAATTTAATTTTAATATTTTGCTAAGATAAAAAGCAAGGAGGAAATATGAATTATGCTTATATAAGAGTTTCTACTGAGGAACAAAATTTGGAAAATCAGAAATTAGCAATCAAAGAAAAGTACAAAATTAGAAAATGGGTGTACGAGAAAAGAAGTGGTACTGTTGATTTCCGTAATAGGAAATTAGGAGAACTGATGAAAGTCTTACATAAGGGAGATACATTAGTTGTAACTGAACTGAGCAGATTAGGAAGGAGTCTCAGAATGATTTCTAAAATCATGAATGAACTGACAGAAAAAGGTGTCAGAATTATTGCCATAAAGAATAATTTTGATTTTAACCCAACTGATAAAAATGACATAATATCACAAGTGTTAATATTTGCTTTTGGACTATCAGCTCAGATTGAAAGAGATTTAATATCTGAAAGAACAAAACTTGGATTGGAAGTTGCCAGAAAAAACGGAAAGAAAATTGGCCGGCAGAAAGGTGAGATTGTGTATAATGTTAAACTCAGACAGTACCAAAGACAAATCATCAGGAAGTTTCACAAAGGACAGTCCATTAATTCATTAAGAAAAGAGTATAAAGTTAATTGGATTACCATGAAAAACTTTATCTATATATACTCAAAAATGAAGAATCCTCACAAAAAACCAGATATAAAATAGCCTGTGTGCATAAGATTGAGCATAAAATAGGCTATTAATACCAATAAATATCAGTTGAAAATAGTCTGAAAGTATGATAAAGTCATATATAACATAGAATAACACAGTATAACACTATTTTAAGTATGGTAAAAAATAGTTAAAGGGTGTTTTAACTGTTTTTATAAACCATTGTATTATAAGAACTTATACAGATAAAATGTGTATAAAATACCGTGTTTTTCTGTGAATGTGCATAAATTGTGCATAAAAAATAGGACTTTTATATATGATTAGACATCTGTATCAGCGTTCAATTATATCCAAAGGCAAGAAAATAAAAGCCTGGTATTATTGGTTTTATGACGAAAACGGTAAACAGGTAAGAAAAAGCTGTGGCCAGAACGGTAAGCCGTGTACGGTCAAAAGGGAAGCTCAGGCTTTTATAGAATCACTTCCTGATGAAAATAAACAAAAAATCACTTTTGCAGAGTTCACTAAAGGCATGTTTGACAAGGACTCTGCATATCAGAAAAAACGGCAGCTCAAAGGCTATAGTGTTCTTGAACGGACGATAAGACAGAAAGCCTATTTAATGCGTTGTGTATCTGAGAAATTCGGTGATGTTGATGTTACTGAACTTAATTTTGAATCTATAGACAATTGGCTTATTGCTCAGAACAGGACAAACACATGGAGAAACTGTGTACTTACTGTTTTAAGGGAAGTTTTTAAAGAACTTTATTCAAACCGGCTGATTTCTTATATGCCCTTGATTCAATCATATAAAAGGATAGACCAGAAAGAAAAAGGTATTCTGCATCTTACAGAGATTAAAATGCTTTTTGATGGAACTATTGATGATATAAAAAACCGGTGGCATATAAAGAAGTCAAGATTTTCCAAAGAAGAAGATTATGTTTTTGCCGTAATGTGTTTTACAATGCTTACAACAGGCATGAGAAGTGGAGAGGCAAGAGCTTTAACTTACGGCCAATTTGTAAGGGATGATGCCATAATTCTTAATGCCATGCTTACGATAGACGAAAAAAGATTAGACCATTTGAAAAAGGGAAACTCCAAAGACAAGAGATGGAGAGTAACCGTTTTACCGGCAAGAACAGTAGAAATGCTGAAAACTATAAGGCCTGAAAATCCAAAGAGTGAAGATTATGTTTTCTGTCTGCATGGCAGACCGTTCAGGGCAGGTGATATAAACCGTCATTTCAGATTTGTATTACTTAAAAATGGAATAGATGTTAATGAAAGGAATATAACAGCACATTCTTTAAGGTTTACTTACAATTCACTTATAAACAACAAAATATCTGGTGAAGATTTAAGGCTTATGATGGGGCATGTATCAGCCAATATGACTGAATATTACGACAAATCAAAAGCCATAGATCACCTTGATACTTTGCTGCTTAATAAAGGAACTTTGGATTCAGTTTTCAGTTAAGGTTTATCCTTATTGCAAATCCGGTTATTCCACCAATCAGAAATCCTGAGCCAAAACCTATAAGGCCAAATTTCAGATTTGTATTGAAAGTGTTTTTCTTTCTTTCTTCATAAAGCGTTTTCCAATAAACTACTTCCGGTTCAAGTTCAACAGTTGCCTGTTTATATCCTTCTTTGTAGGCCTTGTCTATGGACTTGTCAGCTTCTTCAAGAGTTATGTTCAGCAGCTCCAGAACTTCCGCTCCGGTGTATGTTCTTGTTAAATCTATCCCTAATTCGTTGTCTGAGTTCTTCCTGTTCCCGTCTGATGTTTGAGCTGATAGTGTCAGGGTTAGGACTGTCAGCAGCAATATCATCAGCAGATTTTTTTTCAAGTTCATCTTTCTTTTCCTCTTTTGCTTTTTCGGCCTTGTCTTTTTCATCAGTTACATTCATTTTGGCAATGATGATAAACACGGCAATTACTGTAAGAACTACAGTAAGTAAAAATGAGCCTATAGCCTTGAGTATTTTTTTGAACGTTTCCATAGATTACACCATTTCAAAATGCGGTTTATCTACAAAACCTTTCCAGTCTCCACCCCATGAAAAACCGTACTTCTTTCCGATTTTTCCCATTTCATTCCATACGGAATCAGGAGCATTCCACCATACTTTTCCGGCTTTATACGGAGCAAAGTCAATGGCAATTCCTTTAATGTGATTTGAATTTAATGTCTGTGTGTTTGCTGTATTACATTCTGTAATTGAAGGTTCATACAATCCGACAGCTTTGTACATTGCTTTTACAAACGATGGATCTTTCATTCTTGAACGTGAGTAGTAAGCCATCTGAACGGCAAGGTCTCTTTTTGTTTCAACGATGATTACTTTTTCTACGCCTAATTTTTTAAGGACTGTAGAATTGTTCATTGCTCTGTAAGTTTTTGTTGCAGCATCCTGAACTTTCTTGTCCATGTCTTTAATCTGATTGCTCATAGTTTATTTCTCCTTTTTGGAAATGGAATCAATTTTTGACTGTAGTATTTTCTGAATACCCTGAATCAAAACCTGATAGTCGACCTGCATTACTCCGATTGTCATAATCGAACCAAATACACCGATTGGAAGATACTCAATTGAACAGAAACATCCGATTGCAATTACGGGCATGATGATTGAGTATACCCATGTCTTTTCTGTCTTAATGAAATTCTTAATCCATTCCATTAAACCGACTCCGGCAAGTGCTGAGATTACAGCCTTGATGATGTAAGCACTGAATTCACTCATAGTTTTTTATCTCCTTCTATTTTCTGTCCGGCTATATCACGGCCGGAAAAATAAATGTCCGTAAATAATTTTTTCGTATCTTCAAACGTTACATGCTCCATTATCTTTGGAAGATCATATTCAGGAAGTTTCTCATTGAACATGTAAAGTTTTTCTGTCAGCAATCTGTAATATGCCTTAGACTTTGCATTGGCATACTGTTCAAGTTCATAATTAGATTTGTTTACGATGTGATTTCTTGTGAAGTCATTTTTTAATTCATAATTCAGTCTGTCTGAAATTCGGTAGGTTATCATTTCAAGGATTGTCTTGTCTTTCTCATCCTTGATGTCAAAAATTTTCAAGCCGGTTTCATATATCTTTATCCGTGCAACTTTCAGCATCAGCTTTGCAACCTGGGATTGATTGTCAATTAAATCTTTTCCTTCTGCAATGTATCGTTCCTTTATTTCTTCCCTTATAGGTTCATTTAATTCCACAAACTTTGACTTGATGTTTTTCTTACTTATGACATATAAGGCAAAAACTATAACGGCACATATAGCAATGCCGATTATTATTACGGCTATCCATCCAACCGTAGGAATCGAACTGAAATCAATCTTATTCATTTTTGTAATCCTCCTGAGGCATAAAAAAAAGCCGGCAAATTCCAAAAAGAATTTACCGGCTTAGATTGTCTCTAACACCTTTGTAATTTATTATACTTCAAAAAAATTTACTTGTCTATTTCTTTTCTCCATTCATCTTCTTAAACATCTCTACCTGAGCCTGTATTGATGCATATATTATCTTTTTCTGCTGTTCTTTAAGGCCTTGGGTAGAAACGATGAAAGCCGCTGTAGCATCGTCTATAGGACTTTCATCTCCGGAGATTATATATTCTAAAGGTACTCCAAAATACTTAGAAATCTTGAATAAATCGAGTAGTGTAGGATTGGATTTTCCATTTTTCCAATCGTAAAATATCTGTCTGGTCATACCTAAGTGATCAGCCAAGTTCTGCTGTTTCTTGTCACTGTTCTTAATCAGAAACTTAATTCTCATGAAAATTGCTTTGTAATCTATATCTTCCATACCTAAATTATCGTCCTTTTCCCTTAAAAAGTAAACTAAATTCTTACATTTTTCTTGACAAAGTAAGAAATAGGCTTTATTATTGGCATCAGATGTAAGAAATATTCTTACAAAATAACTACTTTTTAAGGGTGGAATATGGAATTCGAACAATTAGGGTTATTTGATGAAGAATACCCACAGTACAAAATTGATAAGCCTATCAGGTTGATTGAAGCCTTCGCCGGAATCGGAAGTCAAGCAATGGCATTAAAACGATTGGGTGTAAACTTTGAACATTACAGAGTTATTGAATTCGATGATTTTGCAATTAAATCTTATAACTCTATACATGGTACTAATTTTCCAACAATGGATGTAACAAAAATTACAGCTGCTGATTTAGGTATCGTTGATACAGATAAATATGAATATATTCTTACATATTCTTTTTGTTGTCAGGATTTAAGTTTAGCCGGAAAACAAGCCGGTATGAAACGTGATTCTGGCACAAGATCATCGTTGTTATGGGAAATTGAGAGATTATTAAATGAATGTACTGAACTTCCTCAGATTCTATTACTAGAAAACGTTATTCAAGTGCATAGTGAAAAAAATCTTCCTGATTTTGAAGAATGGATTCAGTTCCTTAGAAGTAAAGGTTATTCAAATTATTACGGTGATCTCAATGCTAAAGACTTTGGGGTTCCTCAGAACCGTGATAGATGCTTTATGGTTTCTATGCTTGGTAAATATGATTTTCAGTTTCCTAAAACAATTCCATTGGAAAAAGTAATCAATGATGTCTTAGAGGAAGAAGTACCAGAAAAATTTTTTATAAGAAATGAAAAGGCACAGCTGCTTATAGATCAGTTAATCAGAGATGGAAAAATTGAAGGTTAAATTATATGCCGGAAAGTTAGATAAACATTCAGGGCATGTAAGTGGAGAAGGAATGTTTTCTAAGGCTGATGAACATAGAATTATGGATTTTGACTGTAAGGTAGCAAGTTGTGTTACAGCAAGATACTACAAAGGGCTTTCAGCACATGGAGATAACTTGGTTATTGTAAGGATGACTGATGAATGATTTTGCAAGGGTTAAATATCTGGTTATTCCACAGACTGTAAGGGTAAGGAAACATTCTGTAGATATAGAGAAGTTAAAGAAAGTTTTGAAAGAGCATAAGACTGAATCTAATAAGTTTTATGCTGAGAAATTGGGTGTACCACTAACAAAAGTGGAGCATTGGTTTCGGAGTGATATTTTTTTTGCAATACCTGATGAAAACATCTGGTATGACCTTAAAGAGCTTTTGAAGATTCAGACGGATGAATTTGACAGGGCGATAACAGAGTTTGAATACCGTGATGGAGTATTTGATAAAAATGAAAGGTATTACCTTTGTTCTTATATTGCTCCGACACTTACAACTTTATGTGAAAATGAAAAGTTTGTGGTAAGGGTAGATTAATGGCTAGAGCAGAGAGCAGAGAGCAGAGAGCAGAGAGCAGAGAGCAGAGAATTGTTGCAGCTGTAGACCTGAGTGTCAACCATACATCTGTAATTCAGATTGCAAACTGTATAACAGCAAGGGAGAACCGTGGAATAAGCAAAATACGGAGCATAGGAAACGGTGTTGTTATGGAAATTATAAAAGAGTTTTCAAAATAGATGTTGAAATTGCAATGGCAGTTTTAGCAAGAGATTATAAGGGATTTGGTTCAGGCTTGATTCCTTCAAACATGGTGATAGAGATTTATGACTAAAAGCATAGTAATGCAGAAAGAAAGAAAGAAAGAAAGAAACGATAGCCATAGATTAATAAAACGTCAAGTAGCTGTTGATTTGTGCTATATCGAAAGTCGTGTAGTAGAAATCAGTGCTTGTATTTGTGTTAGATACGATGCCGGTATTTGTCGGCATAAGATGGAGCATACAGGAGTTTTAATTGAATATAAGTAGTCCAGACAAGACAAGACAAGACAATTGTTGTCATAGTTTACGTTCTTGTCAATATAAGCAATGCAACTTTTTAGGTAGTTTATATGGTAGGGGGCCAGGATTTGCCGGTGCTGTATGGGATAAAAATTATATTTCACCAACATTGACAACAATGCAAGGTGGAAACAGAGAGCCTTTAATAATAATTAAGGTGTAGTTATGGCAGAACAGAACAGAACAGAACAGAACAGAACAGAACAGCGTTCCATTTTGTATGGATGTTGTCAATACATACCAATTCTTATGGGAGGACTTGGAGAAAAAGTAAGTAATGGTGGAACACAATATTACTTTCAGGACAGAGTTTATAGTGGTGATTCTGTGGCTGTTTCGATAGCAACAAGTTTCAATCCTTATTACTTGGTAAAGGTGAAGAATGAAAGAAGTGATTTGTATAGCAATTCGAGGGCGGCCGGTAAGAATAACAGAACAACAGAACAACAGAACAACAGAACAACGGCTAGAACTTGGAAGTGATAGATTTGCTTTCTGTTTAACAACAGTAAGCAAAGATTCGATGGTTATGGAGATAGAGAAATGCGAAAAGCAAGAAGAATATTTGAAGTAGGGAAAAAATACGGAAGATTAACTTTGATTGAGAACACAAATCTAAAAAGAACAACCGGTTATGTTTGGAAATGTCTTTGTGATTGTGGAAATATTACTTATGTTCCAACAAGTCAGATAGGAACAACTACTAATTCTTGTGGCTGTTACAAAATACAATCTCATAGAACTCATAATGAATCAAGATCAAGATTATATAATATTTGGATTTTGATGAAAGCTAGATGTTATAGAAAAGCTTCTCCTAGTTACAAAAATTATGGAGGAAGAGGAATAACTATTTGTGATGAATGGATTCATAGTTATGAAACCTTTAGAACATGGGCTTTGGAAAATGGTTATAAAGAAAATTTATCAATTGATCGTATAGATGTAAATGGAAATTATTGTCCTGAAAATTGTAGGTGGGCTGATAACTCAACACAGGTAAATAATCGTAGACCTTATGGAAAAATCCCAATAACAGGCATAGTTCAAATGAAGAATGGTGTTTATTTAGGGCAAGTAACTGTGAATGGGAAACGTATTCATTGTGGTGCATCAAAGGATTTGAATATAGCAATTCAAAAAAGGAATGACTATATAAAAAGCCATAATTTGAAAAATAAATTATCAGAAATAATTGGATAGGAGTAAGTAAAACGTGGAACAACAGCAAAGTAAATATTTGAACCTGATACTTGATGATTTTTACATTTGTAAGGAAAGGCTGAAAGTTTACAAAGATGTTTGTCCTACATTGCTGAGTGAAAGAAGTGGATTAAAAGTTGTGGTGGTAATTAATGATGATTAAAGCCTATGCCTTAAATGCTGTTAATTTCGGCCACAAGAAGGGGGAAGGAATGAAAGGTAGAACAAGAAATGTAAGTAATATTGCTGCATCCTTATCAGCTCAGGAAGGTGGAATTACAGCCTGTCATTTGGTGTTAATTATTTACGGAGATAAAAAAGATGGCTGAAAAATATCTTTGGATAAAACAGGCAACTAAAGATGGATGGATAAAAATGAAATCCGGTGGTGTTTGTGATGTAAGTTATCCAACAAGTAAGCTGAGACGTGGCAGAGTTCAAGAGGGGGGCAGTGTCTCACCAACACTAACTTGTAGTAGTGGTGCGATAGTGAGAATAGAAGTTATGAATGAAGAATTTAGACCTAAAGTTTTGGCTCATTGGCCTGGAAGAAATATGTGTTCAGGCAATGTATATGACAAAAATAATGTAAGCCAGTCATTGATGGCTTGTTTAGGAACAGGTGGGAACAATCAACCTTTAATTAGTGTTGAAAAAGATATAGGAGATAAAGATATGGAAGAAGAAAAACCAGAAGAAGTTCAGGAAAATAAAAAGCCTAAATATGCAATTCGTAAATTAACGCCGCTTGAATGTTTTAGACTTCAAAACTTTAGTGATGAAGATTTTCATAAAGCTGCATCTGTTAATTCAAATTCGCAACTTTATAAACAGTGCGGAAACAGTATAACGGTCGCTGTTCTTTGTGCGATCTTTTCTCAGTTAGGAATTCAAGGCCAGAAAAGATGGAATGAAATGTCTGTAGAAGAAAGAAGGGCTTTGGCTTACAAAGGAACAATTCTGGAGAAATCTCAATGTTAGAAAATTTATTGAAAGATTATCTAAATACTATCAAGAACATTCAAGAAATAGGGATGATTCAAACGCCTTATGCTTTGGAAGAACAAAGGCAGAAATTACATCATCAGATTTTAGAAGAATTAAATACCTGTTATGGGCTTGGAAATATATCTGATATTTATATCAGGTCTAAAACAATATTTGAAAATCTTGATGTAATTAACGGTTTGTATTCTGAATGTGAAGAATGGAAATTGAAAACAGACAGAGATGTTGTAATGATGGCAAGAGACTTAGATAAGTATTTGACTTCTGGTGAATGTCGAATGTATTTAAGCGGTGATGTAGACAATCCTGTTCATATTAAATACATCAATAAAAGGGAGGCAAAGTAATGGCTCAGTTCAAAATCAGAATCATAGAAACACTTGAAAAGGAAGTAACAATTTCTGCAGCAGATAAGAAAAATGCTTTGGAGATTGCAGAAGAAAAATATTCAAAGGCAGAAGATGGTTTTGTTCTTTGTGCTGATGAT
>Ga0265298_10002820_pt1 | contig 23650 bp, 20 predicted proteins | sample AusTroGonzalo_MG_3_FD_193486 | JGI IMG/M metagenome (GOLD analysis project Ga0265298, IMG submission 193486) | Bovine rumen microbial communities from tropical cattle in Woodstock, Queensland, Australia - Gonzalo_01 | ecosystem: Host-associated > Mammals > Digestive system > Stomach > Rumen ...
ATGCAAGCGGGAACGGTTCGGTGAACGGGCGTGGAGCGATAAATACCTTGAAAAGCAGAACAGAAAACTTAAAGCAAAAACCTACACAGCGGAAGAGCGGAGACGCTTTTCTGAAATGCTCTTGCGTACTATGTGCGGTTCTGAGATTAAACCCCATGAGATGGTAGTTGATACTACTGTTAACAGAGCGCCGGAGTTTTATAAAGCGCCGGACTTTTCCACAGACGATCCCCTGGCGGATTATGAAGAAGGTGACTTCTTGTACAATGCGCTGGACGATAAAGACGCAAAGGCGTTTCTGTTGCGTGCGGCACATGCCGGGATTGCTGCAGCGCAGTATGAGTTAGGTTGTTTTCATTATTACGGGACTTACGAAGATGAGACTGTAATCGATTTGAATTTGGCGGAAGTCTGGATGCAAGAAGCTTTAAATAACAAAACTGCTAACGCTAAACTTCGTCATGCTGCGGAAAAAATGCTGAAAACGATTAGAAACGACAACTCTGATGGGTAAGAGAAATATGAAAAGCAAGAAGAATTTGAAAAACCCAAAAGAAGATCCATTGCCAGAACAGCCTTTATATAATAAAACTGCCTATGTTACCCGTGTGTTTGATGGAAGGGCATTAGCGATGATATGCGATAAGAAGGGGAAACTGGAACCCGCATGGATTAAAATTCAAGATAACGCTGTCTCAGAAATAGAAGTAAATGGAGAATTTGTTTCAGTTACAGACATTAAGCTTGATACTGAAAGCGCTAAGGAGGGTAATGTTTGGGAGTTTTCCGAACCCATTAGGTTCTTTAACGGAAGTGCTCTTCGCTTTCGTGTGCTGGATATCGGTCATAATTATTTTGAGGCTATTGGAGTAATAGCGTATGTGCCGGGGAGAAAGAAAAAGGATAGTAAAGATTATCGACCTCCCAAACCATACGTAGCTGATATACCGTGTTTTCTTTACGATTGGGGCAAGAGAGAGTTTATCGTATATCATGATGTTTTAAAACTGAGCCAAGTGTTGAAGAGAGAAAAAGAACATGTTGAAGATACAGAGTCTGACAATGAAGCAGAATTATGGGAAGAGGAAGACTATGAAAAAGAATATGATGATAATAATAACTAAGTAATCAAATGCGAGCCTGCAATAATAAACAAACAAGAAGAAAAAATGAGATATTACTTTTAGGAAGGTAAATGACGTGGATAGGATTTACACACCGAAATTACAAGAAGCTATGAAAGCATACCTTCAAGGTAACTATGAAACAGCATATCTTTTGTTTTGTGAACTTGCTTGGGAGAATAATGGCAGAGCCATGTATTTTTTAGGTATGTTCTTCGATAGTTCGAATTCGCTCTTTGGCAGGATAGAAGGTGTTAATGTTGTAAAACTCTCAAGGGAAATGAGCAGTGCATGGTATAAACTTGGCGCAAGCAGAAATGATGCTTTAGCAACATTGGCGTTTATTAGGAATGAATTAAAAGAAAAGAAAACTTCAATACGTATATTCAACGATTGTTTTGAAGCAGTAAGGACAATGGCCATTAAAGGTGATGTTTTTGCGAAATTGGAAATGTATTATACATATCATGACGCATCTAATTATGAGAATAAGTATGCAAACTACCTAAAAAGAGATAACCAAGAAGAGTTTAAGTGGTTACGTGAAGCTGCCGAGTCGGGGAGTCCGGAGGGTATGGTAAAACTGGGCACATGTTATGACGGCGGTTATTATGCTTATGGCGTTGTAAGTGATTATAAAGAAGCGGTAAGGTGGTATCAAAAAGCAGCAGAATTAAACAACAGCAGGGCGATGTATTATTTAGGCGTTCTATACTGCCAAGGCCGTGGTGTTCACCAGGATTATAGCGAAGCTTTTAAGTTGTACATGAAATCGGCAGAATTAGGCGATGTTGAAGCAATACTTAAACTTGGGACTGCCTTTGAAAATGGTCTTGGCGTTGAGAAAAATTACGGAGCAGCTTTCAGATGGTACATGAAAGCTGCTGGAACTGGTCATGGGCGTGGGGTGGAAGGGCTGTCCAAGGTAGAAAGGTTGTTGATAAAAAATTTGAATGCTACAACTCCGATTTTTAAGATGCTTTGTTTTCCAAAACTGCCAATTGCGGTTAAGAAATAATCAGTTAATGGAGGTAGGAAATCATGAGTAAAGAACGAGCAAAGCAAAATACAATGAATTATAAACTCCCGTCAACAGAACTGTTAGAGCCCTTAGACAAAACCCTGAGCCATCAAAGTCACACAGATGAAATCAAGCGACAATACCAAATAATTGAAAAGTCGTTAGCGGATTATCGTGTTAACGGCAAGGTCACTGGCGTGACGCGCGGTCCTTCCGTTACTCGTTTCAAATTGGAACCTGCGCCTTTTGCGAAGATAGGACATTTTATAAGACAGGCAGATGATATTGCCTTGCGGCTGGCTGTTCCTAACGTTCGGATGGATACGCCAATACCGGGCGAAGCGGCAATTGGTATCGAAGTGCCGAATAGAAGCCGTGATATAGTCACCTTCCGGGAACTTGTAGAATGTGAAGCTGGCCGTAAGAATCCTTCCAGGTTATGCGTCGGGCTGGGCAAAGATGTTGAAAGCAAAGCCATTACGATCGACCTTGCCAAGATGCCCCATTTGTTGATAGCAGGTAATTACGGTAGCGGCAAGTCTGTCTGTGTAAATACGTTGCTGGCAGGAATCATGTATAAAGCAAGACCCGATGAAGTGCGGTTTATTTTAGTTGATCCTCATGTTGGCAAACTCACAAATTACAATGGTATCCCACATCTTATGGCGCCTGTAGTTACCGATGCCAAAGGAGGAGTAAGCGCACTCTGTTGGGCAGTAGGAGAAATGGAGCGTCGCTATAAATCCTTTGCAGACACCCGTGTAAGGGACATCAAGGCGTATAATGCCCAGGCGGAAGAGAAGATGCCTTATATTGTTATCGCCATTGACGAGATGAGCGATTTGATGACGGTAGCCAAGGCTGACGTGGAAGACGCCATCTTGCGTCTGGCCCAAAAGGCCCGGGCCTGCGGTATCCATATGGTGCTGGCGACCCAGCGCCCTTCCGTGGATGTTATTACAGGTATCGTGAAAGTAAACATCCCGTCCCGTATTGCTTTTGCCGTTTCTTCCCTGACAGATTCCCGTACGATTCTGGACATGGGTGGCGCGGAAAAACTGCTGGGTAAAGGCGACATGCTCTATTATCCGATTGGAGCCAATAAACCTTCACGTGTGCAGGGTACTTTTATCAGCGATGAGGAACTGAACAATATTATTGATTTCATTAAGAAACAGGAGATCTCTGTGGAATATAGCGACGAAATCACAAACTTTGCATTGTCCTGCGACAGAAAAACAGAAGAAAAGCGTGTTCTGGCAGATCAAGCACATTCACATCCCGGTGTTGACCGGTACAAGCCGGATTGGAATAGTCGGCGCATTTTAAGAATGATTATAATGACCTTTGGTGGCGGCCCTGTGGGAGTCGATACCATTGTTGCGTTTAGCCATGAAAAAGCTGGAACGATCAAAAACGTAGTGGAACCACAGCTGATGCAGATGGGGTTGTTAAAACGTACACCTCGAGGTCGTGTTGCAACTAAAGAAGCATATCAATTTCTTGGTATTCCGTATCCCGAGGATACTGCAAAAAATACAATTACAAAGAAAATCCGGGAATCCTTAGTTACTGCTGGTATTGCAGCGAGATTGGCCAATTGTGTAAAATTCCCAGAAGCTATTGAAATTGAAGAAACCGGCAATATAGTTGTGATAAAACTAACAGACAAGGCCGTTGGAATGTGTGGGAACGCAAGAAACTATTCCAATATGCAAAATGATGACGCTGCGTTTGAAGGCTGGGCTTTATTACTGTATGCACATTACGCAAAAGAGAAGAATTATAAAATCGAATTGGATTTAACAGATACCGCTTATGAAAATATTATGAAAGCCTATCAGATAAAAAATCCATATGTTTATGACAGTGATTGTCGTCACTATAATCGTTTTTTATACAGAGCTCTGCGCTTTAGCCAGCAATATAAAGCCTGGTTTAATTTAGCAAAGAACTTAAAATCGTGTGTAGATGTATTTGATTATTATTTAACCAATTCAGTTATTGGCTTTACTAACAATATTCCAAATGAAGAAAAACCAGGAAAAGATCTATTTGCTGCAGATAAAATTAACGAAAATGATGTGGAAGGTATTTTTGCTGACTTAAAATGGCAACAAAATCAAGGCGCTGCGTTTTGCAAAAAATATGGCGGTACACTATATAGACAACTGCCAGTGGGCCTGTTTGAAGGTAACCAAACAAGCAGGAAGAAAGCAGTCTTTACAGGCCAAAAGTCTGCCATTGACTTATGGTCTTGTAATGGAACAGAATTGAATGTATTTGAACTGAAATACAATAATAAAATTACTGGGATTCTTACTGAATTGTTCTTTTATAGCAATTATATGAGAGACATGTTTTGCAGAGGCGAGGCGATTAATTTTAATTGCCAAAAGCTTATTCCAAACACAAACGGTTTTAGGGGGTATCATCATTTAGAAAAGGCAGGTTTTACCAAAGTTAATGGTTACATGCTTTATGATCAAGACCAGCTTCATCAGGCAATCACGGATAAAGTGCTCGATGTAATGAACAAAGCAGATTTTAGTGATGATTTGGATTCTGTTATTACTTATGGTAAAATTAAATATAAGATTACTGATAGGACAATTATAGTTTGATTTTGGATCTTTGCCCTAGAGCACCTTTTATGTTACGTAGAAGGAGAGCAGACTATGTTAGCATTGGGTATTGATCCAGGAACTGCCATTTGTGGTTACGGAATCGTGGAAATGACAGGTGATAAAAAGAAGCCGATATTTTATGGTTCTATTTTGACAGATAAAGGTATGCGGCCGGAAGAACGGCTGCTGAAGATTTATCGGGCTGTTTCAGATATCATTGTGCAATTCCATCCGGATTTTATGTCAATTGAAAAATTGTATTTTAACCGTAATGTCAACACGGCAATCCCGGTTTCACAGGCACGCGGTGTGATACTGCTAGCTGCAGCGAAACAGAACTTGCCGGTTTTGGAATTCGCGCCCAAGCAGATTAAAGAGGCAGTAACAGGAACCGGTACCGCCGGGAAACCACAGGTCATATTCATGGTAGAGCATTTGTTAAGCATTAACGAAGAAATTAATCCAGACGATACTGCTGACGCGCTAGCTGCAGCTATTTGCGGTTTAAATAATGCAAGGGTGTTGCAGTTGCAGGCAAAAGGTGGGGCACGCATCGCAGATATTTTGGAAGCACAGCGCAACCCGTTGAGTAAACGATGAACAAGGTGGTTTTTAATGAATAACGCTGAGTTGTCTATAAATAGTGCCTTATTCGTTAAAATGAAAGAAATAATTGATTATATTTCCTCAAAAATCCCTAAAGGATATAAAAATGACTTTTTTGGTGCCCCAAAAAGAGTCATGGACATCGTAAAGTTGATGGATTTAGGTTATATCTTATATGCCAACTTAATATAGTTTAGAAAGAGGTGCTAACTATGGATTCGATTACTAATAACTCTAACGAAACAGTAGAATTATCAAAAACTGGTACATTCATTGTAAATGGCGCGAATGGTATAGATAAAGTAGATACAAGCAAAATTCCTTATTTTTGGCTTGTTGGTGCATGTTATAAAGAAGGCACGTTAGATAAAAGTGGTATTTTCATTTCAGAAAATCGTTGGGAAAACGGATATGATGATAAGTATCAAGATAAAGTAAAAGAAATGAAGGTGGGAGATAAAATCATAATTAAATCGGCTTTTACACAGAAATATGATTTACCTTTTAACAATTATGATAAAAAAGTATCTGTAATGCGTATTAAAGCTATAGGTACAGTGACTGCAAATAAAAATGATGGAAAAAATGTTGACGTCGCATGGGAGAGACTTCCTAAACCAAGAGATTGGTATGGGCAAGGTGTTTATCAACCAACTGTAAGCAAGGTAACTGTTAATAATAAGCAATTCTTGCAGGAATTGAGGGAATTTATTTTTAATGGTAAAGAAGAAAACATAGACCGTCTTGAAAAGTATTATAAAAAGAATGAACAAAAAGAAATAAAAAAAGGTGAAGAAGGCGACGAGACAGATGTTATCATGAATGAAATGGGCGAGATTCAACACTCTGTCAACTTTGTAAAATTTAATAAGAATACGATATTATATGGACCTCCCGGAACTGGTAAGACTTACAATACTGTAGCTTATGCAGTGGCTATTTGTTATGGTAAAACGAAAGAAGAACTTGAAAAACTTGATGAGTTCAAAAATACTTCTGGCCATATTAATCATGATAAGGTGTTCGATAAATATGAAGACTTTAGAAAAGTGGGCAGGATTAAGTTTATTACATTCCATCAGTCCTATGGATATGAAGAATTTATAGAGGGTATTAAACCTAAACTGGATGTAAATAGTAAGAATGATTTGCAGTATGAAATCAAAGATGGTAGTTTTAAAGCGTTTTGTAAACAGGCAAATCCTGCCTGTATTTGTAAAAGTGTAACAGAAAAAAGCAAAACTGATTCTATGAACAATCAGTCTCCTTATGTTTTTATCATAGATGAAATAAATCGTGGCAATATTTCCAAGATATTTGGCGAGTTGATTACACTTATTGAACCTAATAAGAGACTTGGCGCCAAAGAAGCAAGATGGGCAACTTTGCCATATTCGGAAGAAGAATTCAGTGTTCCGGGGAACGTTTATATATTAGGTACAATGAATACAGCGGATCGTTCTCTTGCATTAATGGACACAGCTCTTCGCAGAAGATTTAATTTCATTGAAATGATGCCAAATTTAGAGGTACTTAACGAAACACTAAAGATTGAAGGACGCGTCTTAAAGCTGCGGGTAATGTTAGAAACAATTAATAAACGTATTGAATGCTTATTTGATAGGGAACATACAATCGGGCATGGTTATTTTATAAAGCTTAATAAGCAAGAGAATCAAACAATAGAAATACTTAAAGAAATTTTTAAAGAAAAAATCATTCCATTGTTACAGGAATATTTTTATGATGACTACAGTAAAATTCAACTGGTGTTGGGGGATAACCAGAAAGATGAAAATAATAAGTTCATCAAGAATGTACCATATGATATTAATACATTATTTGGAGATAGTTTAGAAATTGATAAACAAGTTAGATATGAAATAATAGACGGCGCGTTTGATGACATTGATAGTTATGTGGGGATTTACGAACCTGGGGTTGTGAAAAACGAATAAAGCATAATGCAAAAAAGATGAATTCATAAAGTTTTTGTTTGACTTACATGTTATCTTGATTTTTAGTAAGCGTGGTGATTCTGTGGATGAACATAAAGAAACCATAGAAATAAAGGAATTTGATTCTTTAATTTGTAAAAAAGAATATGAAGACAATAGGAAACGTTATATTTCTGAGGAGCAGTTTAATAGTATTATTGCGATTATTGAAGAGCTATCCACCGTTGAGGACGGTGCTAATGTGCTTGACTTTCTAAGCATTACCTGGAGAAAGAATATTGGAAAGGTCATCACATTAAAGAATTTTGTTGGTCTGATTCAACTGCCGAAAAGGTGTTCAATACAGGTTTTGCCGAAAATTGATTTGGCGTGTGGCGATTGTGAAGACAACAGGAAAACAAAAGAGATATTTATCAGCATGATTCGCAGCATGAAAGATTTTCAGGGAAAAGCCTTTAACAAGGCGTTTCTTGCGGCGGACCGTATGAATCTGTATGAAGTGTTTATAAGCATGTATTTGCAGGGCGTAAGGAGTGTTGTTCAAAAAGGACTTAAATCTTCGTATTTGTTGAAGGAGGATAATCTGCGGTTTTATAAAGGCAAACTGCTTGTCAACAATCATATTAAAAATAATTTTACTCATAAAGAAAGATTTTATGTAGTTTTTGATGAGTTCCAGATTAACAGGCCGGAAAACCGCTTGATAAAGGCAACTTTGTTAGAATTACGAATGCGGACAACAAGCCTGTTGAATTCCCGGGAGATACGTCAGTTACTTGCAGCATTTGAAGGTGTTGAGCCTTCTGTCAATTATGAAAATGATTTCGCCAAGACTATTATTGACCGTAACACAAAGGATTATGTGGAGTTATTGCAATGGTCTAAGATTTTTCTGATGAAGAAAAGTTTTACCATGTTTTCTGGGATTGTGAATGCCAGAGCTATCTTGTTTCCCATGGAAAAGGTTTTTGAAAGTTATGTAGCAAGAGAAATTTCTAAGGTTTTTACAGTTAAAGATGGTTGGTGTGTTCTAACACAAAATGAAGAGAAATATTTGTTTACAGAGCCTAAGAAGAAATTTGGACTCCGTCCTGATATTGTTTTAAAAAATAGTAGCAAGGTTGTTATTATGGATACAAAGTGGAAAAGGCTCAATATAAAAGAACACAATTATGGAATATCAACAGAGGATATGTACCAGATGTATGTATATTCAAAGAGTTACGAAACAAGATTTATTTGGTTGTTATATCCTCAGGTTAAGGATTTAAAGAATACTAAAATTTATTATAAAACTTTTGATGATACGGAAATAAGAGCTTTTTTTGTCAATTTAGAGCATATTAAAACAAGCATCGCAGAGCTAAAAAGGATAGTTGAATCTCATATTCAGAGTCCGGTGTAAACTTGCAGGAATTGCTATTCAATTTGATTAAAACGCATTTGACTCTCTGGAAATGCGATAGTTGTTACAACAGGAGCATCACTATGAGCCTTGGACTGAGTAAATCGAAATACTGCAGAGGCGTACAGTGCCCGAAAATTCTCTGGATGGATATATACAAGCCGGAAGAGGCAGAGGATGTTCTTCCTGAAGAAGTTATGGCAAACGGCAACAAGGTGGGAGATTTTGCCAGACGCTATTTCGGGCAGTACGATTTGGTGGAATTTGATTATGATAAAAGCGTCATGACCGAAAAGACCAGACAACTAATGGAAGCCGGTTCAGAGAACATTGCGGAAGCCGCTTTCCTGGTTGACGGGCTTTACTGTGCCGTGGATATTCTGCATAAGAATGGCGAAGGGTACGACATCGTTGAGGTGAAGAGTTCCACTGAAGTTAAGGACGTTTATCTTGAAGATATTGCCTTTCAGTATTATGTTCTGAAACGGTGCGGGATCGACGTGAGAAGAGTCTTCCTGATGCATATTAACAGCGATTATGTAAGGCATGGGGAGCTTGACTTGAAGCAGCTGTTTACCCTGGAAGATTATACTGTTGTTGCAAAAGGAAAATATCAGGAAGTCGAGGCAAATATCCAAAACATACGGGATTACGTGAACACGGACAGTGAGCCGGAGCGCGACATCGACCTGTATTGTGAAACGCCGTATGCCTGCGCGTATCACAGATACTGCGCAAAACATGTTCCGGAGCAGTCTGTATTCAGTGTGCGCAGACTGAAGGCTGTGAAGAAGTACGAATACTATCATCAGGGAATTATTTCATTTGAAGATATCATTAAGCGGCAGCCGAAATTAAGCAACAATCAGTGGAAGCAGGTTGAGGCGTCCTATTATGATCGGGCGGATGAAGTGGACACGGACGCCATCAAAGAGTTTTTGGATACGCTGTCATATCCGCTGTACCATCTTGATTTTGAAACTTTTAAGCAGGCCATACCGGAATATGACGGGTTAAAGCCTTATGCGCAAATTCCGTTTCAGTATTCCCTGCATATCGAGCAGGCGGACGGAACATTGGAGCACAGGGAATTTTTGGCAAAAGAAGGGACGGATCCCAGAAGGGCCATCGCCGAGAGCCTGTGCAAAGACTTCCCGAAAGACGTTTGCGTTCTGGCGTATAATAAGTCGTTTGAACAAATGGTTTTTAAGGAACTTGCGGGTCTCTTTCCGGATTTGGCTGAACACCTGCTGGCGATACGGGAAAACATCCGTGACCTGATGGTTCCGTTTCTAAAGAAGCAGTATTACTGCAAGGCGATGCAGGGGTCCTATTCAATCAAATACGTGCTTCCGGCACTATGCCCCGGAGACCCTGAATTAGATTATCATGAGCTGGAAGGCGTTCACAACGGGAACGAGGCTTCTGCAACTTTTGCGGATCTGCCGAACCATACGCCGGAAGAGATCAGGATCATGCGGAATAATTTGTTGAAGTATTGCTGCCTGGATACGTTGGCCATGGTGAAGGTGCTGGAGAAACTCAGGGAAGTTGTGAAAGAGTGATATGGAAATCAGGTAACGGTTCGGAGGATAAAGCATGTACAAGGTGTACGCAACCAGTTCAAAAAAGATGCTGAACATGCTGATTCTGGATATTTTAAAAGTGTATTCTGACGAACAGCACAGGCTGACGCAGCAGGATATCATGCGGCTTTTAAAATCCGAATACGGGGTGGAGCAATGCGACCGCCGTACGGTGAAAACTAACATACTTTCTCTTGTCGATATGGGTTATGATATTTCCGTGGATGAAGGCCGGGGATATTACCTGATTGAAAGGGAGCTGGCTGATGAAGAACTGCGCTGGCTCATTGACGCGGTTCTGTTCTCCAAAGCGCTGACCGGCAGTCAGGCGAAGCGGCTGATCAAAAAGCTGGAAGCCTTCGGCAACAAGTATTTCGAATCCAAAGTGTCCCATGTGCGCATGACTCCGGACATCCCCAGGACCAAGAATACCCATGTGATGATGAACGTCAGCGCCATCAATGACGCCATAGACAGGAAATGCAAAATCAGTTTCCGTTATAACAGTTATGGAACGGATTTCAAACTGCATGACAGGGGCAGGGAATACAAAGTTAATCCTTACCAGATGATTGCTGCCAACGGATATTATTACCTGCTTTCCAATATGGAAGAGTATGACAACATCGCGTATTTCCGCATGGACAAGGTTTCCAATGTGAAGATACTGGATGAAAAAGTGAAGCCCATGAAACAGGTGAAAGGCCTGCAGAACGGGCTTGACCTGCCCAGGCATATGGCGGAACATATCTATATGTTTACCGGTGAAAGCAAAACCGTAACACTGCGCTGTAAAAACGGCGCGGCGGACGCGCTGGCGGACTGGTTCGGCAGGGATATACGGGTAACGGCAAAAGATGAAGACGGGTTCACCGTGAAGCTGACCTGCAACCTGAACGCCATGTTTTTCTGGGCGCTGCAATACGGGCATCTGGTTGAAGTGCTGGAGCCTGCTGAACTGCGTGAGGAGATCAAAGAAGCCGTTGAGGAAATGGCGAAGCGTTACGCTAAATAAAGTTTGTATGTACATTTTTTTGTCATTGCTGTTTGTTATTATGTAGTTGGCAAGGGGGATGAATTTTGATGACCGGTTATGAAACGTTGAGTGGGGGCATGGAATATGAAAAAGGAAATGCTTAAGGAATTGATGGACAAGCTTGACTACGGGAGTCTTTCTTATGTGGAAGAACATCAGACGATTGAAAGTGACAGTCACCGTATAAAAAGATTTCAATTTGATTTTTGGCGTCGGAGGTTTTATCTTATCACGGTTGATCACGATCCGCTTATTTCGAATAACAGGAAAGGCAAGATTCCGGCGAGCGCCGTTAAAAATTTTCTTGAAGCAGTTTCTGATTACTGTGACTTGCCCGATTCCGAGTATTTTGATAAAAATAATCCGGACAAAAGGTCCGTTTGGCACAGGGCAGAGATGTTTAATAAGCATTTTACCTGGTATACTGCAGAAGAACCTCTTTTTGAAAAGCTGGAGCAAGCATTCCGGGATTTAATCAGTTCGTTAAAGTTTGAAACATTGTGAGTTGTAAATAATACGTTGCGGTAAAGGCCGTGGCAGGAAAACACAAATTCCTGTCACGGCTTTTTAATGTACATTTTTTTGTCGTCCGCTTCTGTTAAGATGGAATTGGAAGGGGGAGGGTAAAACATGACAAAGTCAAAAGAGCGTAAGCGACTCCTGCAGGAATACCGGAGTTCAGGCAAAATGAGTTTTAAGAACACCGGGGATAAATTTAAAGAGGGTTTGCTTAAAGCAGCGTACAGTGAAAGAAAGGAAAGAAGAAGGGCGTTGATAAAAACGGCGAGAAAAGATGTCCGGTTCGGCTTCGCAAGATATACGAGGCTGGATATAAAGTTTCTGGAATTCAAAAGGAGACTGCAAAACGGGTTTGCAATCCTTTCCGTCTGCAAAGATCTTGATCTGGAAGATGAAAACATTACCGCCTCGCGGTTATTGAAAAATGAATTGCGTTCTGTGCCGCTGAAACATGTTTCGCTTCTTGCGATGTATGAAACAAAATGCGAAAACGACAAAGAACCGGTTCAGGTGAAGAAACTGTTTGAGGTGATTCCGTTCCAGGATGGTTTTGCTGAAAACAATTATGTGGACACGGTAACAGAAATTTTGTCAAAACATGAGCAGACAACGTTTTATGCGAAGCAGCCTTCTGACAAACACATAAAAATGTATCGTCGGAAAAGCAGTACGGATACCGGATTTGAAGAAATTGAAACGGACTGGCTTTCCATTGAAGAGGTGTTAGAGAACGGGCTGTCTGGTCATGAACAAAAGGCCGGAAATGCATTGTGCGCAGCCGGTGGAAGTGCTGACGAAAACAAAACGGAAATGAAATGCATTTTCAAAGGATACCGGGTGCCGTCGACCTGGATCAACGCAGTCATCATGGAGCGCAATGGAACGCTCTGGCTTTAAACAGTTATAGATTCATTGAAATGTAGAGTTAAAGCTAATGTTTGAGGTAAAGGAGGAATCGCTGATGTCATTTTATGGATGGGACAGTCCTGATATTGTGTATTTGTACAGTGCTTCAGGCAAAAAACTAATACGCGTGTTCAGGGAAATGCAGGTGAAAGCGTATGTGGACAAAAATCCGCATCTGGTGTTTGATACCGGCAATCCGGAAGATAAAGCAAAGGTGGCAGCAGATACAAGTGATTTTGAATTTGCCTTCGGGCCGGACGTGCAGCCACAAAATATAAGTGATGCCTATGAAAAGTTTATCGGCATGAGCGACAGCCGGAGTTTCTACAGGGAAAGGCATCAGGAAAAGACAAAGCAGACAAACAAGAAAAAGTGAAAGCTTAGCAGGGCAATAATGTAAATACTATATAAACTAACAGTTAACGACAGGAGGAAATTAAAATGACAGATTTGAGAAATGAGAATGTTAATCCGTTTGAAAACAGGGAAGACAGTTACGAAAACTATGTCAGGGAGTTTTACGCAGATAATCCGGATATTGGAAGCTTGCTGGCACGGTGGGATGCCGTGCTGGAGACAAGTGGAGGCTGCGCCGGTGTAATCGATGTATTTGCATCAGACCTTTACGGGACGTATACGGAACGGCTGGACAAACTGGGAGAGCATCTGGAAAAGAACGGAACCGGAAAAGGTATTATTAACACCTATCCTTTCGGCAGGCCTACACGGGAAATCTATCCCGAATTCGTAGCGATTTGTAAGGGAAAGACAACGATCAAAAACGTCTTGAACAAAGCGGAAGACCAGTGCGAGAAAATGATCCGGCGTTACCCCCGTCATGTTGATAAAACGGTTATGATCCTGACGGACAAATGGGACGATTCGTTGTTCAAAAGCGACTATGCAGGCACTTTTATTAACTACGCAAACCGGGAAAACATTGTGTTCATCTTTCTTTTGATTACAGATTTTGGCATGAGCCGGATTCCGTTTTTGACGTGGAATCGCCGGCGTCTTTTGGACAGAGGTTCCTGGAATGTTGCGTGGGGCGCCCGTCACAGAGCAAAAGAAGAGTTGATGACGGCTATGGATACGTTAATGCAATACGGCAGGTGTTTGTATTGGAAACGCAGTAAAAGGGCAGATAACAGGGACAATGATTTCCACTGCAAATTTGACTTTGAGCTGCAGGAGTATTCCTTTGAAAGCAAGTCGGGCTTGAAATACGGTGAAATTCCGGTTCGCGCTCTTGAGAAATTTGCCGTGGCAGTGAGGGGGTATGTAAATTTGCCGGAAACCCTGTATGAAAAAAACGGCGAAGAAAAGGATTCGGATTTGCATGTGGCTGAAATTTTTGGCAGACAGTTTATCTGGGATAAAACAGAGGATCTCCTTTATAGAAAACTGGAGAAGGCATTTGATGAATTGATTAAAGCGCTGAAGGTGAGGGGCTAAATGAACGAGGCAAACACGATAATGAAAAAGAATTCGACGAAACCGACATTAAATGTTCAATTGGGGGAATAGAATATGAATGAAGCAAAAAAGAAGATACTGATATACAGACCATCTTTACAACAACAGGTTCTTTTGTTAAAACGCTACAGTGATAAGTGTGACATTGAAGAAACGGATTGCTTTTCTGATATCCTGGCAATCCCGGCGACTATGATCGTCCTTGATCCAGAACAGTTGTCACTGCAGGAAATGAAACAGATGAATGAAGTTTTCAAATTTGATTCCGAAACCATCATTGTTTTTACCAGTCATGTGATTCCAAAATATTATGGTATCCTGGATCCTGTTACGGATAGCATGTTCAATGAAAATATGAAGTACATTGTTGTGAAAGACCTGAAAAAGATGGAGATCGAGATATAGATATTAAACTCCATTGAAAAAGTCAGGGACTTAATGGTAGAATTATAATGACGGAATTCTTATTCGGATCAATGAGGTTATGAACAATGAGCATACGATGTTAGTTTTTAATGAAAGGAATAATCGAATGAGCGGACTAATAAAAGATAATAATTCTCTTGCTTTAATTAAAGAAAAGTGCGAAGAAAAGCTGAACGCATATTTCCCAGCGGGTGTTCCTGACTTTGTCAGAGAAAGATATGAACAAGAACTACAGTATATAGAAGAATGTGACGGAGCGGAAGCGTTGCGGCTTTACTATGAGTTTTCTGTTATTGCAAAGGAACACAATTCGTTGATTGCTTCTTGTGGAATGGGGCATAACTTGTTTATTCGGTTTCTTTTGGGAAACACGCCTATAGATCCGCTTGCTGCTTATAGATATTGCCCAAATTGTGGATATGCCGAACAGGTAAGAGACGTTGCCTTTGGAATTGATGCACCTGCAAAGAATTGCCCGGTTTGTGGTGAATCGCTGCTTGCAAGAGGTTACTCTTTGTATCCGGTGTTTGTTTGGGGCGGCAGTACTGAGAAAATGCCATACGATGCAGATGATGATGATTATCAGTGTCCGACAAGTTTATATTCGTTGTTTGCTGAGCGGATTAAAGAATTATATATTAATAATCAAGTTGTTCCCTGGCTAAGCTCCATTAATGATGGAGAAGAGAAAGCGAGACGGGCAGGTTTTTGGATTTTGCCAAAAGGAAAAGACTTGCAGAAAGATTTTCCGCAGTTTGTAGTTCATGATGAAAATGGTAGTACTTGTGCTGATGGGTGGCATAATGAAATATCGGATCATGGTATTCAAGTAATATATTTATGCTCCAGTCAATTACTTGACAAAATTGAAAGAGTACAGGGAAATACAGACGGCAACTGTATAGAAACTATAGAAGAAAAGATAGCAAATGTTACTGCAACAGAGCTTATTAAAACAGGTTTATTGGAGGAAGATGAGGTCGCCGCTTTGCAGGCTATGCCTGTAACAACCCGTTTCCAACTGACAGAAAGCCTTGCGGTAGCACGAAATTCGTTTGGTAATTTGGGCAATGCGCCTTGGAAGGAAAGACCGTATAGCTTGGACACGAACAATAGTTTTTATACCCGTGAGACTTTGTATGAAAGATTGCTGAAACTCGGATTAACAGAGATAGAATCATACAAGGTTGCTACATTTGTTCGTAAAGGAAAAGCTGCTTCGAAGTTCGGCCGTCAAAAATGGGAGCAAATGGTAAATGCATACTCTTTTCCTAAAGAGTTTGTGGATTGCTGTCAAAAATTTAAGTACCTCTACCGCAGGGGTGACGTGCTGGACAGGCTGCGAATACTGGCAATATGTGTAAGATGAAATAACGCAAGGTTAACAAAATTCATGTTTACTAGGAGGTGACAAACTATGAGCGAGCTTTTGTATAATGAAGTTGTAAAACAGACGATTAGCTTGTTGCAAACACACCAGCATAATAACAAAAATGATGACTGGGAAAGTCGGTATAAGGGTTATTTGGATAAAATCACCAATAATCAAAACAAGATAATTAATTTAATCCCGCCGGTGAAAAAACCGCTGTTTATTTACACTACTGTCTCTAATGAAACGAAAACTAGCCCTAAGAGGTATTTACGTTTTATGGGGCAAAATGTAGGAAGTATTTTGCAAAAAAAACAGAAATTTTATTTAAATCTAACCCAAGATGACTTCGTTCACAATAAAGAAGCATTTGGAAATGGTTTTAATTTAAAACCAAATAAATATTGTTGGGAAAGTATTGAGGCTACAAAATTCCGGGATTTTTTTTATAACCATAATGGGGAAAAGAATAATAATTTTCATGAACATACTGTTGAATCAGCGTTTTTGTCAGATTTGGAAAAAAAGAAAGGTATCAACAAAACATTAAAAAACATACAACCTGTTGAAATTAATGAAAAGCGGTTTCAGATGCCAACTCCATTAAAGGCAAGTAGCCTGTATAAAATTGTCGATCCAGCGGATTTAAAGGATCTAAAAAACTTTAGTCATGCAGCACAATATGGTGGCGGCATTGATATTTTAGCACGGCGTAGAAAGGGTTCTCATTCTTATATAACTGTGATTGAACTGAAAGACAAATGCGATAAAAAGGAACCACCGGAAAAAGTTATGTACCAGGCAATTGCTTATGCAACGTTTATCCATGAATTGCTTAGAAGTGAAAAAGCAGATGGACAAGGATGGTATAATTTATTCTTGGAGAAAACCGGACGCAAGCTGCCTGATAAATTGGTGATTAAATGTGTGGTAGCAATGCCCGGGTTAGACGTGGGCAATTTGGATAAATTCTTAGAAGGACAGAATCTTAACGTTTTAAAGCCATTCATCAATTATCCCGAAGATGAGCTTCAATTACATTTTATTGAGCTTGATGATAGCACTTATAGTGTCAAAGACTATTCAAAAAAACTTTAGGATTGTCTCAAGGTTTTGAAAGCGTTTATCCCAGAGCACTCTTGGTTCTTTGGGGGATTTTACTATTTGAGAAAATATGGTGAGAAAGCATTCCTTATTCTTCGTACCCTTCGAGATAAGATGTTTGAGATCTGTTAAAAGGTACTCAATTACATGACCAAAAACAAAATTATCCTGGCGTATTGTAAGTCAGCGTTTATAGGATTTTAAAATGGAAATATAATTGTCTTAATTAATATTAATTAAGTAGCTTATGAAAGGAGTGCAATGTTATGGAGTTTATTTATGAGGATTATGTTAAATCTACCAGAGATGAAGAAGAAACTGGAAGAATAATTAGCGACGCGATACATGATGTTGGAGAGCAATCCTCTTGCGCAAGCGTGCTGGACCAGTTTAGAAAGGAACAGGGTTCCCTTTATACAGATAAGTTGAAAAGCTTATGTGAGAATCCAGACAAAACGGAGTGCGGGAATTTTAAGTACAACTCGTTTCCTTTTGGAATTTCAACAAATGAAGTGCTTCCGGAATTTGTAGGAGTTTATTTTAATAAAAACAAATATAAAAAATCATTAAGAGACGTATTGAATGAAGCTAAGACCCAGTGTGTCAGGATGGGAAAGAAGTATCCATTTGAATCACGGAAGAGAGTTTTGATTCTTACTGATACATGGAATTCATATACATTTCGCAGATATTACGCCCTTCCGTTTATCAATTATGCACATCAATACAATATTACGATTGTGTGTTTGTTAGTAACGGATTTTGGCGTTACACGAATTCCTTTCATAAATCAGAGATATGGGAAGCACGTTGGGAACAGTGATGTACATGTTTATGATACAAATAGTGCCAAAGCAAAAAACATATTGTCAAAGTTTATAGATTTTCCTCATTTCGAGTATGAGAGCCAAGGAAGTACGTTAAACCGGTTTGACGGGGCCTGTCGGTTAAGTTTTGATTATATTGAAAACGAATATTGCTATGAATACACAAAAAATTATGAAGGAAAAGTCAAGAAAGGCATGGTTTCAGATATCCCTGATGAAGTATTGGAAAAGTTTGCATTAAACGTTATCGGTTTGGCTAACATACGTGAAAGTTGTATTAAAGAGGATCGTTACGTATTGGATGCTTCTGAAAAAACCGCCGTGATTTTTAATAGGAAGTTTATATGGCAATTGGGAGATGAGGAACCTTTTAAAACATTGCAAAAGGCGTTCAGTTATTTAATTAATGAAATAGATACAGCAATATAAGTAATGGTTTGCATTGTTAAATAAACTAACGCCATATGTTAATGCGTTTGGTGATTATTTATCTGGTTTAGAAATTGCTTTACCACTAGATGAACTCGAAAAGGTTTTATCCATTCGATGCGAAACGGCTGATGAAGTCATTTTAGACAACTGGAAACCTATTGCAAATTCGGGGTTTGAAAAAACAATTGCAATTAAATCGTGATTGACAATAGTCTGATAGCATAATTGAAGTCTAATTTGCAAAATACCCCAGAACTCCTTCACGGCGTTCTGGGGTATTTTGCTGTTATGGGGTAGGGTGTGATATAATATGAACAATGAAATATGCTTTGAAATAATCTTACCAAAATTAAAAGAGGTTGCTATTGTGAAAAATGAAGAATCTAAAAAAGTGGTTGATATGGAGTGGAGGGCATACGTAACGGATTTAATTGGGCATATTAACAAAAACAAGGATGCAGTGGTTTTAGGCGTTTCAGGTAGCAAAGAAAGTAGAAAAGAATTGTTAAGGGTATATATGAATGGTGGTTGCGTTTTACAGATTCCATTAGTCAAATCTAAAAAGTTTATTTTTCCAAAGACTTATTTCTATGATGATAAAAAGGATAAAAGCAAAAAACAGTACTTAAGTAAATCCGAAACGGATAGAATAATCTGTATTATGCACGTAATTGAGAAAAATCCATATGCATGGAAAAATGAGACATATTCCTTACTTAATGAATTTTTGGGATATATGGGAAATGCTACACGTGAAAAATTCGAGAATACTAAAAGCGGTGTAGTTATGGAACGTAAGTATCAAACGATGTTGTATAAAAAAATGATAATGGAAAAAGATAGAAAAACATCGCTTGCAATTGTTGATGTTGAGTTTCGAACAACAGAGAAAATGAATTGGGAACAGGAAGAAATTGAAGAGAATAGAAGAAGAAATAAAGTAAATAAGAAGAATTCTCGTTTACATTGTAGTAAGCCAGATTTTGTTGCTGCCACTGAAGACGGATTTATGTTAATTGAATTGAAAACAAACAGTAGTGCATGTGAAGGTAATGCTGGATTAGATGATCATAATAAAGATTTTGATAAACTTATAAAATTTAATGATAAAAATCATTATCTTGTTGAAGAATTAAAGGAACGACTTAAATATGCATACCAATATGGCTTATACAATACAAAATTTAAAACAATTATAGAGAAGCTTTTGAATAAAGATATTGAAAAGATTAAACTAATTGATAAGTATCTCTTTATTCCAACAGTGCAATTTCCAAAAGAAAAAATAGTAGTTATCATTAGAAAACATGGTATTGATAATAAGTCATTAGTCGAAAGTATGTGAAATTTAATAAAATATAAATATTCCCCAGAACATTTCCCAGTGTTCTGGTTTTTATCCTAATTTGTTAAAAGGCAGATAAATTTATTCAAGAAATAACGGAATAAATCTTTCACTGAAAACCGATTCGTTTTTTTTCCTGCTTAAAATTCTGTACGCCTTCCACCGCCAAATCCTCTGCCCGCAGTGTGATTAAATCCTTGCGGCATATGGGATGGGCTTCGTCAAAGTTAGTTCCGGCAGAGTTTCTATAACCAGCCAGCCTGGCGGATTGTTTCATGACGCTCTGTTCCAGCAGGTTGCGGGCAAAGCGTCCGTTGCCGAAATCAGGATGTGTTACAGCTTCCGCAAATGTATCATAGGCTTTTCCTAAAAACCGTTTGCTGCAGGTGTAGCCCTGTTCTTTCAGCATCCGGGCAAATATTTCCGTCATTTCTTCTACATTGTAATCAGGAAAATGCAAATGGAAGGCGATACGGCTACGCAGGCCTTCGTTGGATTTCAGGAAGGCTTCCATGGGTTCCGGGTAACCGGCAACGATTACGATTACGTCATCCCGGTGGTTTTCCATTTCCTGCACGATGGTGTTGATGGCTTCCGGCCCGAAACGGTCATCACTGTTCAGGGCATAGGCTTCATCAATAAAAAGCACGCCGCCCTGGGCCTGTTTGAATTTTTCTTTTACAATAATGGCCGTCCAGCCCACGTATTTACCGACCAGATCGCCGCGGCCGCATTCTACGAATTCGCCGGTGGTCAACAGGCCGCGCTCTTTTAATATGCCTGCCAGTAATCGCGCGCAGGTAGTCTTGGCACTGCCGGGATTACCAGTAAACGACATGTGCAGGCTTTTCTTTTGGCTTTTTAAGCCTGCTTCCTGCCGCATTTTTTTAATTTGAAAATCAGCCAGAATCGTATCAATGATCCGCTTGATTCCGTTCAGGCCTACCATGTTCTGCAATTTTGCGTAGCTGTCCGCAGCTTCTTTTGGCTTAGACTTTTCGTAAAGGCATCCCTGATACGCTGTGTACACATGCTCCTTTAACGCGTGATTGTACCAGAAATTAAAATCGCTGGTTACTCCTTCGGCAGTGTAGTACTCCTGTTCTGTTAAGATATTTTCCCAGTCTTTGGGGACAAACGAACTGATATTGCTTTCTTCCAGCAAACGGGCCAGAAATTTCAGGGCAGTGGCCCGATCATTAATCTGCTCTGTAAACTGTAAAAAGGAAAGCCTTGTTCGTTCTGTCTCATAATATTTCTGAAGAATCCTTTGTTGAGGGTTTTCTAACAGTACAAACAGGGTTTTCTGATGATATTTTTCCATAAGCCGGAAAAATCGTTTGAGGATTTCATCATCGTTATTGTCTGTGGGTGTGTCCAAAAACACAGGGCGCCTGCGTATGTTTGTATTAGTATCGTTATCGGTAAAGTCGATTACCAGTATGGTGCCGTTTGCCAGCCTGCATACGGTTTCCAGTTCGTTCCATTTGTCTTCATCGTGCCGCAGATCCGGTTTGTAAAAGGATATGGTTGTGATGCGGCGGCCCAGCAGACGCCCGTTTTCCAGCAAGGCCTGTGACAGCAGGCTGACCAGTTTTCTGGCGGATTTACTGTCGGTGAAACAGAAATCATAATGTACCGGGATGCCATAGAACTTTTTGGGATTTTTGTCAGAATAGATACGTTCCATTTCTTCACGGAATGAATCGCCTGCGAAGCTGTTCCGGGCCTGGTATATTACTTCGCGGCAATCAAATACACTTTGCTTTTGAATCATCTCTCTGCCTTCTGCTCCGGCGATGATGCTGCGGTCATAGCGGAAGTGGTTGTTCAGCAAGTTCCATACGGGGTCGCACACGTTTGCCAGATAGCGTTTGCGCTCCGCGGCGTTGTGTTGCTTCACAATATCGAAAATGGTGGTTTCTTCCCATTTTGTTTTTAAAGTCTCCGCGTTTCCGGCTACTGTTTGCTGGATTGTAGTAAGCAGGGAAGCTGCGGTTTCTTTATTATCTGTTGCGAAGAAAACTGTTGCCTGCCCCATGTCCGGTTCGTATTCCGACATAAAGCACAGGGTAGTTTGATGGCTTAAGGCATCATACAGTTTTTCGTTCCAGACAGGAGCGTTGGTCTTGCTCCAATGCTTGGAAAGGGCCGACGGGTAATTGTTGTTTTCCGCGTTGCAAAAAGTTCCGGTCTTTTCTTCTTCTGGTTTCCAATGAATGTTTGCTTTGTAAAATAACATGGTTGTTCCTCCTTGCGATGTGCTTTGTTTTTTCTGTGCACATTATAGCAAAGGCGGTGAAAAGTATTATCCAAAATTTAGGATGATTGCCGCTGCGTTTTGTGTTACAATAGGCATAACAAAAAACAATAACAACACGATTGCAACAGGAGGAAACAAGTATATGGAAATCATCATTCATCGTGGCACTCATCAGATCGGCGGCTGTGTTACCGAAATCAAAACAAATGAAGGTCGTATTATCATTGATATGGGTACGCCGTTGCCCGGCAGCAAAATTGAAAACGAACCAGAAGAAGCAAAAGACAATATGTTTTCGTTGCCTGGCGTAATGCTGCCGTTAGAGATAAACTCTGATAAAACAGAAAACAGCCAGGCTGGCAGTGTGCAGCCTTGTGATGCTGTGTTCATTACACATTATCACGGGGATCACATCGGTATGATCGATAGGCTGCTGCCAGAGATTCCGTTGTACATTGGCAAGGCGGCAAAGGAGATTTATAGCATTTACTGCACCAAAACAGAGCAGGATGAAAAAGTTAAAAGGCTGCAGGCGGCGCATTCCTATACGCCGGGGCAGCCTATACAGATTAAAGATATTACCGTTACACCGTTGCTGACTTCCCACAGCGCGCTGGACGCTTACATGCTTTTAATTGAAGCAGAAGGTAAAACCGTGCTGCATACCGGCGATTTTTCCTTGCACGGGGTGGAAGGGAGGCAGTGGCTTTACAATTTGCAAGACAAACTCGCTGCAATGAATATCCGTTCCATTGATTACCTGATCTGCGAGGGGACTATGCTGCCTGATCAGGTGCGCAACAGTCCTACGGAACTTGATGTGATTGGGCAGATTGATACGCTGATGAAAAAATATAAAAAGGTTTTTGTGCTGTGTTCCAGCACCCATATCGATCGCATTGCGGAGTTTTATCATCACCGCATGTATCACGCTCCGCTGGTGAGTGATTTATACCAGAATATCGTTCTACAATATGTAACAAATACTTACGGAGAGTCAGACAATTTTTACAGGCTGTCCCATGCATACACCTATTCTGTTAATAACCATAAACTGCAGGATTGGATGGATGAACGGGGCTTTGTAGCGTTGATCCGACCCAATTACTGGAGCAAGTGGATGCTGGCGCATTATTACGATGAAGCGGACAGCGCTATTGTGTATTCTATGTGGAGCGGTTACCTGAAAGAAGGGCCGGCAAAAAATGAATATCTCTGTGATTTTTTAAAACCGTACAAGATTACGGCGTTCGTTCATGCTGGCGGGCACGCGCTGCCTCAGGAGATTAAAGAGTTTGTGAAAGCAGTGAATCCCGTACATGTGATTCCTATTCATACGGAGCACCCGGAAGCTATGCGGGAACTGCTGCCGGACAGGGATATTTTGCTGTTAGAGGATAAGGAAACATTACAGGTGTGAGGCAGGAAGGATGGAAATCATGTCAGAAAAAGAAAAGACTGCGAAAACAACCCAGAAAAAAGACAAAGGCAATGACAAAAAGAGATTGCTGGCCGTTCTGGAAATCCTGAAACGTACGGATGAGGAACACCCGCTGACGAAAAATGAAATCATCAACAAAGTGGTGGAACTTGGCATTGAAGTGAACAATCCCAAGA
>Ga0265298_10002822_pt1 | contig 23646 bp, 15 predicted proteins | sample AusTroGonzalo_MG_3_FD_193486 | JGI IMG/M metagenome (GOLD analysis project Ga0265298, IMG submission 193486) | Bovine rumen microbial communities from tropical cattle in Woodstock, Queensland, Australia - Gonzalo_01 | ecosystem: Host-associated > Mammals > Digestive system > Stomach > Rumen ...
GACGGTATGGCTGGCGAAGCGCGACCAGCCCGGAGCGTTTTGGTAGGCTTCCTTCATGTTGTAAGGCACGTCGACTTCAATCCAAGTGGGAATCTCGTCGAAGGCATTGGCGGCAGTTGTGGGCAAGGTGGTCATTTTGGCACTGATGATGTTGATTCTATTGCAACCTTTGAAAGCCTCCTCGCCAATGGAAGTCAGTGAAGAAGGCAGCCGCATCATGCCCGTGAACCCGGAACAGTTGAGAAAAGCTTGGTTGCCAACGTATTGTGTGGAATCAGGGAGTATGAGTCTGCCCGTAAACGACGAACAGCCCGAGAAAGTTTCGTCTTCGATTCTTGTGACTTGCTCAGGGATGGCAAGATTGCCGTTCAGGTTGGAACAGCCCTTGAAAGCACCTGCTCCGATGGCAGTGATGGTTTGCGGAAACTCAAGCGCACCCCGCAAGTCGGAGCAGCCCCAGAAAGCGTGGTCGCCGATGGCCACTACGGTGTAGTCTGTCCCGTTGTAGGTCACGGTGTCCGAAAGCAGGAGCCTTCCTTCCGGCTTGATGTAGCCCCACCAGTAATTGTCGTTGTGTTGGCAGGGGTAGGTCACCTCAACTTGGTGGTTGTCGGCATCCACGATGCGGTAATAAAGGTCGTACCCCGTGGCGTTGGTGACGGAGAAGTCGAAATGCGTCTCCTGTGCGAAGCCAACGATGGCCAAGGCCATCAAAATTGAAATTGCTAATGTCTTTTTCATCGTGTTATGGTTTTATTGTTCATATTCCGTTGATTATCTCTTCAAAGCTCCGTTCGTCTTCAAGGCCGTTCATTTTCTCTTGCTTGATGCGCGACTTGCGGCGGGCATAGCTGTTGGTTTGCAGGTTCATGAGGATAGAGATGACTTGGTTGCTGAAGCCTTGCTTGGTGAGGCAGCAGATTTGCAGGTCGCTCTTGGTGAGGGTGGGGTATTGCGCCGTGAGGCGTTGGGTGAAGTCGCCGTACACTTTGCCGATGAGTGTCACGAAGTCGTCCCACTCGCTTTCCTTCAGGTCGAAGTCCAAGGTGGAGGCTGTGATTTGCTCGGTGAGTGCCAAGGCAGTGACATACACCTTGTTTTTCTTCAGTTCGCCCTCCAACTGGTTCTTCATCTCTTCGGCTTTCAGCTTGGCGCTCAGCGTTTTCTGTCGCAAGAGCAGCAAAGTAACCGCCAAGGAGACCAACAACGCGCCAACGATGAGATATAGGTAGAGGCTTTTCAGCTTCTGCTCCGATTGCAGTTGGTTTTTCTGCATCTGGAGGTCGTATTCCCCCTTGATGCGCTGCACTTCCTCGCTGCGGTGCTCACGGTCGGCCCGCATCATGTTCTCGTTGAAAAGCTCATTGTATTCCAAAGCCTTCTTAAAGTCGCCATGCAACTGGTAGATGAAACTGAGGGCTTGGTAGGCCGACATGCGGGTGCCTGCTGTGGGGCTTTGGGTGGCTTCGGTGAGGTGTGCCACGGCAAGGCTGTCTTGGGCGAGGTAGTAATGCGCCAGTCCCAAGGTCAGGTGGCAGATGTCGGGCGAGGCGCCGTCCGCCAAGGCTTGGTTGATGCACTTGATGGCACCCTTGTAGTCCTCCACAATCATCAGCACGTCGCGGCTCGACTCAAGAAGGATGTCGCTTTCCATCGTCTTGTCGTTCAGTGCTTTGGCGAGGTTTAGGGCTTCGTCGTAATAGGCTTTCGCGCTGTCGGTGTCGCCCAACGAGGCTTCAACCCGACCGCAGTTGCGCAAAGCGGTCATCAACAGTGAGGAATCGTTAAGAGCACGGAACAGCTCGGCGGCATCTTTATGGAGCGACAGGGCTTCCTCGAAAAGCTCGTGTTTCCAATAGGTGAAGCCGAGGTTGTCCTCGATTTGGCCTTTCAGCCGTTGCACTTCGAGCTTCTCCGCGTCGCAGTGCTCGATGGCGAGCAAAGCCTGACTGAAGCTCTCGGCAGCCGCCTCCGACTGCTTGTCGGCGCGCTGCTCCACGCCTTGCCGGAAGAGCGTCTCGGCCTGCTCGAAGTTGCGCCCGTCGCGATGGCAGGCCGCGAGACCCGCCAACACAAGGAGCGTTGCCAATATCAAATGTCGTGTTTTCATTGTATTTAATATTTTCGTTTCTGTTTGTAGGGCTGTCACATCGTGGCAGCCGCCCTCGTTTTTCGTGTCGGCTGCCGTGATACGACAGCCCTACAAACCCAATTATTGAACAACAAATTTTTGCGTCGCGTCGCCAAAGGTAATGAAATACATTCCCGCAGGCAGTTTTTCGATATTAATCTGCTGGCCATCAGCGTTGATGCGGCCTTGCAGCAAGGTTTGTCCCGTGAGGTTGGTGATGCGGTAGGTTTGGTCCGCTGTAGGGCTGTCACATTGTGGCAGCCGTACAAAAACAACACCGTCAGCCGGATTCGGATACACCGCGAAGGTCCCTGAGCCTGTCGAAGGGCCGTCGTCAAGGCCTTGAAGTTCGGAATGGATGGCGTCGCAGTCCTCGTCGCCGTTGTGGTAGAGCAAGATGTCGCCCACCCAGTAGCAGCGCAGGCCGTTCACCTCGAAATCGGCGTTTCGATTCATTAGTCGTTCGGGGAAGAAACTGGTCATGTGGCCGAAGCTGCACACGATGTCGCCGTTGAAGACACCTTCTGCATCGCTCACGCGCAGCATCCTGATATTGAGACCGTTGAGTTCAAAGTATTCTACCGTGTCCACGTGCATGGTGAGGCTTTCCGTGCCAACCTTGATGACCCAACTGTCGCCGGGCTGGGCATCAAGGTCATACAGCACGGTAAATTCCTCCAAGTCTTTGTTCCACCAGTACACGATGCCATTTTCCTCATACACATATTCGTGTGTCACTTCGGTAATCGTGTCGCGGTCGTATTGCGTGTTGCTGCGCACGATGACCTTGGGTCGTTCGTTGCCGATGGTGGTATCAGCCACATATTCAAGATGTTGGTAAGTGATGCTGCCATCGTCGTTTAGGATTTCGTAGTACCATTCGCCTTCGAGGTTCATCGGTGCCTGTAAGTATTGAGGATTGGGTGTAGTGACGTAGTCCGTCACTTCGGCGCGTGTGCAGCCTGCGATAGAGCCTATGGCATTATTGACGTCAGAATAGATGTCGCCAAAAAACAGGTAAGTTCCGTAGGGGAAGCCTCCCAATACCCATGCTGTATCGACCCATCGTTCGGCATTGGCGTTGGTGCAGAGGTTGTTTTCGTCATAAAGATATGTAGCCCTGTTTTGGTCGGCATAAACGCTGTCTGCCAAGGTTTGGAACAGAATCTGGGAACAGTTTCCGTTTTCATCATAGCTGTATAGTTCCTTCTTTTGTTCGCTGATTTCTCCAGCACTCCATTTGGTGACTCGTTTCTCGATGAAATTGCCGTTGTCATTATATTCGTATTCCGTAAGGGATGAGTTGAGCCATGTTCCCGTTGCATCTGACCAATTGAAATCCGCTTTTGAAAGCAGCAAATGCTGGTCCGAATAAGTGTTTTCTGTAAGGGATGAATTGAGCCAAGTTTCCGTTTCCGCAGACCAATTGGATACGGTTTTTGTAAGTATTTCCTGAGTGTCGGAATAAGTGTATTCCGTCTTTGTAACAGGTTGTTCGTCGGCATTGTATTTGGTTTCGGAGGACCAATTGCCACTATCGGAATAATCATACAAGTAATAGTATTGAAGTACTAATGTGTAAGCATTACCATAATTCGACTTGAAATGCTCCCAACGAGTCTTTTTCCCGTTTTCGTATTGGTAAACATCTTTGGAATCGTTGACGAAGTCATTGGTATAATAAAGGGATTGTCTATCACGTATCTTTACGAGACACTCCACAAGATTTGACGAAACATCATAAGTGTAATAATACCTCGATGTACCAAACTGATTTGCTTCTTGATAGTTTGTTTGCTTAAACGATAGACGATTCAAAGCGTCGTATGTAAACCACATTGCATTGGTATAAAACGAATTTGGATAATTAATTACATGATAATAATAGGACAGATTCCCTCTTTCGTCATACTGTAGTGAGATATCCTTGTTAAACGGTAATTCTGCACCATAATCCGCCACATAGGTCCAAGTGCTGATGGCAATAGGTTGCTGGATGTACTCTTGCGCGAAAGCGCCGATGGCCAATGCCATCAAAACTGAAATTGCTAATGTCTTTTTCATTGTTCTAAGGTTTTGATTGTTTATTTCACCACAAATTTCAATGTTTCGTTTGCAAGGGTGATGAAATACATTCCCGCGGGCAGTTTTTCGATATTAATCTGCTGGCCATCAGCGTTGATGCGGCCTTGCAGCAAGGTCTGTCCCATCAGGTTGGTGATGCGGTAGGTATGGCCCGTTGTAGGGCTGTCACATTGTGGCAGCCGTACAAAAACAACACCGTCAGCCGGATTGGGATAGACTACCAAGGTCCCTGAGCCTGTCGAAGGGCCGTCATCAAGACCTTGCAATTCGGAATGGATGGCATCGCAGTCCTCGTCGCCGTTGTGGTAGAGCAAGATGTCGCCCACCCAATAACAGCGCAGGCCGTTCACCTCGAAATCGGCGTTGTTCCGCATCAGCCGTTCGGGGAAGAAGCTGGTCATGTGGCCGAAGCCCACCACAATATCCCCGTCGAAGATGTTGCCGGCGTCGCTGATGTGCAGCACCTTGCGCGTTTCTCCCTCATATTCAAACACACCCACGCTGTCAACATGCACCATGATGCTTTCCGTTCCCACCTTGATTTCCCATTCGTCGTCCGCCTCGGCGGTATAGTCGTAGAGCATCGTGAACTCCTCAAGGTCTTTGTTCCACCAATACACTTTGTTGCCCGTCTCCAAGATGTATTCGTGCGTCACTTCGGTAATCGTGTCGCGGTCGTATTGCGTGTTGCTGCGCACGATGACCTTCGGGCGTTCGTTGCCGATGGTGGTGTCGGCGGTGTATTCAAGGTGCTGGTAGGTGATGTTGCCGTTGTCCCATTCCAAGGTGTAGAACCATTCGGACTGGTCGGGAAATCCCACCTCTTTTTCTTTTATAAAGTAATGCAAGTCAATTTCAAATTGGTTTATTCCATAATACTTGTAGTATGAAATTACTTTTTGCCATACCTTCAACTCTGATTCATAAAAGACGGTTTGTCCGTTGAACACGTCCCATACCCATTCTCCTTCGGCGTTTTTCTTACGAAATGAAACGGTGAGCACATGTTCCTCATCATCAAAATTGTAATAGATCTTTTTAGAGATATTCCAAGCGTTGCTATCTGCTATCCAAGAGCCTGTTTGGTATTCCACGATGCGGTCTATATCGTCGTAGACATAGTGTGCTATGCTGGAGTTCGTCCATTCGCCATCGCTGAAGATTTGGGTAATGATGTTGTCTGTCTTATTGTTAGAGGTGTATGAGTAGGTGTCTTTTTTTCTCGATGAGATGTCGCCTGAATTGTCGTATGTGTCAAGTTGAGAAGATAAAATTTGTTGTCGTTCATTATAATGTTTTGTTGTCTGTGTTTTCAGCAACATGGTTGGGTATCCACTATAACAAGTTTCTATCTTAGTTCTAAAGTTGTCTGTATATTCAAAAAGATTGAGTCCCATCAGAGTTCCATTAGGGTTAGTTTTTTCTATTTGTTGAATGCGCCAGTTATCATCGTAGTTATAATTATATGCCCATATCAGACCATTATGATCATATTCCATAGCATTCTTTATTCTCTTATGATCGTATGAATACAGAGTAGATTCGCTTCTGTAGTCATAATCATAAGTGTAGTAGAAATCTGTGTGGATGCCACTGAGCATATCTGGGAAATTGACAAAAGCAAAATCGCATACAATGGTTCTTAAATCGTTTGGATATGTGGTATATAAATCTTGTGTAAAATAATACCTTGTCAAATGCCCGTTTGCGTTATAAGTGAAGTCGGAGGAAAACACATTTGTGATTTGGCCGTCGGTGTCGAATTGGCGTGCGATGACATGATCGGGTAAGGCGATTGAATCATATTCGATTGGGGCACTGTCAAAACAGGCAGTGAGGGTTGTGTTTTGGTCTAAAACAAAGGTGTATTCCGGTGAAAATGAGACCATTTCAATGCCTTTTTTCCAATAACTGAATACATGCCCTGGATTCGGAGTGGCCAGAACTGTTGCAGTGGAATCTTCACAGCTTTCCGGGAGGGAAACTATTTCTACAGTTCCAAGGCTAGAGTTGTTGCATTGAATATTAAGTTTAGGAACGCCAACAAACACGCCTATTAAGTTGGTAAACTGATCCCATGCGGAGTGCAACTGGAATTGGTTGATGGACAGACAACTGACATACACTGGAATGTTGCTCGGAACCCATATAAAGACCTCAGGGTTGGGATTGGATGTAGGAAAAATAGGGTCAGGGGGAGTTGGAGTGTTGCAATGTATGCTTTGCAAATTTATACAAGAAGTAAAAGCGTTTTCTCCAATGGAGGAAACCGAGGATCCAATAGTGAGGGATAAAAGTTGATTGCAACTAAAAAATGCATATTCTCCAATCAAAACAACGGAATTCGGGATTTCCAAAGAGGTTAGTGCTTTCGCTTTATAAAACGCTTGACTTCGAATGGATACAATAGTGTTTGGGATTTCCACACTGGTAATTTGATTGCATTCAAGAAAGGCGCGATTTCCAATTGATGTTACAGTATATGAGATGCCATTGTGTTCTACTATTGAGGGAATGATGAGATTACCCGTTGGTTTGGGATAAGTAAGCCAACTACCACCATCTCCATTATACGGAAAGGTTATTTCCACTTCGTGGTCGTTGAGAGTATTGTAATACAATGTTTGCCCCGATTCGCACACGGCAGAGAAATCATAGTACTGGGCAAAAGCACTCACTGCGAGTGCCATTATCATAAAGGTTGCAAATAACTTTTTCATTTTTCTTAGGTTTTGATTGTTTATACATTTGTTAATTGTTGTCTGTTGTTTTGCATTGCGCATACCTTTGGGGTTTGCAATGCAAAGGTAGAACATTTCCCAACAGGGAAAACGCTTTGTCAAGCCCTCAAGAGGGTTTGTCTATCATTATTTGAAGATTTGAAAATATAAAAAATTGGATTTCAATTTGTTGCAAAATCGAAATCCAATCATTGTCTATGGGGTTGTCTATGTTGTTGCGGTGGTAGAGACACAAAATTTTGTGTATCTATAATTGGCTTTTAAGCCAAAAACCAAAGAAACGGTCGTCTATGCGGTATGAACCTTGCTCTACGGTTATCAGGTCTTTGTCCAACAATTGGCGCAAGGCCGACTGCACCGAACTGGCCGATGCCAGACCGTATTTTTTGATGAACGCCACCGACTGGGTTTGTCGGGCCTTGCCTTCAACGGCGACGGCTTTCAGCACCTGTCGCTGCCTTTCGCTCAAGCCATAGTACATGGATTCAAAGACGTTTTCATTGTCGGCAACCCGTTTCGTCAACGCCTCGTTGATGATGGTTGGCGAGCATTCTTTTTCGGTCATGTAGAAGGCCAAATACAACACGGCTTGCATATACCAAGTGTGGCCTTCCAAGGTATCATATAGGTTTTCAATCCATTCGGGAGCGCAAGTCTTGCCAAATTGGGCGAACATCCTTACGGCGAAATCGACATATTTTTCCTTTGCGATAGCATTGAGGCTCATGATGCTCGAACTGTTGTAGAACGGTTTCGATGCCGAAGCAAACATGTTTTGGATGACGTGTCTTTGGCTGCCCGCAAAAATAAAGGTAGCGTTGTTGCAATGTTGGATATAGGTGCGCAACAGGGCCTCCACGTTCTTTTCGGGGTATTTTTCAATCTGTTGGAACTCATCGATGGCCACCACGCAAGGCCGTTTGGTCTCTTCCAAATATTGGAAAATCTCCTCTAACGACCGTTGTGAATCCTTGATGTCGCCGAGACCGAAAGAACCATTCATCATACCCGCCTCGTCAAAGCCGATGGTGAACTGGATGGATTTCACCACTTTTACGAATAGTTCCATGAGTTGTTTGTCCTTGGCTTTTAGGCTTCTGCAAATGCGATTGCCCAACAAAAACACGAAATCATTGAGATTCAAAGTGGGATAAATGTCGATGAAAAAAGTGTGGTAGTTGTCTTTGATGTTGTCTTTGTTGAAGCAATGCTCGATGAGGCCGGTTTTGCCCATGCGCCGAGGCGAGATGAGCACCGTGTGGCTGTGGCCTTGTATGTTCTGGACCAACTGCCGTGTTTCGTTTTCGCGGTCGCAAAAGTATTCCGGCGAAACATAGCCCGAAGTGATGAATGGATTGTAAATCATGGCGTTCAATTTTGCCGCAAAGATAATCATTTTATTAATATCATGCTAAAAACATCATAAAAATAAAATGATGAAAATAAAATGATGGCATGAAACAATGTAGGGCTGCCATAATATGACAGCCCTACAGGTCAAATTGTTGGTGTTATAGGATTATTTTTTCGGCTTCAACTCGTCGAAAATCATGTTGCGCAGGTTCTCAATCGGGACGCGCACCTGTTGCATTGTGTCGCGGTCACGGACGGTGACGGTGTTGTCAACCAAAGTGTCATTGTCAACGGTGACGCACATTGGCGTGCCGATGGCATCTTGTCTTCTATAACGCTTGCCGATAGAGTCTTTCTCCTCGTATTGGCACATGAAATCGAACTTCAGCGAGTCGATGATTTCGCGGGCCTTCTCCGGCAGACCGTCCTTTTTCACCAAAGGCAGCACCGCGACCTTGTAAGGCGCAAGGATAGCTGGTAGTTTCAGCACCACGCGCTCCGAACCGTCTTCCAACTTCTCTTCAGTGTAAGCATTGCTCAACATGGCGAGGAACATGCGGTCGAGGCCGATGGAGGTCTCGATGACGTAAGGCGTGTAACTCTCGTTGGTGTCGGGATCGAAGTATTGGAGTTTCTTGCCCGAATATTTGGCGTGTGCCGAGAGGTCGAAGTCGGTGCGGCTGTGGATGCCTTCGAGTTCCTTGAAACCGAAGGGGAAGTCAAACTCGATGTCAGTGGCGGCGTTGGCATAATGGGCCAATTTCTCATGGTCGTGGAAACGGTATTTCTCGGCGGGCAGACCTAATGAAAGGTGCCAGTTAAGGCGTTCTTGTTTCCAATGCTTGAACCAGTCGAGTTCCGTGCCGGGACGGACGAAGAACTGCATCTCCATCTGCTCAAATTCCCTCATACGGAAGATGAACTGACGCGCCACAATCTCGTTGCGAAAGGCCTTGCCGGTCTGGGCAATACCAAACGGAATCTTCATGCGACCAGTCTTTTGCACGTTGAGATAGTTGACGAAGATACCCTGTGCCGTTTCGGGACGCAGATAGATAGTGTCAGAGCCATCAGCCACGCTGCCCATTTGGGTCGAGAACATCAAATTAAATTGGCGCACATCAGTCCAATTGCGAGTACCGCTGATGGGGCAGACGATCTCAAGGTCGAGGATGAGTTGCTTGATGGCTTCGAGGTCGTTTTTCTCCATCGCACCATACAAACGGTGGCTGATTTCCTCGATTTTGGCCTTGTGTTCCAACACACGCGGGTTGGTGGTCACAAATTGTTCCTCGTTGAAAGCATCGCCGAAGCGTTTGCGGGCTTTCTCCACCTCTTTATTAATCTTCTCCTCGATTTTGGCCATGTAGTCCTCAACGAGCACATCGGCGCGGTAACGTTTCTTGCTGTCACGATTGTCGATGAGCGGGTCGTTGAAGGCATCCAAGTGCCCCGAAGCCTTCCAAGTGGTGGGGTGCATGAAGATGGCCGCGTCGATGCCGACGATGTTCTCGTGCATTTGCACCATCGCCTTCCACCAATATTCGCGGATGTTTTTCTTCAGTTCCACGCCGTTCTGGCCGTAGTCGTAAACGGCTGAAAGTCCGTCATAAATTTCGCTCGACTGGAAAATGAAACCATATTCCTTCGCGTGAGCGGTTATTTTCTTGAAAAATTCGTCTTGGTTCATAATTAATTGATTATTTGTTATTTACTTAATTTTCTTGATGAGTTCTTTTGCGGTAATGTCGCGCATCAGCGTAAAGGCGAACCATTTCTTTCCCAAGTCCTTGATGGAAGCCCCGATGTGGTAGATTTCATCGTCAATGAGCAGAAAACGGTCATGTGCCTTGTTGAATTGATTGACCTCAATGAGAGGATATTGGCTATTGTGCTTGTTGATGTCCAATTTCAGTTGCGAACTGATGTTTTGCGTATAAATCTTTGCTGAAACATTGCTCTCGCGCTTGTCAAGTAAAGAAAGCACGGAATCGTCTACATAGTTGTCAATGAGGATGATAGATTGTTTGGCTTTTTTGATGAGGTCGGAAACGAAGCAGTAAGCGTCGAATACTTGTCCGTCGAAAAAGATGCCTTGTTGGGGAGGTGTTTGCGCATCAATTCTCTTGAAAACCTCGTCAATTCGCTTGTCAGTTTCAATTTGGTGATACTCGATGTTGGAAAGACGCTGAAACACTTGGGCGTTGCTGGCAAGGAAATGGCGCATGGAAGTGAAAGCCCTCATAATGCGGATGTTGGCTTCAATGGCCGTTGGTGAACGGAGCACACTGCTGAGCATGGCGATGCCGTTTTCGGTGAAGGCGTATGGTAAGTATTTGATGTTTTGGCCTCGTTTTATGTTCAAGGTCACAATTTGTGACCTTGAACACTCTTCGCTTGTAAGTTGAAACATGAAGTCATCTGGAAAACGAGAGATATTACGCTTTACTGCTTGGTTGAGAACTTTTGTTTCAACGCCATACAGCATAGCAATATCCCGGTCAAGTATTACTTGAACACCTCTGATTGTGTAAATGAGATGCTCAATACAAATTGATTGGATGTCACAATTTGTGATACCCAATTGTTCACTTTTTGCAACTGCTTGAACAAGCAAATCTCTTTTTGCTTCCGATTTGTTTTTCGTCTGCTTTGCCATCAAATCAACCCTTAAATAATCAGCATCGCATCCCCGTATGTGAAGAAACGGTATTTCTCAGCAACGGCTTCCTTGTAGGCTTTCATAAGAATATCGTAACCAGCAAAGGCGGCTACCTCCATCATCATCGGCGACTTGGGCAAATGGAAGTTGGTAATCATGGCATTGGCCACCGAGAAGGTGTAGGGTGGGAAGATGAACTTGTTCGTCCAGCCTTTGAACGGCTTGATTTTGCCGCTGATGGTCTGGGCGGTCTCAAGGGCCTTCAGCGAAGTGGTTCCCACGGCAAAAACGGTGTTGTGGCGCAGGTTGGCCTCGTTGACCAAAGTGCAGCATTCCTCGTCGATGTACATTTCTTCCGAGTCGGGCTTGTGCTTGGTGAGGTCTTCCACTTCGATGTCGCGGAAGTTGCCCATGCCGGGGTGCAGGGTCAGTTCGGCGAAGGAAGCACCGATGATTTCCAAGCGTTTCATCAGGATTTTGCTAAAGTGCATTCCCGCAGTGGGGGCCGAAACGGCACCTTCCACCTTGGCATAAATAGTCTGGAAGTCCTCAGCGTCTTCGGGGCGTTCCTCGCGGTTCAGTTCCTTCGGGATGGGCGTATGGCCAAGTCCCGAGAGGGTCTTCTTGAACTCGTCATAGGTGCCGTCATAGAGGAAACGCAACGTGCGACCACGCGAAGTGGTGTTGTCGATGACTTCGGCCACCAACTCGTCGCCGTCGCCAAAATACAATTTGTTGCCGATGCGGATTTTGCGCGCTGGGTCAACGAGCACATCCCAAAGGCGGCTCTCATGGTCCAGTTCGCGGAGGAGCAGCACCTCAATCTTCGCGCCGGTCTTTTCCTTCTCGCCGTAAAGCTTGGCGGGAAACACCTTGGTATTGTTGATGACGAACACGTCGCCGTCTTTCACATAGTCCACCAAGTCCTTGAAGATGCGGTGTTCAATTTTTCCGGTCTTACGGTCGACGACCATCATTCGGGCCTCGTCGCGATTTTGTGTTGGCTGCAGCGCAACCAGTTCGCCGGGCAGGTTGAATTTGAATTGGGAGAGTTTCATTTATGTAAAGTTTAATATACTTTCGCTCATTTAAGGCTTGCAAAGATAATGCAGGACGGAAGTTTTGTCAAGTTTTTTTTCTTAAATCACTGGTTTACAGTTTGATTTGATGATGATTATTTGAGTTCGTTTATTCTGCTACAGACTTGTTGCACATGGTCAAGTCCATAAAGCAAGGCTCGACTATCAATACCCATCCAAGCAAACAAAGTTTGAATTTGAAGATACTTATTCATAATATAAGTTGTATCGATTTGACTACCAATTAATCCAAAACAGATAGGCTCATGGTGTGCGATACGATTGCGAATGGTATTGACTTTGTCCAATTCATTAAAAACATATGCATGGTTGATTTGCAAAGTGCTGGAAGATCGTTGCTTGTTAGGGAAGATTTGTAAAAGAGTTTGCCCTGTTAAGCGGTATTGTAATGGTGAAAACATATATTTCCACGTGCCAAATTCCATATCCGAAAGCAATTTTGAAGGTGTATATTGTCCTTGGGATAACAATTTGTTATATGAATGTGAAATGACATTTGCCGTTTTATTCAATAATGGATTCGTAAACATACCTCCAGTAAGTATAGAATCGCGCAACCAATCCGTTCCCAATCTTGTTTTGAGATTGTTATCGATAGCATTTCGTAAGGCTACCTCAAAACAACTAATGACCGTGAACATTTCCTGTGAAAGTTGCAAGTTGTAACGGTAAAGTGTCATGGCTTTACGACTATTATTGTTACAAGCAAGCAGATAGCGGTTCATTCTTTCTCGTGATAATATGCGTTCAAAATCGGTGTATTTCATCTTTTTTCGACAAATATTTCATTTCTATTGGCATTATTACAAAAAAGTTGTATTTTTGCAGCGTTGAATCCCACCTGTCCCTGACGAAAGTCAAACTGGTGGGTTTAGTTTTTTATCAGATACAAGTTTTTCCTGTTCTCGCTTCCACTCCTTAAACTCATCCCCCGTGTCAATAATATACTGCTTCAACTTTTCGAGTGGCCAAGCATCCTCAACTTTGAACTCACCAATGCGCGTGCGTCTTAGAGATTTCAAACAAGCACCATTACCCAAGGCTTTGCCGAAGTCGTTGGCGAGACTGCGGATATAGGTGCCTTTGCTGCAAGTGACCTCAAAATCAAGTTCAGGGAATCGCTCGAGACTGATTTTGAAATCATCGATGCGGACATCACGGGCTTTCAACTCGATTTCCTCGTCGGAGCGGGCATAGTCAAAGGCGCGTTTTCCCTTGATTTTGATGGCGGAATATTTGGGCGGATATTGCTTTAAATCGCCGATGAACTGTAGTCGCGCCGCCTCAATCTGCTCCGGCGTGATGCCATCAGTAGGGTAGAAGGCATCAGGCTCACTTTCCAAGTCGAAAGTCGGAGTGGTTTGGCCGAGCAAAATGCTGCCCGTGTAGGTTTTCACCTGCGCTTGAAACGTGTCAATCTGCTTGGTCATCTTGCCTGTGCAAAGGATGAGCAAGCCCGTGGCCAAAGGGTCAAGGGTGCCCGCGTGCCCGACTTTCAGTTTGCGGATGCCGTAGCAGCGGTTCACCAAGGAACGGATGAAGTTGACTGTGTCGAATGAGGTCCAGTCCAAAGGCTTGTCGATGAGGATGACCTCGCCGTCTTCGAAATGGAACATCAGGCGAAGATTATGGCGACGATGCCGACGATGGCGCAATACACGGCAAACCAAATCAGTTTGCCCTTCTTCACGATGTTGATCATCCACTTGCAGGCGATGCAGCCGAAGATGAAGGCCGCCAAGAAGCCGACGATGGCCGCCACTGGCGAAAGACCGCTCATGGCCTCACTGAAACCGACCTCAAAAATGTCCTTGATGTCCAACAGACCTTCTCCCAAAATGGGAGGGATGACCATCAGGAAGGAGAATTGGGCGAGTTTTTCCTTTTTGTTGCCCAACAGCAAACCTGTGGCAATAGTCGAACCTGAGCGCGACAAACCCGGCATCACGGCGCAAGCCTGTGCGATACCGATAATGAAAGCGTGCAAGGGGCTGATGTTCTCTTTTTGCCTCGGTTTGGCGAAATACGAGAAGGCAAGCAACGAGGCCGTCACCAAAAGCATGATGCCCACGATGAGCAGACCTGAGCCGAAGACTTCCTCAACTTTGTCCTTGAAAAGAAAGCCCACGATGGCCACGGGAATCATCGAAATGAGGATGTTGATGGCGTATTTTGTGCCGCCGTTCAGGTTTTGGTAACCATTCCATGATTGTTTGGTGAACAAATCCTTGAAAATCCAGACGATTTCCTTCCACAGGATGACCAAAGTGCTGAGCACGGTGGCCACATGGAGCAAGACCGTGAAAGTGAGGTTTGATTCGCCGTCTTCAAGACCGAAGAGTGCTTGACCGATGGCCAGATGGCCGCTGCTGCTGACGGGCAGGTATTCCGTCAGGCCTTGGATGATACCTAAGATTAATGCTTGTAACCAGTTCATAATGATTTGTTTTGTCACAAAACTCTCAAAACCTTCAAAACTTTGTTTTACATGTGCGGCTCCCCAACTGGGTTGCCGCTGAAAAGCAGCCAGTTGGCGTGCTTTTCTTTCTTAATTCATTGGGTTTTGCGAGTTTTGCAGGTTTTGTGATTATTTTTTCCCTTTCCAGAATATTGCGACGATTTCAACAACAAAGCCCGCCAAAACCAAAATCGGGGCGAGGGTAAGTCGTTGGAAGTTAAACATTTTCTCGTTGAACACATCAGGGTCGTTGGAGCCGCCGCCAATCATGAGAACGAAGCCCAAGGCGATGAGGGCAATGCCGATGAGCACGATGATGTAGTTTTGTTTGCCAAAGGGCATAACTTTTTGGTCTTCAGTTTTTTCGACCGTTTCTTTCTTGGTTATTTCTTTTGCCATAACGCTAATTTTTTGCAAAGGTATGAATTTTATGCGTACAATCGGTCAATATCGGCGTGAAGGTATTTCCGAAGGGCGATGCGGGTGGAGAGTCCGCCGAGCAGAATGCCTAAGACGATGATGCCGACAAAGATACAAATGATGATTCTATAGTCTTGAATTAGAGTCAGTTCGGGAAGGCGTTGCATGAGGCCATAAAGTAGCAGGGCAAGGGAAACATCGGCCAACAAAGCCCCGAAAAACCCTTGGGAAATGCCACTCTTGATGAAAGGACGGCGAATGTATGATGCTGTGGCACCCACCAATTGCATACTGCGCACCAAAAAACGCTTTGAGTAGATGGAAAGCCGTATCGTGTTACGTATCAAAGTGATGGCGATGAGAAGCAGAATGAGACTGGCCACCGCTAAAGCAAGGCCAATGCGGCGGACATTCTGATTAATGAGGCTGACGAGCGACTTTTGGTAATAGATTTCCTTGATATCGTTGTTTTGTAGCAGTTGGGCTTGGATGCGGTTGAGGCTGTCGTTGTTGGCCCAATCCGCGTTGAAACGCACGTCGATGGAGGGGAGGAGCGGGTTTTCCTCGTTGCCGAGCCATTGCAGGAAGTCCTCGCCGAGGTCGTCGCTCAGGCGGCGGATGGCTTCCTCCTTGGTGATGTATTCGGTAGATTTCACGGCGGGCATGGCATCAAGTTCCTTTTGCAGGCGCAAGATGTTGGCTTCCTTCACGTTGCTGTTCATCACGATTTCAAAACCGATGTTTTCCTTGATGTGGTTGGAGAGTTGGTGCGCGTGCATCATCAGCAAGGCAAACACGCCTAACAAAAAGAGTACCAACGTGATACTCATCAGCGACATGAAATAGGACCCTGCCACGCGGCGCCTGCTTGAACTCTTTTCTGACATCTTTAAGGTTTGAAACTGCAAAGATACGGGAATTATTTCATTGGCATCATTTATTTTGTATTTTTGCCGTCTAAAACCATACAATCATGCAAGTCCTAAAATCGAACATAAAGACCAACTCCGAGGAGTTCAAGCAGAACGAGAAGAACATGCTCGCGCTGATGGCGCAATACCGCGAGGCGATGGGCCAAGCCATGCAAGGCGGAGGCGAGAGTGCCGTGGCCAAGCACAAGAAACGCAACAAACTATTGGCCCGCGAGCGCATCGACCTGCTCATTGACCCGAACACGCCTTTTTTGGAACTTTCTCCGATGGCGGCTTACGGCACCTATAACAACGACTTCCCTTCGGCGGGCATCATCACCGGCATCGGCGTGATTCAAGGCAGGGAGGCCGTCATTGTGGCCAACGATGCCACCGTAAAAGGCGGCACCTACATGCAATACACGGTGAAGAAACACCTTCGTGCTCAGGAGATTGCGATGGAAAACCACCTGCCTTGCGTGTATATGGTCGATAGCGGCGGTGCCTTCCTACCCGAACAAGACACCGTCTTCCCCGACCGTGACCATTTCGGACGTTTCTTCTATAACCAAGCACGAATGTCGGCGTTAGGCATCCCGCAAATTGCCATCGTTATGGGTATGTGTACAGCGGGCGGTGCCTACGTGCCGGCCATGAGCGATGAGACTATCATCGTGCGCAACCAAGGCACGATTTACCTCGGTGGACCGCCCTTGGTAAAGGCTGCTACGGGCGAAATCGTTACGGCAGAAGAACTGGGCGGCGGCGAGATGCACACCTCGATTTCGGGCGTCGCCGACCACTTGGCCGAGAACGACCAACACGCCCTCCAAATCTGCCGCAACATCTTCAAGACCTTGGAGAAGTCGCACCGCCAAAAACTTGATATGCTGCCCGTTGAAGCACCTATATACGATCCGCACGACCTCTACGGCCTCGCCCCGATTGACTTCCACAAGTTGGTTGACCCGAGGGAAATCATCGCCCGCATTGTGGATGGCAGCCGCTTTCAGGAGTTCAAGTCGAGGTATGCCACCACCCTTGTTTGTGGCTTCTCGCATTTGATGGGCTTCCCTGTGGGCATCATCGCTAACTTCGGCGTATTGTTCTCAGAATCAGCCTTGAAAGCCACTCACTTCATTGAATTGTGCTGCCAAAGAAACATTCCGTTGGTGTTTTTGCAGAACATCACGGGCTTCATGGTAGGCAAGCAGTACGAGCAGGGCGGTATCGCCAAGGACGGCGCCAAGATGGTGCATGCGGTGTCGAATGCCAATGTGCCCAAGTTCACGGTCATCTTCGGTGGTTCTTTCGGTGCGGGTAACTACGGTATGGCTGGTCGCGCCTACAGTCCGAGGCTGCTTTTCATGTGGCCCAACGCCAAGATTTCCGTCATGGGCGGCGAGCAGGCAGCCAGCGTCCTCGCCACGGTGAAGGAAGACCAATACAAATACAAGGGCTTGGAGGTCCCGAAGGACAAAATCGCCCAACTGAAGAAAGAAATCCTCGCCAAATACGATTACGAAGGCTCAGCCTTCTACAGCACCGCCCGCCTCTGGGACGACGGCATCATCGACCCTGTCGACACGCGAAAGATTCTTGCCTTGGGCATCGCCGCTTCATTGAACCAACCCTTCCCGCCGCAGCAGTTTGGGGTGTTTAGGATGTAAGGGATATTATAAAACTTTATTGAATTACAAAGCGTTGAATGAACACCATCACCCCATATCACGCCAAGTATTTTGCCCATTATCTGACGAGACGACTGCCCGCCAATAATCTGGACAAGTTGACGGCTTCGTTGCATGATGCGCAGGTGGACTTGACTCCGCACCAGATTGACGCGGCGCTATTTGCCTTCAAGTCTCCCTTGTCGAATGGGGCAATTTTGGCTGATGAAGTGGGTTTGGGAAAAACGATTGAGGCTGGCATCATCCTTTCTCAACATTGGGCAGAACACAAGCGCTGCCTTTTGGTGATTTGTCCAGCTAATTTGCGTAAGCAATGGTCGGCGGAACTTTTGGAGAAGTTTTTCTTGCCTTCTTGCATTCTTGAAACGAAAAGTTTCAATCAGGAAATTGAATGTGGCAATTTGAATCCGTTTAGCAAAAACGGCATTATCATTTGTTCCTATCAGTTTGCCAAAGCCAAGGCACCATATCTCCATCATACCCAATGGGATTTGGTGGTCATTGATGAAGCGCATAGGCTTCGCAATGTTTACAAGCCCAACAACAGAATCGCCAATGCCATCAAGGATGCACTGCTGAAACGGAAAAAAGTACTTCTGACCGCCACGCCGTTGCAAAACTCTATTCTTGAATTATACGGTTTGGTTTCCATCATCGATGAATTTGTGTTTGGTGACCTGAAAAGTTTCAAGAGCCAGTTCAGTAAAATCCTGACAGAAAGCGATTATCATTTGCTGCGGAACCGATTGCAGCCCGTGTGCAAGAGAACCTTGCGCCGACAAGTATTGGAATACATCAGATACACCAAGCGCATCGCCATTTGCGAGGAGTATTATCCGACAGATGACGAGCAAAAACTCTATGAGTTGGTTTCCGCTTACCTGCAACGGCCCAAATTATATGCCTTGCCCAACAGCCAGCGGCAACTGATGACGATGGTACTGCGCAAGTTGTTGGCTTCCTCAACCTACGCCATCTATGGCACTTTGACGCGGTTAATCAATCGCTTGGAGGAAATTCTTCGCCAACAGGACATTTCAACGGTAGCGGAAGCGTCGCCTTTAGACCTTTACCTTGATTTCGATAGCCTTGACGACAACCTTGACTATTGGTTGGATGATGACGAAGAAGAAACCTATGCGTTTTTGGCCAATGAATCCGCACCCGAATATGGCTTGCATCCCTATGAGATTGAAGGTATCAAAAACGAGTTGGCCGACTTGCGCGAGTTTCAGGCGCTTGCTGCGAAAATCCGAAGAAACAGCAAGGCGGAACACCTTTTTGTCGCCTTGAACAAAGGCTTTGAGGAATTGGAGAAATTGGGTGCCAACAAGAAGGCTTTGCTGTTCACCGAATCAAGGCGGACACAAGATTTCTTGTTCGAATTGCTTGAAAAGAAAGGCTACAAAGGCAAAGTGGTGTTGTTCAACGGCTCGAATAGCGACAAGCAATCGACAGCCATTTACAAGGCATGGCTTGAAAAGCACAAAGGCAGTAGCAAAATTACGGGGTCGGCCACTGCCGACCGAAGGGCAGCCATCGTGGAGCATTTCCGCGACAATGCTACCATCATGATTGCCACCGAAGCTGCTGCCGAAGGTATCAACCTGCAATTTTGCTCGTTGGTGGTGAATTATGATATGCCTTGGAACCCGCAGCGCATTGAGCAGCGCATCGGGCGTTGCCATCGTTACGGACAAAAACACGATGTGGTGGTCATCAACTTCCTCAACAAGCGCAATGCCGCCGATGTGCGTGTGTATGAATTACTTGATGAGAAATTCAAGCTTTTCAGCGGCGTGTTTGGCGCAAGCGATGAGGTGTTGGGCAGCATCGGCAACGGTGTGGATTTCGAGAAACGCATCACGCAGATTTACAACGAATGTCGCACCACTGAAGAAATTGAACAGGCTTTCGACCAACTGCAAGAGGAACTTCGCGCCGAGATTTCAGACAAGATGCTGAAAGCCCGTTCGGCCTTGTTGGAGAACTTTGACGAGTCGGTGAGCGAGAAACTGAAACTGCATCTTGCCCAAAGCATCAGCAATCTCAATCTTTTTGAGAAACGCCTATGGGAACTGACCAAATATGCTTTGGAGGGTAAAGCCGTTTTCGATGAAGAGAGTCATTCCTTTGTCAGCGCATCGGGCGATACCTATTGCATGGTGGTGCCGAGAGAAGGCGAAAAGAAAAGTGATGTGGTGCTTCCCAATCATGCCCAGATTTATCGCGTCGGGCATCCTTTGGCACAAAGTATTTTGAATGAGTTCAGACAATTGAGCCTGCCCTGCCATGAGGTTGTTTTCGACTACACGCACACGCCCGTCAAAGTGGCTTTGTTGGAGCAACAGATTGGCCATTCGGGATGGATGCGGATTGACAAATACACCATTGAAGCCTCGGAGCCGGAGGATTATCTACTCGTGGCTTGCTATAACGACAACGGCGAACCCATTCCGTCAGAAGTGGCCGAGCGGATGTTCTCATTGAACGCCCAAGAAGGCAAACGGGCACAAATAAGCAAAGAAATATCTGCCCTCATCGAGCAAGACATCATGCGGCAAAAGGAAGAAACACGCAAAGAAAACGAGGAACGCAACAAGCAGTTTTTTGAGACCGAAATCGAGAAACTCAACCTTTGGGCCGACGATGTGAAGTTGGGATTGGAGCGCGAAATCAGCGACCTTGACGCGGAAATCAAACTTCGCAAGTCGGAGGCGCGAAAAATGAGCCGCTTGGAGGACAAGGTGGAAGCCCAACGCATGGTGAAAGACCTTGAGAAACGCCGCAGCGAGAAACGCCGCAGCCTGTTTGACGCACAAGACGAGATCGATGCCAAGAAAGACAAGCTTTTCGATGAAGTGGAAATGACGCTGTCGCAAAAAGGCATCAAGGAAGAAACATTGTTTATGTTTAGATGGATTATAAAATAAATATACTATGAGATTAAAAAGTGTAAAACTCAAGAATTACCGTTGTTATAAAGATGAGACAACCATAAGCATTGCAGGATTAACATGTATCATTGGTCAAAATGACATTGGTAAATCATCGATTATGGAAGCCATTAATGCTTTCTTTTATGATACAATTGATTCATCTGATGTATGTACGGATGGTGCTGATAAAAAAGTATCAATAACATGTATCTTTGATAATCTGCCAAAAGAACTGGTATTAGACTCTAGTGTTCCTAGTAATCTGGAAGAAGAAGGTTTGTTAAACGGAGATAAAGATTTGGAAATAGAGAGATTATTTGATTTTTCTGGAAAGACAGTTAGCAAAGCAACTTTCGTTAATTGCAATTACTATTCATCTCCAGAATTAATTGATATTTTAAAACTAAAGAATAGTGCATTGAAAACTTTTGCACAAGAAAAAGGTGTTGATTTATCAGGAGTTGACAAAAAAATCAACAGAGAAATACGTGCAAAAATAAGAGAGGCATTTCCTTCGGGAAAAACTAGCCAACAAATTAAGGTAGATGGAAATTTAACAGCAGAAGATAATATTAAAGCCATTTGGAAAAAAATCAATGACCAACTTCCTACATTTGCACTTTTTAAAATGGATAAAGTTTTAAGCGACAAAGATGATAATGTCCAGGATCCATTAAAACTAGCAATAGACGAGGCTTTGAAGGTTGATGAGATTCAGCAAAAACTTCATGAAATAGAAGAATTTGTCAAGGAAAGAACGACAGATGTAGCAGATACAACAATAAAAAAAATGGAAAACTTTGATAAACAATTGGCCGAAAATCTTAGGTCTAGTTTTTCAAAGTTACCTAAGTGGTCTAGCGTTTTTGATATTACATTATTGAATGAGAAAAACATTCCTCTCAATAAACGTGGTAGTGGAATTAGGCGTCTGGTTCTGTTAAGTTTCTTCCAAGCACAGGCTGAAAAAAGACAACAAGAAAAAAATAGTCCTAGTATTATATATGCTATCGAAGAGCCGGAAACATCTCAGCACCCAAACCATCAATTAGAAATTATTCGAAGTTTGGTTGAACTATCACAAGCCCCTAACACTCAAGTTATTTTTACTAGCCATAGTGCTAATCTGGTAAAAGAGATGCCTTTACCTTCTATTCGTTTTGTTTCTATGGATAAAGGTGTAATATCAGTTGAAGAAGGTACTGCGAAAGATGGTGCTGCAAATGATGAAGTATTAGCAAAAGTTATAGCAACTTTAGGTATTCTTCCCAATCCAGCAGATACAGTAAAGTTCCTCCTTTTTGTTGAGGGAATTAATGACATTAATGCGCTGAAACGCTATTCTAAGATATTGTTTGATGGAGGAAAGATACAAGAAGACATTATGTCACAAGATGAAATGATTGGAATAGTGATTACAGGAGGATCTTCTCTAAAATATTATGTTCAAAACAACTATTTAGGGAATTTGGGGAAATCGCAACTGCATATTTATGACAATGATAAAGAAGAGTACCGAAAAATTGTTACACAAGTCAACGACGAAAATAATCCACAAAAAGTAGCATTTAACACATCTAAAATCGAGATGGAAGCATTTTTGTGTAAAGATGCAATTGAAGAAGCATATCGTGAATGCACTCAATCAATTACTTTTCCTCAAGAAATAGAAGACGATACTGATGTTCCGCATCTTATATGTCTTTTACGTTATCCTGATTTTGATACAAAAACAGATGATGAAAAACACAAAAAAGAATCTAAAGTAAAGACATTTTTAAATAAGGCTGCTGTTGAAAAAATGACCATCGACAGATTAATTCAAAGAAATGCATTAGATGAATTGAAAAAATGGTTTGAACAGATGATTGCATTTAAAAACTCATAATCAATGACCCAAAATAAACTACAAAAACTAGAACTAACTTGGATTGGCAAAGACGATGAGCGCGAAGCCATTGAGCCGCGCATCCTCATTGAAGACCCGAAATACAGTTACGGCGACACCGAAAGCGGCAACATGCTCATTCACGGTGACAACCTGCTGGCATTGAAGGCGTTGGAACAAACCTTTTCAAATAGTGTTAAATGTGTATATATTGATCCTCCTTTTAATACAGGTGCAAGAATTGATGCAGATGGGAAAGAAATTGGGTATGATGATGGTGTAGAGCATTCGATTTGGTTAGGTATGATGTATGAACGCTTTGAAATCATTTATAGACTGTTGAAAGATGATGGAGCGTTGTTTGTTCATCTTGATGACAACGAAGCCGACTATTGCAAGATAATTCTTGATGAGATTTTCGGTAGAGACAATTTTATGAACCGAATAACAATTGACGCCCGTTCACCTTCTGCATTTAGCACGGTTAATCCAGGAATGTTTGTCGCTTCAGAGTATGTGCTGTATTATGCAAAAAAGAGGAAATTGTTAAATGAAAAACAATTACGGGCAAAACGCAATCCTGATTATGCGTATAATAAGTATATCGTTAATTTTGAAAAACCTTACACCGAATGGAGATTTCTTCCTGTGGCTCAAGCTTTTAATGAAAGAGTCGTTTTAAGATCATATAGTCCTGAAACAGTGATAAAAAAGTATAATGAGTTTATTATTGAAAATGCTGAAAGGATTTGTAGATATACCGCTATTAGTGACACTGGAGCAGGCGCAAAAATTCTAGAACTTAAAAACATGTCATTGAGTAATCCTGATACTATCTTTTATTTACAAAGAGAAGGATTGGATGATGTTTATGTAATTAATGGGCAACAACTAGCATTCTATAGCAAAAACATTAGAAACATAAATGGTGAGCGTTGTGCAACAATGCCATTAACGGATATTTGGACTGATATTGCATGGGAAGGTATTGCCAAAGAAGGAAGTGTAACTTTCAAAAAAGGAAAAAAGCCAGAAAGATTGTTGCAAAGATGCATTGAACTTGTAACAGACTCCGGCGACCTCGTCCTCGACAGTTTCCTCGGTTCCGGCACCACGGCTGCCGTTGCCCAAAAGATGGGACGGCGATACATTGGCATTGAATTGGGCAACCATGCCTACACGCACTGCTATCCGCGCCTGAAGATGGTCACCGACGGCACCGACCAAGGCGGCATCAGCAAGGCGCAGAACTGGAAAGGCGGCAGCG
>Ga0265298_10002823_pt1 | contig 23646 bp, 19 predicted proteins | sample AusTroGonzalo_MG_3_FD_193486 | JGI IMG/M metagenome (GOLD analysis project Ga0265298, IMG submission 193486) | Bovine rumen microbial communities from tropical cattle in Woodstock, Queensland, Australia - Gonzalo_01 | ecosystem: Host-associated > Mammals > Digestive system > Stomach > Rumen ...
TGACCACCTCGGAGCCGTCAATGGTTATGGTTATCTTACGATTCGTGGTAAACTCATCGTTGTTGATGGCGGTGATGTTGTTTTCGTCCACGATCGTTCTGGATTCGTCAGGGTGGCCGGTTAGTGTCACCGTGTTGCCACTGATGGAGACGTCTTCTTCGACCGAAACATCCCAAGGACGACCACCTTCCTGATGATCGATGGAAGCGCTCATGGTTGCCTTGACATTCGAAACGAAGGTGAGCACAACCTTCTCGTTAGTCGGTGCGGGTTGGCCGTTGATGTCGGCTGTCATCCACTTGCCGATGATTTGTTGATCCAGGTTGGTGACTTTGTCCTTGGTGCATCCTGCGAAGACGATGGTCGCGAGGACCAGTAATGCAAATATTTTTTTCATAGTGTTTATAATTTAGTAATACCCGTTTACATCGCACCAATCGCACCAACTATCCCAATTCGCAGCATCGCACAAGAAAAAGCATTCAAATCTGGTCACAAGCTCTCCCCCCCACCAGTTGCCGCCAAAGTCCACAGTGGTAGTAGTGGAAACAGCTTTCTCGTCGATTGTGATGGCCACCGTGGGGCTTTGAGCACACCAAGCGGCCACTTCATCAGCATTTTCTGCAGTGGTAATGACATCGTAGTTATCGTTACCCAAAATGTCATACGCTTTCGTGCCGTCCGGTAAGTCGGCGGTAAAGGCGGAGATAGTGAGGATACTCAATTGGTAGTCGCTTTCGGCGATGGAAGCCTTAGGAGTAAGCTTGGCCCAAACACCTTCGGTGAGGGGCAGTGTGTTGGCTGCCAAAGTTTTGTTCCAGGCAGTGTCGGTCAGAATCTCTTTCTGCTTGGCACCGGTGGCATCGAGGTAGTTGATTTCCACATCGGCCACGTTGAGCACATCGGGGCTGACGGAGACGTAGTACGCCATTGTCACCTCAGGGTTCTTTTCTTTGTCTTTGTTGCATTGTGTGAACAGGGTCACTGCCAGGCCGCAAACTACGACGGCGGCCAAGGTCATCAAAATGTTACGTTTCATTTAAAAATGTTTTAAATAATTGATTATTAGTTGTTTATGTTAATTGTTTATTTATTCGTTTATAAAAAAGTCACGGGTTTGGGAAGTATAAAGATTGCCGAAGTTGGTATGGTTGAAGATGCCGACATGCGAGCCGAGGGTGTGTTGGGCGCAGTAGAGGTAGAGGTCGCGGTAGGTGCCATTGGGGTGGGTGGTGGCATGGCCCACAAGGTTGCGACTGAAGCGGTCGCACATCCAGATGCCCAACTCGTTGCTCCACGAATCGGCGAACGACTGCTCGTAAGGTCCGGCGGCGCAGATGGCCAACACACCAGGGATTCCCTCAAGGGCTTTGCCCATGTTGGACGAGAAACAGGGTTCGAGGCAGACGAGCATCTGGCGGAAACGCCCTTGCGAGGCCATCTGCGAGAGGGTCTGTGCAAGGAGGTCGGCGGTCATGCCGTTGCCAGCAGGCAGGTTGCGCCATGCCATCTCGTTCACGCCACCGGCAGGCACGCTGCGGCCATGTCCGCTCCAGAAGAAAAAGACGTTGTGTCCGGAGCCGCCAGGCAGCACCACGGGCGTACGGCCAGTGGGAGTGCCTTGCAAAATGTTGACGATGTCCTGCGGCGTGAGGTCGGCACTGAGGTAGTCGATGACGGTGCCTTCACGCAGGTTGGGACCGTTGGGGTCGGTGCGCACTGCCCCGTAGTCAGTGTTCTCTGGTGCCGTAGCCACTTCGTCGGCCAGCACCATGATGATATGGTCGTCGTCATAGCCGCCTGCTTTTAGCATCTGATATACATTGAGCACATCGGCTTCGTGACGGTAGTTGCTCCAGCCGTTGCTGCCTTGCACCAATACGGCGTACTGGTCGGTCATGGCCGGGTAGGTGATGTCGGACGAGACGCCATATTGCGCGTCGAAGGTGGCGGCGGCATCGCTGACGAGCCAGTTCCACGAAGCCAAAGCCTCGCCCGTCTGCACACTACCCGAGGTGCTGTAGTAGCCCTGGTGCTGCACGTGGCCTTCGGAGATAATCCAATTGACGTAGGTCGTGTTGAGTGCGGCGGTGTAGCAATCCTTGTCGAATTGTACGGCACCGCAAGCGCCTTTGAAGCCGATCAACTTACCCCGTTCGAGGCTGGTCAAGTAGAGCTCCATGCCCATCTCGCTCCAGGCGGCACCATTAAGGATGTTGTCGGTGGTAGTGATGGCGATGATGGCGTTATTCAGATTGTCGGTATGGTGGTGCTCCATATAGCTTGCCGCGAAGGCAGAGAGCAGCAGGGCATCGTAGAACTTGCATTCGGCGAAGGTGGGCTTGACATGGAAGCGGCTCTCGTAGCTCATCTCGAAACCTGTTGTGGGGTCGGCATAGGGCGAAAAGCCTTTATAGCCGCTACTGAGGGCTATGCCCCGTGGACCGAGGGCGGCAATGCCCTCATCGGTAAGGTTGGAAAGGGCGTAATAAACGGGTGCACAAATCACGCGGAGATAGGCCTCTTCCCCGTTGTCGCCCGCCGGGTCGTCAGGATCGATGCCCAACCACAGGCTACGCATACGGGCAATCTGATAGAGCTGTTCCGCGTTTTCGGCTACAACAAACGAGGGGATGTAAAAACTCCAGAAGTATTCTCCTATTTCGTCATAGTAGCTTTGCAGCCGCTGGTAGAGCTGATCGTTGTTGTTGTACTTCTCGCACCAGTTGAAGCTGATGCCCAACTCGGTGGCCTGGAAGGGTGCCCAGTCATAGAATGTCTGCCCGTAAAGGTTGTTGGGGGTGAAGAGGGCAGCATGAGTGTACATTTCGCTGACTATTTCGTTGGGGTATTGTTGCAGATAGGTGGCGCAAAGGCTCAGCATCACCTCCGACTGAGAAACGTCGGTCTCGGTAAGCGACCACAGGAAAGGCCGTTGACCGTCGCCGGTGCTGGTGATGGCAAAACGCCGGATGAGCGACTCGCTGGTGGCTGTGGGCAAGATGAGCGGTTTGTTTGTCCGTTGGCAATAGGGTGCCAGACGGTTGGCGCGGTCGCTGTTGAAAGGCCCGATGACGGCCATCACATCATCGCGTGAGGCCAATTCCTCGCCTAAAGCGGCCATATCCTCAGTAAGTTCATCATGCCATTCCAACTTCAAGGTGATGCAGAGGGTATCGTGCAATTGCGCGTTGTGCAGGTTTTGCTGCATCCAGTCGGCGGTACGTTGCAGACGGGCCTTCATGATAGGGTCGGAGGTCGGCGCCACCACCGCCACCGTCTTCTCCACCCATCTCCGACTGTCCTGGTAGATGAAATCATCTTCCTTATGGCATCCGCTCAACAAGAGGATGACCCACACAAACAAAAACCCTATTTGTATCTTAACTCTCAACTTTTAACTTTCAACTCTAAACTCTCAACTTTCAACAGACTCTCAACTCTAAACTCTAAACTCTAAACTAAAACCTCCCCATTTCCTTCCCAACCGCCACCTGCCACAAACTGTCCATATCAATGAGATTCAAATCATTGGGTACATATGCATTACCAACGATGACACCAGTAGCTCCGTCGGCAAGGCCGAGGGTTTGGTGTTTGGGCATTGTGCCGTCGAGCCACATCCCGACATAGTCTTCCATCACCCTGTCGACATGCTTCACGATGGAGAAGGGGCAGAAATAGTTGTCGGCATTCATATCGCCGTCGATGCCTATGTATTGGTTCTGGGCAAACAGTTGCGTTCCTCGGATGGCACGTATCAGGCTGTGCATGGCGCCGCCGCAAACGGGTACCAGCGTAATGCTTTCATCAACATCGCCAGGGCAGGTGCTTTCCTCTCTGATGATCCGGATGGCGGCCGTGTCGCTCAGCGTGAATCCACCGGCGGGTTCCTGACTCAAGTAACGGATGTGCAGTGCCAAGGGTTCAAGGCACTGCGTGTCGTTGAAGCCCGCCAAAAAACCCTCACCCGCCTCGCGCACCGATTCCGTGTGAGGGTTGGCCAACACCAACGACACCACTTCTTTGTCGGTGTAGTTGTAAGTAGTGTAATGCACCATGCAACCACCCATGTACATGGCACCGTAATAGTTGATGTAAAGCGTGGAGCCTTTGCTTTCGAGCGGCGTGGAGGTTTCCATATAGAGCAGGTCGGCGCGTGGGTTGGATTCCAAGCGGTGGCTGTTGGCACGGATGTAGGTGTCGTAACCAACGCCAGGGGTGATGAGCAGTCGGCGCACCGTGTCAGAGGCTTGTTCCATCTCGGTGATGATGGTCTCCAAGTAGGCCAGTCCTTCTTCTTCACTCTCGGGCGAGAATTGTAAGGTGCGCAGCCCATGTTGTTGGGCGGCCTTTTCCACGCCGGAATAAATCATGTCGCAGTAGGAACGGTCGCCTAACGAATTGGGGCCATAAATGACAATGACTAGCGGGGCTCCGCTGGGTTGCTCTTCGTCGGGGTTTGGTAGGATGATGGGATCCTTGGAGCAGCCTGTCATTATCGCCGCCATGATAGCCCACAAAACCAGGATGGTATGGTGAAAACTATGGATAAGAGTCTCTTTCAACTGATAAGGTTGTTTTTATATAAGGTGCAAAAATAACAATTTTGCGCAAAACATTTTGTTATTTGCTCTTATAAGGCAAAAAAATATCAAGCTTTTAGCGTTTTTTCTTGAAGAAATCCGTCAACAAAGCAAGGCATTCCTCTTTCATGACACCTGTAACTGCTTTGGTCTTAGGATGTAACATGTTTCCATAGCGCGAATACCCGTTTTTAGGATCTTCCGCTGCATAGACCACCTTGCCGATGTGGCTATGGGCGAGGGCGCCAGCACACATAGGACAGGGCTCCAAAGTGACATATAGGGTGCACTCGTCGAGGTATTTGGCGCCGAGGGCGTTGGCGGCCGCGGTGATGGCGAGCATCTCGGCATGGGCGGTCACGTCATTGAGGGTCTCGGTCTGGTTGTGGGCGCGGGCGATGATCTTGTTGTTGCACACCACCACAGCGCCTATAGGAATCTCGTCGGCCTCAAGGGCTTGCATGGCCTCCTCGTAGGCCTGCCTCATATAGTATTCTTCGGAGAAAACAGAAAGCGTCATATAGTTCGTTTTTTTTGTCACAAAACAATCAAAACCAGCAAAACTATTTTTGTTGTGGGAAAGCTCGCCAACCGGCGGCTTTCCGGCGGCGACACGGTTGTGTAGCCTCCATCGTTTATTTTAGGTTTTGCAAGTTTTGTGGGTTTTGTGATATTTATGTGTTAATAATGAATTCATCCCAGTCTGGGCCCAAAGGGAATTTTTGGCGGAAATGTTGCAGCTTCTCATAATCCAACGTGCAGTGCAGTACGGCTTCCTGATAAGGCTCCGCCTTGGAGATGACCTCACCACGGGCGTTGATCACCTGCGACTCACCGCTGTAATGCAGCCCGAAGTCGTCGGTGCCCACACGGTTGACGCCCATCCAATAGGCTTGATTCTCAATAGCACGGGCCACCAAGAGCGTGCGCCAAACCACCATCCTTGAATCGGGGAAGTTGGCGAGATAGAAAGCCAAATCGTATTCATATTGTCCGTCTTTGTAGCGGTTGCGCGCCCACACGGGGAAACGTATATCATAGCAGACCATCGGTTTGATGCGCCAGCCGTTCAACTCTACAATCAGCTGTTTTTCACCGCGTTCCACTAGCTTGTCCTCGCCGCCCATGGTGAAGGTGTGCCGCTTGAAGTACTTTTCGTAACTCCCATCAGGACGCATCCAGACGAGGCTGTTGTAGTAATGCCCGTCAATGTCCAAAGGGAAGGTGGTGGCGATGACCGCGTTTTTTGCTTTGGCTTGGTTTTTAAGCCATTGCATGGTTGGACCGTCCTCTTTTTCGGCGAATTGCTTTGGGTCGACGGGGAAGGCTGTGGTGAAGGTCTCGGGTAGGAGGATGAGGTCGGTGTCGGGCCGCACTTGGTTCAATAGTTGTCCGAAGCGTTCAAGATTGGCGACTTTGTCCTCCCAAACGAGGTCGGCTTGGATATAGGCAATGTTGAGGTTTTGCATGATTCAATGAAATACTGACGCAAAATTAGAAAAATTTCTTATTTTTGCCGAAAATACCTTATTATTATGAGTTACACTTACGATTATCCGCGTCCTTGCGTGACAACAGATTGTTTGATTTTCAGAAAGATAAATTCAAAATGGAACTTACTCTTCATTGAGCGGAGCAACGATCCTTTCAAAGGATGCTGGGCTTTGCCAGGCGGTTTTTTGGAGATGGATGAGGACCTGGTCACTTGTGCGGCACGAGAATTGCAGGAAGAAACTGGACTTACAGACATCAGTCTGCAGCAGCTATGTGCCTTCGGCGAACCGAACCGTGACCCGCGTCACCGCACCATCAGCATTGCTTTTTGGGGCTTTGACAACACGGATCGGCAGGCCGTCGGCAGTGACGATGCGGCCCAGGCTCAGTGGTTTGCCCTCGACCATCTGCCGAAGTTGGCCTTCGACCACGAGTTGATCATACAGACTGCCTTGTCGAATAATGAGATAATAGCAAAACTAGCGCAATAAACGACAACTTCCTAAACAACGAACCGATGAAGAAGTTACTCCATGTTATCCTAAGCCTCGTCATCGTTTTGTGCTTTAGTGCCTGCAAGGATTCTCCTGAAGATCTTGTCTTTGATGAATCCGATTTGTATGGAACTTGGCAGGAAGGCTCTGTCTATGAACATTATTACGACTCGTTTATTGAGCGTATTCTACCCAATGGCGACACCGTGAAGGTAAACGGCACGACTTGGGACAAAGACGACGATATGTCGGAGGATGAAGCCCAACTCTTCAACTGGACGTTAACAGGCTCCGTGCTGAAGCATGAGCATGTGGGTACATTTGTGGTGATTCCGAAATTATATACCATTACTGAGTTGGACGGCAATAAGTTGGTCTATAAGGATGATTATGGCACAACACACCATTTCTCAAAAGTGAGATGAAGAAGGCGCTCAAAATAACTGGCATTGTCTTGGCCTCCTTCGTGGGCTTGGTGCTCATTGTGGTTGGCATCGCTGTTGGTATGCTCACCTCGTCGGGAAGGCTGACAAAGATGGTGAAGAAATATGCGCCGCAGTTCATCACCTGCGAGATGGAGCTGGACAAGGCCGACCTCACCTTGTTCAAGAGTTTTCCCAATGTGGGCATCGACATCGAAAACGTGGCCCTTATCAACCCTATGGCAGGCTCGCCCTCCGACACCTTGGCCAACATCGATGACTTGACAGTGGTGCTCGACCTCAAGAAACTGCTGAATGAGAAGGAGATTGTCATCAAAAAGTGCATCCTCGAAGACGCTTTCGTCAACCTGTATACCGACACGATCGGTAACAATAACTTTGATGTCTTCAAGACCAAAGAGGACAATGACACCACAGGTTCTTTTGACTATTTGGTTGATATTGAAGAAGTAAAGCTGAAAAACACAAACCTGCGCTATACTGATGACCGCATTCAAATGAAGGCTCAGTCCAATGGCCTCAACCTGGATCTGAAAGGCAAGATGCAGGACAAGGACATTGATGCCGACCTGACCTTGAATGCCGATGCTTTGTCGTTGAATATGAAAGCCATCCAGCTGGCATTGAAGGCCGTGGATCTCGATTTTGACGGTGAAATCACCCAATACGACCAAATCGACGGCACACTGAAACTGACTATGCCCGACATCTGCCTCAATTTGAATGAGCCCTATCTCGAAAACGACACCTTGAGCCTGAACTTGCCTATGCAGTTCAGTCTGAAGGACATGAAGGGTCATCTTGATCAGGCTCAAATCGGCTTGAATCGATACCTTATTAATATTGTCGGCGATGTCGAGAGGGCTAACAACGGCGATGTCAACTTGGATTTAGCACTGAATACCAACGCCTTAGTCATTGAAGATGTTTTGACCTACTTGCCTGAGAAGGTGCAGCAGAAGCTCAGCAGTATCGAGTATACGGGCAAGGCGACCCTCTCCGATGTCGAGGTGAAAGGCACCGTCAATGACAGCCTTATGCCGCTGATTAAGGCCAAGGTGCTGACTGACCACGTGAAGGTCAACGTCAAGAAACTGCCTTATCCTTTTACCGATGTCAACTTGGATGGCAATTTAGACTTGGACCTCAACTCCGATGCCAACAGCTTGACCGTCAATAGCGTGAGTGCCAAATTCAACCGCAGCAGCTTCACGGCGGATGGCTTGGTGGATGATTTGTTGGGCGACATCGGACTGAAACTCAAGGTGAAAGGCGACGTGCCACTGACGGACATCAAGAGTTTCCTGCCCAAAAATGTCAAACTCAACGGGCGCACCAACCTTGACCTCACGACCAACTTCACCTATGAACAGCTGAAGAAGTCGCTCGACGACTATAACCTGAACCGCCTCTCGGCCAAAGCCAACTTGAAAATCAGGGACTTCACCTTCGACATGGACACCATCCACGCTTCGGCACCCACGCTCAATGTGGGTCTGACTTTGCCCGCCTCAGCCAAGCAGAAAGGACAGAAAGGCGCTTATATTACACTCACTACCAGTAAATTGGATGCTAATGTAGGCAAGAGCATCAAGGCTGACCTAAATAACCCCGACATCAAATTGGCCGCTGACAGTTTCAAGGGTGGTATTGAAAAGATGCTGTTGAATGCCGACCTCAAGTTCAGCCAAATGGATGTGGACTACGATGACGTCACCGCCCATATCGATGCGCCCGTCTTCACTTTTGTGACTACGCCCGAAAAGAACGCCAAAGGTTTGAACGCCCGTGTCGCTTTGGATGGCAAGGACGTGGTGGCCAAGAAGGGGAAAGACTATGCCATCAACACCAATTCGCTGAAGGTCAACGCTGCGATTAACCAAAACAAGACAAAAAACGATTTTCTCAACCGATGGAATCCCTCCGCCGACTTTGTTTTGGGCAATGCTGTGGTGAAGGTTGACGGCATCGATGAGGACATCCATATCAGCAATATCGACTTCCTCTTCAATTCGCACGAACTTGATTTTAAGAAGAGCACCTTCCGCATTGGGAAGTCAGACTTGAGCCTGCAAGGCAGCGTGGTCGGCATCAAGGAGTGGATTGAAGACCACAAGAACCTGATGAAGGGCGATATGCAGGTCACGTCCAATATGATGGACATCAATGAGATCCTTGACTTGACGAGTGGGTTGGGTCATTCGGACGCTGAGCCTGTCGAAGCGACCGTTACCGAAACCAAGGAAGACGACCCCTTCATGGTGCCTGAAGGCATCAACTTCAATTTTGTCCTCAACACCAAACGGGCGGTGTACGATAACTTCGATATGAACGACCTCAACGGCACCATGACCGTGAAGGATGGCACGCTCATCCTGCGTGAAATTGGTTTCACCAACAAGGCCGCCGAGATGCAATTGACGGCTTTATACCAGTCGCCGCGCAAGAACAACCTCTTCCTCGCCATGGACTTCCACCTGCTCAGGGTACAAATCAACGACCTGCTGACGATGATTCCTTACATCGACACCTTGGTGCCTATGCTGAAGACCTTCGATGGACAGGCCGAGTTCCACATCGGTGCTGAGACCAACCTCAAGTCGAACTACGAGCCTAAGATTTCCACCTTGCGGGCTGCCGCCGATATCGAAGGCAAGAACTTGACTGTGAACGACAGATTCACTTTTACGAAGATTACCGATTTGTTAGACATCAGCACCAACGGCTCCTATCGGGTAGACAGTCTCGACGTGCAGCTCACCGCCTTCAAGAACGAGATTGACCTGTGGCCTTCGCAAATCGCCATTGGGAAATACAAGGTGACGGTGGATGGTCGCATGACACTCGACAGGAACGGTGAATACCACCTTTCGGTGACGCAGTCACCGCTGCCTGTGCGTCTGGGACTGAAGATCTCGGGACCGTTCAACAAACTGGAATACAAGCTCGAAGACTGCAAATATCCCAACCTGTACAAGCCCAACAAGCGTAGCGACACTGAACAGATGTACTACGAGCTGAAGAAGAAAATCGCCGACCGTTTGAAATCTAACGTCAGATAAAGTCGTTTTTTACAACAATTGTGCTCAGAAAAACAGGTTTTTGTATTTTTGAAATCGTAAAACAAACCAAAATATTACCACTATGAAAAGAGTTTACCATTTCCTTACTGTCGGCATTCTTGTTGCCGCCATGTTGACCACCGCATTGACCGCCAATGCCCAAAAGAAAGAGAAAGTCATCCTCGACACCGACATGGTCGAGGTGTTTGATGACGGCATCGCCATGATGATGCTTGCCACGGCGCCTAACATTGATTTGATAGGTGTCACCACCGTTGTAGGCAACACTTGGGTTCCTGAGGGTATTGCCTATAGCATTCGCCAGTTGGAAGCCATCAAGCGTACCGACATCCCCGTGGTGCCGGGCATCCGCCAGCCTATGTATCCCAACCGTTTTGAAACTATCAAGAATGAGCGTATCCTGTTCGGTATCGGAGATGCCTACGTGGGTGCCGCTGGTTATGCCGAGCCCAAGTCGTGGGAGTCGGTCTATCTCCAGAAATATGGCAGAGAGCCTAGCGTACAGCCGCTTGATGTGAAAGCCGTCAACTTCATCATCGACCAGGTGAAGGCCAATCCTGGCGAGATTACCATCATTGCCATCGGTACCTGCGTCAACATTGCCACGGCGGTGCGCATTGCTCCTGAAATTGTGCCTATGGTGAAGCGCATCGTCTATATGGGAGGTTCCTTCTTCCAGCCGGGCAACACCACGCCTACCGCCGAGTTCAACTGGTGGCTGGATCCCGATGCCGCCAAGATGGCTGTCCGTTCGCCTTTCAAGGAACAGATTATCGTTGGCTTGGACGTTTGTGAGACCATGCCTTTCCGCAAGGATCGCTATGACCATTTGAAGACCATCACCAACAACCGCATCATTTTGAACATGCTTCAACGCAATTTCTTGAATCAGCTTTTCATGGATGATCCCAATTATACCCATTACATTTGGGATGTCATCGCTGCTTGCATCGTCATCGACCCGACCTTGATCAAGGACGAGGTGACCCGTTATGTTGATGTCAACTCACAATTCGGATTCTCCTATGGTCAGGCCGTGGCTTTCGAGAAGAACCAGCCTGTCGGAACACAGCAGGCTCGCATTCTGTTGAAGGTTGATGGCGAGAGATTGTGGAACATGGTGGAGGACTACCTGAAGAAATTCTGATTACAACAACTAAACTATAGGAGGAAATACCATGCAATATCAAATCACTTGGAACGAGCTTCCGAAAAACCTGGAAGAGCTGAAAGCATTGCCGCAGGCCGACTTGAAAACCCCGGAAGGCACGGCGGCGCTTGCTGTGGCTGCATTGGCCGTTTATCCGACCAACCACGAGGAATGCTACCGTATGTTGAACTTCTTGAGAGGGCCGCGTCCCTTGTCGGTTTTTGAACAGCAGTTCATTAGAGACCGTTTCATGGACGGCAAGGACTATCTGATGAAGTCGTATTTCAAAGGGGCCACGCCGGCCAACAACTACACACCCGACGTGCCTTACGTCCTTGAGATCAGCGATAATGTGGCGCCTTTTGCCGAAGAAGGCTACAAACGTCTTGACATCCGTAGCGGCGGTGCCGACACACCTCGTCAGATCACGTTGCGCCTAAAACCCTCTACGGGCGAGTGGTTCCTGTGGGATCAGGCCATCTTGGTGGGCATTAGGGTGCCGGTCAGCCAAGACCCTTGGGCATAATTCGTCAGGCCTAAGAAAAGCGACAGAGGGACTGCCAAGGCAGTCTCTCTGTTTTTATTTCACCACGAATTTTTGTGTTCTGCCTGCAAAGCTGATGAAATACATTCCCGCAGGCAAGGATTCTATATTAATCTGTTGGGTTTCGGCGGTGATGTTGCCTTGTAGCAGGGTCTGGCCCATCATATTGGTGATGCGGTATGCGGTTTCCTTTGGTAGAGACGGTGCATGCACCGTCTCTACAAACAAAACGTCTTTGGCGGGATTGGGATAGCAAGCCAAATCGTGTGTCGTGAATTCCTCGTTATGCAATGTCTGGAGGAAATGATCATAACTGGCAAGATAGCTCGTGTTTCTTTGTTGCAGGTATTGGTCAACAAGGCTGTTGCCATATCGCCAGGCCTCGAAAGATAGCGGTCTTCCGAATCGGTTGACTTGTCGGTTGACCTCTGGTTCAAGGGTTTGCGTGATGGATTGGAATAAAGGTGCGATGGAGTCGTATTGCAAAGGGCCGTGGCACAATTCGTTGAGGCGCAAGCTGAATCGATCAACAAAATGCGGATTTGTCATCAGTTTTCTGAACATTAAGGTGGCTTGAGTGTTGTTACTGCCCGTTTGTGGACCTGTGTACATCAAATTGTCGAAAGCGTCAAAATCCTCACGGATAAAGGCGTAGTCGCCGTCGAAAAAGATCCACCGCCAAGGTCCGTCGTCGACTTGCCAACAACGCATGTTGTTACCAGGCCAGTCCCAATTGCCGATGTAGGTCTCCAGAATCACGTAGTCGATGAAATTGTCCATGTCGATGAGCTGGCACAGGGTTTCGTAATTGTCGTCATCGGTTAGGTCGGTTTGGCTCAGCCAGTTCATCATTTCCAGGAAATTATGGTTATTACCATAGTCAACCTTGCCGTACCAGTTCTCAATGATATTGCAGTTGTTGAGGTTGACGTCTAAATGATTCTCCAAATAGCGTTCGTCTGTTTTTTCCTGGAGGAAATACACACCCCAATATTCGCCATTAAGGAATACAACAATGGGTCGCGAATGTGCTCCCTCGATGCCCAAATGCAAGGCAAGTTGGGTGCTGAGATAGTTGTTTGTGCCCGAGTGTGGCCAAAAGACTGCAAAGGCTTTCAATACTAGGTGCTTGAAACTCTCGATAGGGGTGTCGTCGAAAAACTTGTGCTTGAACCGCTTCTTGCCGTATTCTTCTCGGGCATAGATTTTTAGGCCTTTGGCGGCATAGATTCTTGATATGGCACCGTGCGTTCTCAATCCGCAACATTGGTTGATGCAGGCTGTGTCGTTAGGCTCGTAATACTCCACATTGACCAAACGTTCCCATTCCCTGCCTCGTTGGTAGTAATTGCCGGTGTTGTGCGGCGCTGTGGAGTCCCAATGCGCACCTGGGACAAGGATGCCTGTTTCGTAGTCGAAGAGGTCGAGAGAGTCGGCGCAGAGCGAGAGCATGGGGAGTTGGGTATCGATGTTGTCCAAGTCGCGGATCAGATAGGAGTGAGTGAAGGTCTTGCTCATACAGCTGTCGTTTTCGTCGAACACGGCGGCACGTATGACGATGCAATGCAGGACGGAATCGGGCAGGTAGAACAAGTCGGGTGGACTGGTCAGGATGGTGTAGATGTCGGAACGGGAATAAAGGTTTTGGTCTAACCAAAGTGGCTGCTCGTAAAGGTTGGAAGCGGCGTTGGGTGTGGTGCCGTTGGTGGTGTAGCGCACATGGTGAAGGTCGGAAAGGCATCCCAACGACAATGAAAAACTGGTCTCATAAAAACCTCCGGGAGCGGAGAAAACAACCTTCTCCGTTTGGCCGAATACATTCATTGAAATTCCTAATAATATAATGAAAATCAATGATTTAAATCGTTTACTTTCCATTCTTTTCAGTTTTGATTATGGCATAGTTCTGACTAAACAGCCACCAATTTGGTTTGTACCTCAGGGACTGTTATGGTGTGATTTGCACCTCGGTTTTAAATTATTTGACTATAAATTTCTGTGTCTTGCCCGCAACGGAAATGAAATACATTCCGACAGGCAGTTTTTCGATATTAATCTGTTGCGTTTCAGCAGTGACGTACCCTTCCAGCAGGACTTGTCCCATAGGATTGGTGATGCGGTATTCATTCTGTTCTGGTAGAGACGTGCCATGGCGCGTCTCTACAAACAGAATACCGTTCGTAGGATTGGGGTATACCGCAAATACCGCATCATCCGCCGGCTCGTCGATGCTATTGTGATATTGCTGGTACACCTCGTCGCAATCGTGGTCGCCGAGTTTGAGCATGAGGTCGCCATCGAGCCAGTAACAGCGCAGCCCTTCCACGCGGTAGCCCTTGCCTCGACTCATTACCTTTTCGGGGAAGAAGCTGGTCAGGTGGCCGATGGTGCTGATGAGCGTGCCGCTGAAGAGATTGTTGTCGTCACCAATGGTCATTTTCTTGTATGGGATGCCGTCGATCATATAGTTCTCAACCTCGTAGACTTTTGTTACGATGCTTTCCGTACCCACTTGGATTATCCATTCGTCGCCCTCCTCAGCACTGAAATCGTAAAGCATGGTGAAGGCTTGCAGCTCTTTGTTCCACCAGAATACTTTTCCGTCTCTTTCAAAGACATACTCGTGTGTCACTTCGGTGCGTTCGCCTCGGTCGTATTGGGTATTGCTGCGCACGAGCACTTTGGGGCGCTCCTCGTTGATGGTGGTGTCGCCCGTGCACTGCAAATGCTGATAGCAGATGGTGCCGTCATCGGTCACGATTTCATAATACCATTCTGCGCCCACAAAAATGAGACCGTCGGTACCGAAAACGGGATAGCCGTCGTTCACGTAAGGCTCGTGGTCCATCATGAAGACCGTGCTTCCGTTGTTGAGTTGGTTGACGAAAGCCGCTGTTTTCATATAGTCGTTGTCCAAGGGAATCCCGAAGCCGTCGTCGGGGGCGACCGTTTGGTCGAAATAACAGTTTCTGATAACGTTCATGCTGCCGATTTGTGCCAAAACTCCACCTCTATGGTATGCAATCATATCCCCGACATGGTAGCAATTCTTGACATAAATCGCAGAACCTGATTCCACGCTGCCTATGATACCCCCTGAATAATTGGAGGTGTTTGTCTCGTGAATGTCAATATCATGGTTGCTAAAGCAATTCAGTATGCTGAGCGTATCGGCAAAGCTGGCGCCTGCAACACCTCCGACAATTTGATTCCTGGGTGGGGTGACATGCCCTATGGCATCTGTAACTCCAAGACCTTTGATGAGAGCTTTGTTATAGCAATGTTCTATCTGGATCTTGCCATGTTTTCCCTCGGCATTTCCGCATCTTCCAACAACACCCCCTGCATAAGCTTTCTCATAAGTATTAAATTGCCATAATTTAATAGTTCCAGTGGTGCTGCAATCAAGGACATCTGTTGCTCCCATCGAATCATCGCAAAGAAGAACTCCCACAATACCACCCAAGGTGTTCTCGAATCCAAACAAATCAATATCGCTTGTGCATTTTTCGATATGACAGGATTGTGCTTCTCCAACAATTCCACCAAATGCCGCATATTTGCTTGTCCATTGTGTGCTGTTTTGGTCAGAAGTAATCGTGCCTGCGAAATGGCAATTGAAGAAAACAGAATGGACTGCTTTTCCTGCTATACCTCCACAACGGTCTCCAAGACGGTTTGAATGAATCCTCGAGTTTGTGACAGTGAGATTGCTGATTACTGCATCTGAAACGGAAGCAAACAGGCCTACATCGATTCCGTCAGAATCTATTCCGTTGGGACCAACCCAATCGAGAATGTTTTTTAAATAATAACTTGAGATGGTATGGTTATTTCCATCAAAAACTCCAGAGAAAAAAGTACGACAATCTCCTTCTTCTAATTCCAAGACACCTCCGATGGAGGTCCATGTCAAAGTATTTCGTTGCAGGTCAAGGTCAATGACGAGCTTGAAACAAGTATCTTGGAAGACTTTCACGTCGTTGAGAGAATTAAACCTTTCATTGACTTTTGTTGCCAACCATGCCAGGTTTTCGGCAGACTCGATAAGGTAAGGGTCATCTTCTGTACCACTACCTTTGGTCCACGGCATAGCAGAGCCGTTCCAAAGGGATTTTTCAACGATTCTTTCGCCAAAGCGTGACCAACCAGAGGCATTTTGGTAGGCTTCCTTGGTATTATAAGGCACATAGACGGGAATTTCTGTCGGGATGTCGTCAAAGGCATTGGCAGCGGTGACGGGTGGAGTCTGACATTTTACGCTGAAAAACAAGATATTGGCATTGCCTTTAAAAGCTTGTTCTCCAATTAGTTCCAATGTTTCTGGAAGTGTCACCATATCATTGAATCCGCTGCATTGCTCGAAAGCATTGTCGCCGATTTCCGACACTTCGTTGGGAATAGAAAGCACTCCTGACAAGCCGGAACAACGATAGAAAGCCCTCGCCCCGATGAAAGTCAAGGAATCGCTTAGCGTAAGCGTTCCCGACAAGCCCGAGCAATCGCAAAACGCCTCGTTTTCGATGCGGTTTACGAGACTAGGAATGTTCAAATCACCATTTAGGTAGACGCATCCTTTGAAAGCCCCTTCACCGATGGCGGTGATGGTTTGAGGCAAAGCGAGCGAGCCTCGCAAGCCCGAACAGCCGCAGAAGGCATGGTCGCCGATGGCGACAAGGGTATAGTCAGTCCCTTGGTAGGTGATGGTGTCGGCAAGGATGAGCTTGCCTTCGGGCTTGTCGTATCCCCACCAATAGTTGTCGCCGTTTTGGCAGGGATAGGTGGCTTCGACTTGATGGTTTTCTTCGTCAACGATGCGATAATAAATCGCATAACCCGTTGAGTTGGTAACGGTGAAGTCGAAATGGACTTCCTGCGCGAAACCGCTCATGGCCAAAGCCATTAGGACTGTGATTGTTACTAGCTTTTTCATTGTATTAGGTTTTATTGTTTGATTCAAAGATTTAAAATTTAAAGATTCAAAAATATAACAGAACAACTAAATCGAATTAATGATTTCCTCAAAGCTCCGCTCATCCTCCAGCCCGTTCATTTTCTCCTGCTTGATGCGCGACTTGCGGCGGGCGTAGCTGTTGGTCTGCAGGTTCATCAGGATGGAGATGACTTGATTGCTGAAGCCTTGTTTGGTGAGGCAGCAGATTTGCAGGTCGCTCTTGGTGAGGGTGGGGTATTTGTCCATCAGCCTTTTGGTGAAGTCGCTGTAGACCCTATCAATGAGAGTCACGAAGTCATCCCACTCGCTATCCTTAAGGTCGAAGTCAAGGGTTGAGGCGGTGATTTGCTCGGTGAGGGCCAAGGCGGTCACATACACCTTGTTTTTCTTCAATTCCAGTTCCAATTGGTTCTTCATCTCTTCGGCTTTCAGCTTGGCACTCAGTGTCTTCTGTCGCAACAGCAACAGCACCACAGCCAAGGCCACCATCAAACCGCCGAGGATGAGGTAGAGATAGAGGCTCTTTAGCTTCTGCTCGGCTTGCAGACTGTTTTTCTGCATTTGGAGTTCGTATTCCCCTTTGATGCGTTGCACCTGCTCGCTGCGGTGTTCTTGGTCGGCCTGCATTAGGTTGTTGTAGAAAAGCTCTTGACACTCAAGCGATTTCTGATAGTCTTTTGCAATCTGATAGATGAACGACAGGCTTTGGTAGGCCGACATGCGGGTACCGGCCTGCTCGCTCTTGGTGGCTTTGTTGAGATGCAACAGCGCGAGGCTGTCTTGTGCTAGATAGTAATGTGCCAAGCCCAAAGTTAGATGGCAGATGTCAGCCTCGGCACCGCCTTCCATGGCTTGATTGACATGCTCGATGGCTTGCTTGTAGTCTCCTTTCACCAACAACACGTCGCGACTTGATTCAACGAGTATATCACATTCCATGGATTTGTCGTTCAAGGCTTTGGCGATGGCAAGGGCTTCTTTGTAATACTGTTCTGCCGTGTCGATATCGCCCGACGAAGCCACCGCGCGACCGCTGTTTCGCAGGGCGGTCATCAGCAGGGTGGAGTCGTTGAGTTCGCGGGCGAGCGCGGCAGCATCGGTGTGCAGCGGTAGGGCTTCTTCAAACAGCTCATGTTTCCAATAGGTGAAGCCGAGGTTGTCCTCAATTTGCGCTTTCAGGCGTTTCACGTCGGGTTGATTTTGGTCGCAATGTTCGATAGCGATTAAGGCTTGGCTGAACGATTCGGCGGCTTGTTCCGACTGCGTAGCAGCACGCTGTTCCACGCCTAGATTGAATTGTGTTTCGGCCTCTTTGAAATAGCGAGCCTCATGCTGGCAGGCTGTGAAGCTTGCCAGCATAAAGATGGCCAATATGATACATCGTGTTTTCATTGTTTTACGAATTTCACGGTTTGTCCGCCCACGCTGATAAAATACAATCCAGCAGGCAGGTTTTCTATATTAATCTGTTGTGTTTCAGCAGAAATGTTGCCTTGCAGCATGGTCTGTCCCATGAGGTTGGTGACACGATATTCGTTTTGGTCTGGTAGAGACGCGATTAATCGCGTCTCTACAAACAAAATGCCGTTGGCAGGATTGGGATACACCGTGAAAGCGTTGTCAATGGTTTCTTTGTTTTCTTCAACGCCTTCGGGAATGTTGGTCTGACCCCATGTTAGAGGATAGTCGGGGATGGTGCAGTAGGCCATTTTGTCCAAGGCGACCCAAGGACTTGAGGTACCATTCTTTAATAAGTAAGCCCTAAACCAGCCATAGTAACAAGATTCCCCTACTTGATGCCGTACCGCAAACTTGTCGCTTATCGTGTCCTGCTCTTGGTAATAATACGGTAACCAGTTGATACCAGTATACCATTCTCCATGTTCGTTCATAGGAATCAAAGAATCTCCGATTGGGTATTCGTGTATTTCCCAATCGGGTGAATAGCTCATGATGTAAAACCACCAGCCTCCTGAAGTTGCACGTGCATAGATGCGCAAATCGTAGTTTCCGTCTGCGTCAAAATCTATCCTCATTTGAGCATCAGGATTAAAATCGATTTCTTTGAGTTCTACGAGAGTGTCTGGCTCGAAATCGGTGTAGATAATTCCACCCTGCTGGGCTGTTAGTCCTAAGGTTGTCCCTAACAGAAGAGCTAAAATAGTCAGTAGCTTTTTCATGGTTTTAGCGTTTTTATTGTTGTCGTTGCAAAAGTATAGCGTTTCTCAAAACAAAAAACCATTTGTCAAGCCCTTGGAGGGCTTGTCTATCATCTCGCAAAGATAGTAAAAAATAAAAGATTGGATTTCAATTTGTTAGAAAATCAAAATCCAATCTTTGTCTATGGGGTTATCTATGTAGAGATGGTGTGCACACCGTCTCTACCAGATTGTTTTTGGGTTGTTGTTCCGAAAATATGTGACAAATCTGTTCATGGGTTCTAAAAACACAAACGGTTAGTTGCTTTTTCATTTCCAAAATTTCATTACTTTTGCAGTGCATTCTAACTGCAAAAAGAGAATAAATCATAATCTATAAAATCAATAAAATGAAAAAACACACTGTTTTGTTGGCCGCTGCAGCCTTCATGCTGATGGCCTTCCTCCCCAACGCCGCCAAGGCACAAGATCCCTTCAAAAACCTGACGAAGGACGACGTCGTTTGCACTTTTAAAGTGCCTGACATTGTGGACTTTGTCACAACCTTCTTGAGCAACACGGAAGACGAACTGAACGGCGGCGTTGCCGCCGAATGGACGAAATACCTGAAAAACGAGAAACAAGGCAAAGGCGTCACCTTCACCGTCGACAAGAAGAATGGTTATGTGCGCTATGAAATTGACTATGATGTCGCCTGTCCCGAAGACAAATCGGGCGATAAGACCTGCGTGGAGTATTGCTATTGGAACTGCGCCGACGGCCTCCACAAGCTCTTTGCCGAGAATGTCGTCATGACCCAAAAAGGCAAGCCCATTTTCACCGAGTTTTCAGGCATGTACATTTATGTCTACGACAACGCCACCCAGAAGCTCTATTGGATTGATCAGAGTCTGCTCGGATTGGGCGAGGAGACCCACGGCGAGATCACCTTCAGCTTGCCCCGCAAGGGTAAGGACATTGAAGTGTTCTTCGGCGACGGCACACAGAAGACCTTGGCCTGGAACGGCAAAGGCTTCACACTGAAAGACAAATAAATTATATCCTCCTTATTTAAATGGAATATCCTATGAAAAAGATTGTTAAAGCATTGACCCTGTTGCTGTTCTTCGGGACAATGGCTCTCGCGCAGCAAGGATGTGGCCCTTCGTCCGATTCGTTTGGCAAAGATCATCCCATTCCTGAAGGAATGGCCTACGAAATCCCCTTGGCAGAAAACGCGCCGGCGCCTGCCATCGACACACTGTCTACCGACAGTTATCTGCAGCTCTGGAACGGCATCCAAGGCGGCATCTATCTGTATAGTTTTTCTTATCCCGCCCTGCCCGACGGTGAGGTATATCTGCGCTGCTTTGAGGCCACAGAAAACATCGAGCTTTCGGCCTCGCGACTTAAAGGCGCATCGACGGCGGAAGTCAAGAACCACACTGCTTTCGGTCCGGTAGTTGGGCTGCAGCAGTTTTCCATCTACGAAGGCGACTGGGAAGACTACTATGCCGCCCGCGTTGAGGTGTGGCACCACGATGCCAGCACTGGCAAAGAGACCAAACTGCTCGAAAAGACCTATCGCGTGGAAGGCTGGATGAGGTAATAATGGACCTCAATACCTAATTAGAATTATTAATGCATCAAACATGAGATACGCAAACAAATTCTTCTTATTGTTGATTTGCTTTATTGCATTCTTCAATGTGAATACCTCGGCTCAAATTCCCAAGGGCTATTATTTCATACATTGCGTTTCCGACAACAACTATTGTATTGATTTGCAGAAAGGAGTCGTGCAAGACGGACAGAACATCCAGCTTTACCAATCCAATGGAACGGATGCGCAGAAATGGTACTTTGAGCCAAACAATGACGGCACCTATTTCATCCGCTCTGCAAAAAACCAGGACTATGTGCTGGACGCACAAAAAGGCATTGCCGCTGATGGCACTAATCTCCAACTTTACCATTTCAACGGCACCAAGGCACAAAAATGGCACATTGAAGAAGGCTTATCTGGATATTTCTTCTTCAGGTCGGCAATTGACAGGAACTATGTGATAGATTTAAGTAATGGTATTACGCAAAACGGCAGCAACATCCAGCTTTACCATCACAATGGGACCAAAGCACAAATGTGGAAACTGTTCAACTCGAGGACAGGGCAGTTGGTCTCTATCAGTAACAACAATGCCGGGAGCAACTACTCTACTCGTACAGCCATTTTCTCTGATTGTTGGCTTGAGCATAATGTGGTTAATGATGGCAAGAAGATGATCAAATGTCACTATAGTGCGAACATTTACGGAGCTGCAGGACACCAAGTGAAACTGGTAATGTCGATTGAATGTCCCAAAGGAGAGCGCCACTATGGCACGAAAGGTCGCCCTGTGGAATACTCGAAAACATTTGATAATAACTACGACAACACCGCATACCGCGACAAGTGGATAGGGATTTACAACAATAGCATCAACCCCTTACCAGGCAAACACACCTACTATGTGCGGCTCACCTTCTACGATTTGACCACAGGGGAATTCCTTGGGGAGTCGGATTGTATGTCGTTCACGATGACGGGAGGTAATGGATAACAATAGAGGCGGTATGCATACCGCCTCTATTGTTTTTATGGTTATCTTACCAATCGGAGTCCCAGTCGGTGCCTCCGCTGTCCCACGAGTCGCTACCGCTGTCCCAGTCGCTGTCGCTATCCCAACCGCTGTCGTCATTATGGCTTCCGGAGAAGTACCATTCGGTGTCCTCAAAGTCCTTGCCGGTATGAGTTAAAGACTGAAACTCACTGGCGTTTTTGTCCGTGATGTCGAATTCTTCAGTGGACTTGAACCAGTCATCTTTGTCTCTGTCGTAGTAGTACCAAGTGGAGCCTTGGTAGTACAATTGTTTGCCGTAATAGTTGTAGTAGCCGTTAGGAGGGGAGTCGTCGAAGATGGCCATTATGGCTCCGATGACGAAGAAGACGATAACGGCAATCAGGCAACCTTTTCTCTTCTTTTTCTTTTTGGTGTTGTCCACCAAGGGTTGTTGGATGCTCGGGCGGTTGCCTTTCTGGTCGGCAATCTCTGCCTTCAGTCGTTGGTACAGCTCATTGACGGCATACTGCTCGTCGGCACCTTTGTAGCGGACGGCACGCTCGCCAGTCGACTTGTTCTTGTAGACCACAAAATCGCCATTACCGTCTCTATAAATACCAAAAGCCTTCGGCTCTGTGATGTTTTTGCCGATGAAGAATCGTGTAATCTCCTCGGGCGGCAGATGATGGGCCACATACCACTCCTGCAGCTCCTCGATGGTCTTGGGCTGCTCCTTGGCTGTCCGGTGAGCACCAGAAAGCGGCGCGCCGCATTTCGGACAAGTCTCGCTCGTCTCGTCAATCAGCGCGCCGCAGTAGTTGCACTTGATTTGCATTTACTTCTTTTAATTAATAGTCAAAAACGGTGACAATCTTCTGCCAAATTTCTGGCAGTCCGTCAGCGGTTTCGGTGGAGCACAAGACCTTACCTTCAGGATCCGACAAGGTGTATTTGTGTTCTACGTTGTTGTTGGCGTATTCTTCAGGAGCCATGATGACGCAGAGTTGCTCCTGCATTTCCATCTTGTCTCCATTAAAGAGGCTGCGGCTGATGTAATATTCGACAGCCGAGTTGCTACCTCCTTCGATGAAGCTCTTGGTCTCGGGATCAAGCATGGGGTTTTGCAGGGATGTACCTTCGACGGAAACAAACTTCTGATCTTTTTCGTTCCACACCAACAAACTATTGGCGGTGCGTGGCGTGCCTAGTCCGATGTAGATATCGGTGAGACCATCGAAGTTGGCATCAAGGAAACGCACAAGGGCTGAGTCAGAGGCCAATTCGTCAGAAGTGACAGTTTGGAGTTCTTTGCCATCGTAGCTAATGGTGGCCGTGGTGAAGTCCTCGGAGACCTTCACGGTAAGATGAGGGTCGGTTTCCGGGAACTGCTCCAGGTAGATAAAACCAGACTCGTTAGCCGTTACCTGAGGAGCGGTCATGACCAGCTTTTCAGGGGTTGCAGGAGTCTCGGGTTTGTTGTCATTGTTGTTGTTGTTCGTGTTGTCACAGGCCGTGATGAGACCCATACCGATACATAAAGCTAATGTACCAAATAATAAAGACTTTGTTTTCATTGTCTTATTTGTTTAAGTTGTTGATTTATAGGGTTATTTCTTTGGTTTTAATTCATCAAAAATCATGTTGCGCAGGTTGTCGATCGGGACGCGCACCTGCTGCATCGTGTCGCGGTCGCGCACGGTGACGCAGTTGTCGACCAAGGTGTCGTTGTCCACCGTGACACACATCGGCGTGCCGATGGCATCTTGCCTACGATAACGCTTGCCGATGGAGTCTTTCTCTTCGTATTGGCACATGAAGTCGGCCTTCAGCGAGTCGATAATCTCGCGAGCCTTTTCCGGCAGACCGTCTTTCTTAACCAGAGGCAGCACTGCGACCTTGTAAGGTGCCAAGATGGCCGGCAGCTTCAGCACCACGCGCTCCGAGCCATCTTCCAGCTTCTCCTCGGTGAAGGCGTTGCTGAACATCGCGAGGAACATGCGGTCGAGGCCGATGGAGGTCTCGATGACGTAAGGTGTGTAGCTCTCGTTGGTGTCGGGGTCGAAGTATTGGAGTTTCTTGCCCGAGTATTTGGCGTGGGCCGAGAGGTCGAAGTCGGTGCGGCTGTGGATGCCTTCCAGCTCCTTGAAGCCGAAGGGGAAG
>Ga0265298_10002824_pt1 | contig 23645 bp, 9 predicted proteins | sample AusTroGonzalo_MG_3_FD_193486 | JGI IMG/M metagenome (GOLD analysis project Ga0265298, IMG submission 193486) | Bovine rumen microbial communities from tropical cattle in Woodstock, Queensland, Australia - Gonzalo_01 | ecosystem: Host-associated > Mammals > Digestive system > Stomach > Rumen ...
TCGGCCACGCACTTCACAGCATTCTGTCGCGCTGCCACTATCCCAGCCTCTCTGGCACCAACGTCCCGCGCGACTTCGTGGAGATGCCCTCCCAATTCATGGAGCACTTCGCTTTCGAGCCTGAGGTCCTGAAGGTTTACGCGCACCACTATCAGACCGGCGAGCTGATTCCCGACGAGCTTGTCCAGAAGATCGAAGCGGCTGCCACCTACGGTCAAGGATTCATCAACACCGAACTTTTGGCCGCCTCCCTTTTGGACATGGACTATCACACCATCACCTCGTCTGTTGACATCAAACTGCCTGATTATGAGGACAAGCAAATGGATAAAATCGGCTTGATTTCTTCCATCATTTCCCGTTACAGAAGCCCGTACTTCCAGCACATTTTTGCAGGTGGTTACGGTGCTGGTTATTATAGCTACACCTGGGCGGCGGTCTTGGACAACGATGCTTACGAATGTTTTCGCGAGCATGGCATCTTCGATCCGGCCACAGCCACCTCGTTCCGCACCAACATTTTGGAACGCGGCAACACCGCCGATGCGATGACCCTGTATGTCGCCTTCCGCGGCCGCAAACCCTCTATCGAGCCGTTGTTGAAAAATCGGGGATTGAAATAGTTAGCAGTTAGTAGTTAGCAGTTGAGACAAAAATCACTTCTTGGAGCAATCTGTTTGCTGTCTGTTTTGGGTGTGGTGGCACAACGCCCTATCGACGGGCTGGCGCACCGCATACTTGGCAACCAAGACACCAACTTCGTCTTTGTGTATCAGCCGGACACGGTGGACTATTTCCAGATAGAAACCGTTGAAGTCGATCCTGACAGACCTGGCTACGATCATAAGATCCGCATCACGGGCAACAACGACAACGCCTTAGCGGTGGGGCTGAACTACTACCTCAAGCACATCGCGGGCGTGCACGTTTCGTGGCTGCTGTGCGAACCTGTGGAGCTGCCGCAACAATTCCGTGAAACCGCAACCATCCGCAAGGAGGCCCTCGTGAAGGACCGCTTTTTCCTGAACTACTGCACCTATGGCTACACGATGCCGTGGTGGAAATGGCCGCAATGGGAGCGGTTTATCGACTGGATGGCGCTCAACGGCATCAACATGCCGCTTGCCATTACGGGACAGGAGGCTGTATGGTACGAGGTGTGGAAGGAGTTCGGAATGACCGACGAGGAAATCCGCAGCTACTTCGCTGGACCGGCACACCTTCCGTGGCACCGAATGGCCAACTTGGACGGCTTTGGCGGTCCGCTGCCCTTGTCGTGGTTGGAAGGTCAAAAGGAGTTGCAACAGCAAATCGTCGCCCGCGAGCGCGAGTTCAACATGACCCCCGTGCTGCCTGCCTTCGCCGGACACGTACCGAAACGGTTCGCCGAAATGCACCCCGGTGCCGACATCCAGCAGCTGAGCGCGTGGTGCGGCTTTGAACCGACCTATTTCCTCAACTCCGCTGACCCGTTCTTCTCGAAAATTCAGAAGAGTTTCATGGACAAGGAGATAGCCCTCTTCGGCACCGACCATATCTACGGCGTGGACCCCTTCAACGAGATGGATCCGCCCAGCTGGGAGCCCGACTATCTCGCCAACGTCTCCCAAAACATCTACTCCTCCCTACGGCAAGCCGATCCCGCCGCCCGCTGGCTGCAGATGACCTGGGTCTTCTATTACAAGCGCAAGTCGTGGACGCCCGAACGGCTCCGTGCCTACCTCACCGCAGTGCCGCAGGACAAACTCGTGCTGCTCGACTACTTCTGCGAAAAGACGGAGGTTTGGCGCACTACCGAGGGCTTCTACGGGCAGCCTTTCATCTGGTGCTATCTCGGCAACTTCGGCGGCAACACCATGCTGGTGGGCAACATCAACGGACTGGAGAAGAAGATCTCCGCCGCATTGGAAGAGTCCGGACCCAATATGACGGGCATCGGCTCCACGCTGGAGTCCTTCGACGTGAGTCCGCATATCTACGAATACCTCTTTGACCGCGTTTGGAACCCGCAACCTAATGTGCATCAGTGGGTTGAAGATTGGTGCAAAGTGCGGACAGGGTTTTATCACCATACCGACAAGTGGCAAATGCTGATTGACAGCGTCTATAAGGACTGGTCATTTTACGGGCTCGGCACCCAACTGGTGGCGCGACCCTCGCTGGAAGGCCACGGCACCTACTACACCAAACCCTACTACTCATATAATAATGACACTCTTAAAAAGATTTGCGAGTCATTTGTGGCAACACTTACGCTTGAGCCCTGTCAAGGATATGTCGGCACAAATTGGGAGGGTGAGTATAAAGATTCCTATAAATACGATATAGTCAACTTCTTCTCGCAATGGATGGGCAACCACTTCATGGACATCCGCAACGACTTCACGGTGGCGTATAAAAACCGCGACATCAAGGAGATGAAGCGGCAGGTGAAAATGGCCAACCAGCTGTTTGACGATGTCGATGCGCTGCTCAACACGCATCCCGCCTTCATGTTGGGGCCGTGGATCGAAGATGCACGTGCATGGGGCACCACGAAGGAAGAGAAAGACTACTACGAGCAACAAGCCCGCACACTGCTCACCATCTGGGGAGGTCCCATCCTCAACGACTATGCCAACCGGATGTGGGGAGGCTTGGTAAAGGATTATTATGCCAAACGCTGGAATCTCTTCTTCGATGCTGTCATTAAGGCGGTGAAAGAAGGAAAGGAGTTCGACGAAAAGGCTTTCGGAGAAGAGCTCTCCAAGTTCGAACACGCCTGGACGCTAAAACACAAGAAATACCCTGTAAAGCCAAGAAAAGCGAAAGAAAAAGTAACCCGAGGTGAGAATGTACTGCCTCGGTTCGAAAAAGCATTGGAGATTTATGAGCGTTGGATGAAACCATAGAGGCGCATCATTTTGCTTCTCCACAATACGTCCTGTTGTTTTATTTGTAATTTTCAGACAAATTCACTTTATAATGAACCACTTAAAAAAAATATTTCTCAACGATAAATTCATATACAGCATCATCCTGCTAAACGCTGTTGTCATTTTCCTGCAAGCCTGCAACATCGACAACATTTGGATACAGATTATTGATGTTGCCTGCACGCTCATCTTCATAATGGAAATGGTGGCTAAACATGTCGAATACGGTGTCAAAGGCTACTGGTCGTCAGGATGGAACCGCTTGGACGGGATTCTGGTCTTTTTGTCCATTCCCTCAGTTATCGCACTGTTCCTCCCTTCACACATGATGGATTTGTCGTTCCTGATGATATTGAGGCTGCTGCGAACGGTCCGTTTCCTCAGAGTACTGCATTTCTTCCCCAATTTCGATCAAGTCATCAAGGGATTCAAGCTGGCCGTGCAACAATCTTACGGCATCCTGCTCTGTTTCCTAGTGCTGATCATCGTGTTCGGCCTCGTCAACTGCAGTCTGTTCAAGGACATTGCGCCTGAATATTTCGCCACGCCGCTGGATTCCATCTATTCCGTCTTCCGTATCTGCACCGTAGAGGGCTGGTACGATATTCCTGACGTCATAGCGGCATCCACCGCACCGTTTGTAGGCACCCTTGTACGGCTCTATTTCTGTCTGCTGCTGATTTTCGGCGGCATCATCGGCATGTCGTTCCTCAACTCCATTTTCGTGGATGCCATGGTGGCCGACAACAACGACGATGTGTTAAAAAAGCTGGACGATCTTGAGCAGAAGTTGGACCAGCTACTTAAAGAAAAAGAAGAATCAGATAATCACTCGCTGTAGAGACGATGTGCACATCGTCTCTACAATGGAAACGTATTTTCCGAACCTATCCGAAATTTATATACCTTTGCCATCTAAAATCAAACGACAAAATGGAAAGACAAACCGTCCAAGACCGCATAGACCACCTCATCCGGGAAATCAACCGGCACAACTACCAGTATTACATGCTGGACAATCCAACGATTTCGGACTACGATTTCGACCAGCTACTACAGCAACTCATTGACCTTGAAGCTGCTTATCCCGATTTGCGGCGCCCTGACAGTCCCACACAGCGTGTCGGCGGCGAAGTGACAAAGCATTTCGAGAGCGCGACGCACCTTTATCCCATGCAGTCGTTGGGCAACACCTACTCGCAGGAGGACCTCACCGAGTTCGACCGGCGCGTGCGCGAGTTGCTCGCGGAACCGCCAGCCTACGTCTGCGAGCTGAAATACGACGGTGTAGCCATCAGTCTGATTTACGAGAACGGTATCCTCACCCGCGCTGTAACCCGAGGCGACGGCACCCGCGGCGACGTAGTGACCGCCAATGTGCGCACCATCCGCACCGTGCCGCTACAATTACAAGGTGACTTCCCGCCATTGTTGGAGGTGCGCGGCGAAATCATCATGCCGTTCAGCAGTTTCGAACAGCTCAATGCCGAGCGTGAGGAGATCGGCGAGGCCCCCTTCGCCAACCCGCGCAACGCCGCCTCTGGAAGCCTCAAGCTGCAGGATTCCGCCGAGGTTGCCAAGCGCGGTCTCGACTTCAAACTCTACTTCGCCCTCGGCGAACAACTGCCTGGCAGCAACCACTTTGACCGTTTGCTGAAACTCCACGAGTGGGGATTCCGAAAACCTGATGTCATGGAGAAAGTAGCTGACCTGCAAGGCGTTTATGACTTCCTGCACACCTGGGACGAGAAGCGCAAAACGCTGCCCTACCCGATCGATGGTGTGGTCATCAAAGTCAACGATTTCGACCAGCAACGGCAGGTAGGCACCACGGCCAAGAGTCCGCGCTGGGCCATTGCTTACAAGTTCAAAGCCGAAAGGGTTTCTACAAAGCTGTTAAGCGTTGATTTTCAGGTAGGTAGAACGGGCATTATCACTCCCGTGGCGAACCTCAGCCCAGTGTCGTTGGCCGGCACAGTGGTAAAGCGCGCCACCCTCAACAACCGCGACTTCATGGCGGAGATGGACATCCGAGAAGGCGACAGTCTTTTCGTGGAGAAGGGCGGCGAAATCATCCCCAAAATCGTGGGAGTCGATACTGACAAACGCCTTCCTGACGCGCGTCCCGTACCCTTCATCACGCACTGCCCCGTCTGCGGCACCGAACTGCAACAAGCTGAAGGTGAAGCCGGTATCTTCTGTCCCAACGCTGACCACTGCGCCCCGCAGATCAAGGGTCGTCTGGAACACTTCATCGCCCGCAAGGCTATGAATATCGACTCCCTCGGCGAAGGTAAAATCGACATGCTTTTCGCCAATGGGTTGGTAAAAAACAGTGCCGACCTATATTCCCTTACCTACGAGCAACTTCTTGGATTGGAAAAGGTTATCGAAGACGAAGAGGGCAAGACCAAGACACTCTCCTTCCGTGAGAAGACGGTGCACAACATCCTTTCCGGTATCGAGGCCTCCAAGCAAGTGCCCTTCGAGCGTGTGCTGTTCGCGTTGGGCATCCGTTTCGTGGGCGAGGTAACCGCCAAGAAACTCGCCCGCCATTTCGAGACGATGGATGCGGTGGCCAACGCCCCCAAAGAGGAACTAATGACGGTGGAGGACGTGGGCGAGCGCGTCGCCGATAGCATCATGGCATACTTCAATGACACGGAGAATCTCGAAATTCTCCTACGTCTGCGTGAAGCCGGACTGCAATTCGAAATCAACAAAGATCAGAACCAGCCTGTCTCCCAGAAACTTGCAGGAAAAAGTATCGTAGTGAGCGGTGTCTTCACCGTGCCCCGCGACACCATCAAGGAACTTGTCGAGCAAAACGGCGGAAAGAACGTCTCCTCCATTTCTAAGAATACCTCATTTGTCCTCGCCGGCGAAAAGATGGGACCGGAGAAGCGCAAAAAGGCCGAATCGTTGGGAATTCCGATTGTGTCGGAAGAGGAGTTTCGGGAAATGATACGATGAGGCGATGAAAGGAGGAATACCTTTCACATTCATAATTCATAATTCATAATTTATGATTCTTAATTCATGATTTTTAATTCCGACAGCGTAAAGTTACCGCCGTCATTGACGAGGACTTGCGCGCTGAGGGTGGGCATATCGTCATAGTGCAGCACCTTGCCCGTCACGAAGCTCACGCCGGGAGTTGCATGCACGTAGATGTTGTCGCCACTGATATCATACGAGAGTTGTTCACCGAGCCAGAGGGCATCATCGAAAAAGCCGCCCATATCTTTCACCGTATTGGTCACTGTAAACGGTTCATTTTCTCCGAAGTACAGCGTGATTTTCTCTCCGTCAACAGAATAATTCAGCTTACCACAAAGGGCCTGCTGCATCTCAAACGGATCAAGGGAGGCCGCGATATTGGCAGGACCGTTCTCTGGGAACTTGATTTGATAAAGACGTTCCACATGGACGCCAGTACCTTCCATAGATACACCCGTAAGCCAAAGGCAGTTCGCCACCGCGTCATAACGGGCGGTAGGGTTGTTCCCGTGGCAGATATTCGCGAAGATGGTCGCGCGCCCCTCCTTCACCACCACCAGCCCGAAGCCGTCGGAAGAGGTATTCGTGTCACAGCGCATCAGACTCCAGACGCTGACCTGCGATACGGTGTCGTTCAATATATTCTCAAAATTGCTGTCCAGAACATGTCGGTCCAGTGTCGCATTGACTAATTCAGAAGCCACGCCTTCCCTCACAGGTTCTTCCAACACACCCTTCACGGGTTTGGTCTCCACTTTTTTGCTTTTGCAGGAGACAAAAACAGTGCTGAAGAGGATCAACAGTACAGTAATCCATAAAAAACTTGCTTGTTTCATATTCATTTTACAAATTGATTAATCATTTCTTTAATAGCTTTCTCTGCATTCTCGGTCCCAACCATTTCAATCAGTTGGTTATAATCTTTTATTTCATCACCGGTAAAGGTGATGATAATTTGACGTTGCTCCTGACCTGCCACATGGGTGTGATTCTCAGGATGCGCCCAAAAACAGGTCATGCAGAAGTCAACATTCTTCACTTTCCAATTTGGACAATGCTCACAAGTCCATGATTTGGCGCGGTTAGCGGATGGAGAAAGTAACATGTAACAATCAATATTGGTATTATCCTGTTCCCCGCCAATTTCATATGGAACTCTATGGTCGACTTGGAGCAAACCACTTTCCATAGGTTGTAAATATATAAAACACTGTGAGCCATACTTATCGATTAAAGCCTGCTTTATGGCTTTTGAAAGCATCGTCCTTCCAGAGCACTTCGAAAGGGTATTTTTCATTTGGCTAGGATCACCAAAGCGATATGCCGCAATTCTCCTTCCATTGGAATCCTCTACATAAAAGGTATCCAATGGTATTCCCAATTCACGAACATCCCGTGCGGCACGAGGTGCATGTTCATACCCTAACTCCTTTAATTCCTCCGTCGTTACTTGCCCGTTTTTCAATATCTGATCGATAACCGTTTTTGGACGCTTTGCGGTAACAGATTTCAGCTTTTCAAGAAAAGCTTTTGGGTATTTTTTCATACTGCAAACAATTCAAGTTGTGGAGAGAGTTGTTGGTTTATAGCAAAAGACGAATACTCCTGCAGTCCACGGCTAATATATAATGCCTCAAATGTAGTCTCTTTTTTGCCTAAAAGAACACTTTGACTTGAAAGCCCGGCATTAAGCAAAATTTTCTCAAGCCCCAATTCTGAAGGCAACTCCTTCCCATATTTCTTATCCCCACAACTACCATCATAACTGATAATGAAATCAATCCCTCGTGCATTCAATTGGTCAACAGCTTCAATAAAATCGTCAAAAGAAATACCTGAAAGATAGCGAGAATCTCTGACATTAGAAACACCTTGATATGGGGGGTCCATATAGACCACATCCCCTTGTTTTGCCTGGTTCAACACCTCTCTATAATCCATTGACAAAAATGTGGTTTTGTTTTTCAAATGCCACGAAATCTCATCCACATTTTTTTTCAAAGTTTTTGGAGATGTGCCATATCGACGTTTGTCAGGTGATTGATTAAACTGTCCATTGCTTCCATAACGTACAGACCCCTTCACACATCGAGCCAACAAGTACAACATCATAGCTGCAGATTGATTCCCTTCATTGAATTCTTTTCTAATTTTATAGAAATGTTCCACACTCCCTCCAGGATAATCAAACTGTTCATTCCAAATTTTAGAATATTCTTCAACTAAGGTTTTGGGAGTTTCAATGGCCGACTGTAAAATCCTTACGATAGGTGTGTTGATGTCGTTGACAAGATACCCGTCTGCTCTATTCTGCTTGGCGACAGCTATGGTCATGGCTGCCATGCCCGCAAACGGTTCCACCAATCGATTGAAATTTTGAGGCATATATCTCAGAATTTGAGGGGCAAGGATTCGCTTAGATCCTTGATATTGTACAATATGCGGTACCGTTCCATTCATGGCTTACGAATATATTCAATTTTGCAAAAATACACAAAATCACAATACGTCCAAACATGTTCATGGAACTAAACAAAAAATATTACTTTTGCGTTTTGAAAAACATCTCATCATAATGAAAATGAATAAGAACAGTATTCTGACAATACTTGCTTTGCTTCTGTCACTGACAGCACTATCACAACAAGCCATCTTGCAAACCACATGGGAATCGCTGAACCAGCGCGGCTACCCGCAGTGGTTCCAGGACGCGAAACTCGGCATCTTCATCCACTGGGGACTTTATTCCGTGCCCGCCTACGCCTCGAAAGAGGGCTACGGCGAGTGGTTTTACCGCGGGCTGATGCAGAAAGAGCCCGAACGGATGCGCATCATGAGCTACTATGCCGACACTACCCTATCCACTTTTGACCAATACAGAGAACTCACAAAATACTGGCACGCAGAGCTTTGGAACCCCGAAGAATGGGCGGATCTATTCGAATATGCCGGTGCAAAATACGTTGTCCTCGTCACCAAACACCACGACGGTTACTGTCTGTGGGACAGCAAATTCCAACCCGAATGGAACAGCGTGGTGAGCGGACCGAAGCGCAACATTGTGGCGGAGCTGACTACCGCCGTGCGCAAGCAAGGGCTGCGTATGGGCTTCTACTACTCGTTGCCCGAATGGACCAACCCGCTCCACATCTGGATGGTAGATCCCGATAAGGAGATCGACGACTATCTCGATAACTACATGGTGCCGCAGTTCAGGGAGTTGGTGAGCCGCTACAAACCCGACCTCCTCTTCTCCGACGGTGACTGGAACAATACGGCAGAACAACTTCGTTCTCAAGAACTTATCAGCTGGTACTACAACACTGTGGGCAAAGATGCCATCGTGAACAACCGCTGGGGCAACGGCACGAAGCACGGGTTCCTCACGCCCGAGTACAGCGCGGGCATTACGAACACGGAGGTGCCTTGGGCGGAGTGCCGCGGACTCGGTCGCAGTTTCGGTCTCAACCGCAACGAGGATTTGGACAACTACATGACTGACAAAGAGTTGATACAGCATTTTGTGGAGTTGGTGGCCCACGGGGGCGGTATGACCCTCAACGTAGGTCCCAACGCCGACGGCACCATCCCGCTCATCCAGCAGGAACGTCTCCGCAGCCTCGGCAAATGGTTGGAAATCAACGGAGAGGCTATTTACGCTTCAAGGCCGTATGAGATTCCGTGCCAACGAGTGACAACTAAAGCCAAGTTGCCACTCACAGAGACAGTTGATTTCGACTGGGTGCGCAATGCCCCGATGCGAGGAGTGAGTACAGACCATTTCTATATAGTATGGTTAGGTCAGGTGAACATCCCCTCAGACGGGGAATACACTTTTTCCGTAACAGCAGATGACCATTTAGTGATGTATGATTTGAATAATCCATCTGATACGTTAGTGATTTTCGACAAGAACAATACTTCAGCTAACAAGCAGAAAACGATAAAATTACAAAAAGATCATCCCTTTTTACTGAAAGCCATCTATCACGAGGAAGACTTAGAAGCATCTGTCTCGTTAAACTGGAGTCGGGACGGAGGCGAAAAAGAGCCAATACATGCAAGATGGGATGGCACCATCTATTGGGATCGCACCACCCGCTGTTTTACCACTAAAGATAACAATCTGTATATCATTGAGTTTGAACGTCCCGACCTTACAAAACCGTTGGTCATCGAGAATATGCCCAAACTGAATCCCAAGGCATTTATGATGCTATTGGGTACGGAAGAGGAAACGGAATTGTATGGACACAAAGGCGTGTTTTACAAGGAATTAAAATGGAAACAAAACAAAAAAGGTACAATTACCATTGATTTTTCCAACATTGATGCACAACAATTAAATGAATTGGATAATGCATGGGTTATCCGAGTCAATGACTACCAACCTTAACCGTGTAACCGCGTAAACTAAAAATTGTATCTTTGCCCGTTGAAATTGTGACGTGTGACGTGTGACGTGTGGCCTTTAACTGCTAACTACTAACTGCTAACTGCTAACTTTTTAAGTTTCTAATTGGAATTTCTCGAAAAAAGTTAAGCTTGGAAGCTTAACCTCCTAAACCGCAAACCCTTAAACCCCAAAATAATGAACATCAAAAATTACATCGAAGAGAACGAAACCCGATTTTTAGACGAACTGTTCAGCTTACTGCGCATTCCGTCCATCAGCTCCGAGAGCGAGCACAAGGGCGACATGGTGCGCTGCGCCGAGCGTTGGAAAGAGCTGATTATGGCTGCCGGCGCCGACAAGTGCGAAGTCTACCCTACTGACGGCAACCCCATTGTCGTGGGTCAGAAGATGGTCGATCCCAACGCCAAGACCGTGCTGGTCTATGGTCACTATGACGTGATGCCCGTGGATCCCATCGATCTCTGGAACACAGAGCCTTTCGAACCCGTCATCAAGGACGGCAAGATTTGGGGCCGCGGTGCCGACGACGACAAAGGACAGTCGTTCATGCATGCCAAAGCGTTCGAATACATGGTGAAATCCGGCAACCTGAAGTGCAACATCAAGTTCATGCTCGAAGGTGAGGAGGAGATCGGCAGCACGCAGCTCTACAGCTTCTGCGAGCAGCACAAAGACCTGCTCAAGTGCGACGTCATCCTCGTCTCCGACACCGGCATGATCGCCACCGACACGCCCTCCATCACCGCTGGTCTGCGCGGCCTTTGCAACATGATTCTGAAGGTCACCGGTCCGAACCGCGACCTCCACTCCGGCATCTTCGGCGGTGCAGTGGCCAACCCCATCAACGTGCTCTGCGACCTCATCAGCGGCCTTATCAACGACAAGGGAGAAGTCACCATCCCCGGCTTCTACGACGACGTGGTGGTGCTCTCCAAAGAGGAACGCGAACTCATCGCGCAAGCTCCTTTCAATGAAGAGGAGTACAAGAAATCATTGGATGTCAAAGCGTTATACGGCGAAGAGGGCTACAGCACCATCGAACGCACGGGTATCCGTCCGAACTTGGGCGTGTGCGGCATCGAGGGCGGTTACACAGGCGAGGGCTTCAAGACCGTGCTTCCCGCAACGGCTTCCGCTAACATCTCTATGCGCTTGGTTGCCAATCAGGATTCCCACAAGATTGCGGAACTTTTCCAGAAGCATTTCGAGAAGATCGCGCCCGACTACGTGAAGGTAGAGGTGATTTCCGCGCACGGCGGCGAAGCCTACCGTTGCGGCGTGGATGTACCTGCGTATCAAGCTGCTGAGAAAGCCTATATGGATGTTTACGGCAAACGTCCGATCCCGACCTACAGCGGCGGCAGCATCCCGATTGTGGCGCACTTCGAGAAGGTGCTCGGCGTGAAATCCATCCTCTGCGGCTTCGGTCTCGGCGAGGACAACATCCACTCTCCGAACGAGAACTACAAACTCGAGCATTTCCGTCGCGGCATCGAGGTGATTACGCACTTCTATGAGCATTTTTGCGAATAATATGGCTTACGAGCTTAGGAGCTTAAAAGCTTACAAGCTTAGGAGCTTAAAAATTCGCGAATAGAAAATAACGGGACATCCGATGAGGGTGTCCCGTTTGGTTTTTGTAGAGACGATGTGCACATCGTCTCTACATTGCGTATCGTAACATTATTTTTTAACGACCTTCTTTACCGCAACGGTCTTGTCCTCCGCCATCAATTTCACGAAATAGACGCCAGAGGCCAAATCGGAAATGTCGATCGTCCGTTGTAGAGACGATGTGCACATCGTCTCTACGGTTTGAATCAATTTCCCATACATATCCACAACATGAATCTCCACCTCGCCCCATTCTTCATTCTTCATTCTACATTCTACATTCAAAACGCCGTTTGTCGGGTTCGGGAATACCTTGAAATCAACGGTTTCGTGGTCGTCAACGCCCACGGTAATCGTCAGGTGCAAGGTCACCACGCTATCACAGCCGTGAATGGTCTGGAAGGTTTGGGTGTAGTCGCCGGATTCGCAGTAATCAATGTCGTTCCAAGTGTAGCAGGAATCCTCAGTAATGATGGAAAACTCGGAGGTGGTGCTCTCGTAAATAGTCAAGTGCAAGGTCACCACAGAGTCGCAGCCTGCCGAGTTCGTGAAGGTTTGCAAATAATCACCGCTTTCCGTGTAGGTGCTGTCGTTCCATACATAGCTGTCGCAAGTGGTAATACTGAATTCAGAAACAGCTGTTTCACACGAAGTTGTAAAAACCGACTCTTCGCCGTACGCGGTTCCCACGCTGTTTGTGGCGTAAGCTCTCACGTAGTAAGTGGTATTTGGCGCAAGTCCTGTAATACTGCTCACAAACGAGCCTGTGCCCACACCATCTGTAGTATGCGCATCGCTAATTGTCGGATTCTGCAACATACTCCAGCAAACACCGCGTCCCGTCACCTCTGCGCCACCGTGGGAGGTGATATTACCGCCACAAACTGCGGTACTGGTGGTAACATTGGTGACGTTATCGGTGATAACCGTCGGGATAACGTTGTTCACCGTTACGGTGACGCTCGACGTGCCCGTACAACCGTACAGACTCGTTCCCGTCACCGTATAAGAGGTGACTGTCGTCGGACAGACGGATATGCTGGCGATGCTGTCGCCGGTGCTCCATTCGTAGAAGTCCGCTCCAGAAGCGGTAAGTGTGGTACTCTGGCCGTAATTAATGTTGTCGGTTCCTTGTATGATAACAGCAGGAGTCGGCATCACATTCACAGAAACAATGTTGGAAACGGCCATACTTCCTGGCAAGACACCGGTCACCACCACAAAGTAATTGTAAGAATCACTTGGGATGAGATCCGAGGTGGAATAGATTACACTCGTGGCGCCATCAATGGGCACACTCACGCTGTCTATGACCCTATACCACTGGTAGCTCAGGACATCACCGCCAGCCGCATTGTTGACAGTGGCGGTCAACGTGACGGTACCGCCTTCGCAGACATTACCAGCCCCGGCGATATCAACGGTGTAGATCGGGACAACCGTCACCAGCGTATTGATGGCGGCATCGGCAGTAGTGGTGCAACCCACACCCGTCTGAGATACCTCAACAGCATATATGTCGTTCGCACCGTAGCTGAGCGCGTCAATGTACAGCACTGGGTAGGTTTCGCCTAAAAGGATCAGACCGTTTTTGTACCATTGATATGAAGTTTCTCCGTAACCACCCGTCACATTTGCTATAATCGCGGTAGAACTGCCTTCATACACCGTGGCATTGTAAGTTGCCATGCGAGAAATCGTCACAGTAGGAACGCCCACAACGTTGAAATTCACCAATTCAGATTGAGCATAGCAACCGTAGCTGGAGCTAACAGTTACCCAATAATGGTAACTACCTTCCGGTTCAGTCCCGGAAGAAGTATACACGTCTGAAGAGGCGATAAATTCAGGGTTGGGATTGTCGGAATTCGTCCTGTACCACTCGTAATAATATCCGTTCGTACCCGGTATAGCACCGCTGACGGTAGCTGTGAGAGTAGTGGTGCCGCCCACACATGCATTTTCATTGCTGATGGTCGCCACCACAACAGGTTGGGGAACGACCGTGATGTCCGGGGCATTGGCATTGACGATATTAATACCATTTGCAGATACAAACACACGGAAGCTGTAGGGAATCGCACGAGCGGATTCCGTAACAACATAATCGGTCGAAGTGGCGTCGGGAATCAACACATTGTCCTTGTACCATTGGTAGGTATAAGGGATCTCGGCAGGCATGACATTCACGTGCAATGTGGTGGAATTTCCTTCGCAAAGCACCGTGTTTCCTTCAACGGAGACAACGGCTACAGGACTCGGGGCGACGGTCACATCCGTGTTGGCGGAAATGGACGAGACGCAGCCGCTGTTGTAAAGTGCAGCGACGACATTATAATTATAGGTAGTGGTTTCACCGCCGACAGAGAGCGGATAATCAACTAAAGTGGCTTGAACTTCGCCTTCGATGAGGAAACCGTTCCTGTACCAAGTGTAAATGGCACCCTCCATCGCATTGGTGACCGACAAAGTGACCTGTCCGCCATCGAATATCATAGGATGGTCCACCGTCACGACAGGCGTTTCGGGCATGTCGTTCACATCAATAGTGAACTCGTCGATAGAGGTACAGCCCGAGATAAGATTTGTAGCGGTTACCGTGAAGGTATAGGCACCTGAGGAAGCAGGAGTGAAAGTGTAAGATTGACCGATATGGCCGTTGGACCAGCTGTAGGATACATTGCTATCGTTATAGTCATTCAGCACGGCCATGACGGTCGTATTTCCGCCGACACAGATGGAGGTTTCGGTGGCGATGACTTGCACGACGGGTTGGGAATGCACATAAACAAGGTACTCTCCAGATTGGGAAGCACATGGAAAATCAGCGCCAAATGTAACCTCTACAGAATAATGGTACGGCTCATTGCTGGGATACATGTACTCGACATAGACACTGTCGTCCCCATAACCGTAAGCCATATTATCGCGTATTTGACCGGACTCGTACCAGGTGAAGTGCAGATTTTCAGGAACAAAACCGTCCGCTTCAACGCTAGCGGTCAAAGAGACGGGTTCTGTTTCGCAGACGTTTTGGTTTCCAGAGATGGTAACCGTCGGTGTCGGGTATAAGGTAAGGTGGAGCACATGCAGCGTGTCCAACGTCACATCTTCCGCATGGGTGTGGTGAACATAACTTCCAGCCGCAGTGCAAATCGAATCGAAGAAGACAATGCTACCGCCTTTACAGATAGTATCATATGTCACAACTTCCGGAATCGGATAAAACTCATACGCGCCCATGTCGATGCGGCCATCCAGCACACGCGGCAGCCCTTGTAAATCTACAGAAGGAAGCCCCAATTCGCTGATGTCTGGAGTACCCGCATTGATGCAAGCTGAGCCGTAGGACAAACGGAAGTCGCCGTTCTCGGAATCCATAAAACGGACGTAGTTGGAGTCGGGCGAGATGCCGTCGTTATTGTGGGCAAGGAAAATATTGCCCTCTCCCCACACTTCTTGATCCTCCACTGCAGAGTATTTGATAGTACAACCATATTCTGGATAACCGACGTTTTTCCAAAGAATACAATTTGTCAGTGTACTCCATTGGGCGGTATAACCGTATTCAGTGGCATTATTACCCATGATGATGCAGTTGTAGGCATCACATTCATACATGGCAGAGCCCCAATAAGAAGATGTGTTGTTGACAATCACCGAATTCCTGACAGAAGTGTAGTAAAGACCACCGGCATCTCCTTCAGAAACGCCACCTCGAATGGTACAATTTGTTACTTGAAGCATGGGTTCACCTCCGAAAACATTTCCTCCAAGACTACTATGTCCGTTCTGTATAGTAAAACCATCCAAAACAGGGGTGAGATCCCATGTCCAATCGTGATACACAGTACGTTGCACATATTGTCCGTCAAGGACTGTCGGATGTGCTGTGAAATTTCGTAACGAAAGGTCATAATCCGCAGGCTCATTGCCAGCGAAACCACCATAGACATGCACACCATCAGGTATCATGAAGGCATTCTCTGAAATACCGTCTCCATAGTATGTACCTTGTGCCACCCAGACATCCCCCTGCTCCAAAGCAGCAGAATCCATGGCGGCCTGCAAATCGCCCATGGCGTTCACCCAAGAACTGCCGTCACCTGTCCCATCTTGTGTCACATAACGTATAGGTGTACCGGTAAGAGTGAGATGCAAAACATACGTGCTGTCACAGCCTGTTGATGCCCAATACCAAAAATATCTCTTCGTCTGGCGAACATTTTGTGTTTCTTCCGTTGAAATATAGAAACCATTGGCAGAATATTCCGTTCCTCGAGGAATTGTATCGTATAAATCGAACCAATAGGATGGATTAACCGTATAATGCAGATAGATTAGACTGTCACAGCCACAACTGCTTTGCAAGAACACTTGATAATCTCCGGGCAGAGAGTCGCGGAAACAAACATCCCCGACATACACCCATTGGGTCTCACATGCAGCTATGGTATCATAAACTTTATGGGTCGGATTCACCTGAAGATAAACAAGCAATTCCTGTCCGTTTGAAGTCACAGGGTACAAACCGCTGACAGTTTCATTATCAAAAGTGGTATCCCCGATAATGAAAGGGAAATGATTGTCGCAAACCGTAATGGCACTGTCATACAACGTTATACGGATTAAGCTGTCACAGCCATGAACTGTAGAATAAAGGAATGAATAAATGCCAGGTTGGATATATGTCTGGCCGTCTCTGACATAACCATTACCAGACAACTGGATGATTGAATCTGTTAAATATGTGGGATAAACTTGTAAATGAAGTACATAAAGTGTATCCGATGCCACATCTTCTACATTAGTATGGTGAAGGTACCGTCCCGCATCCGAGCAAAGCGAATCGAAGAAGACTATGCTGTTTCCTTCGCATAAAGAATCATACATCTCAACCAGCGTCACAGGATAGTACTCGTAAGCGCCCATATCTATGCGGCCGTCCAATACACGCGGCAAGCCTTGCAGATCTACGGAGGGCAGCCCTAACTCACTAATGTCCGGCGTTCCAGCATTAATGCAAGCGGATCCGTAAGACAAACGGAAATCGCCATTCTCGGGATCCACAAAACGGACATAGTTGGAATCGGGCGAGAAGCCATCGTTGTTGAGGGAAAGAGCAATGTTCCATTCTCCGCCACCAACCCAACCCTGAACGGCTGAATATGTAAAAGTATTGGATAACGCTTGATCCCAACCACCGTTGTTCCACAAAATGCAGTTAGTCATGGTGCTGCTAACCGCTGCCGACACACTGGCATTATTGTTGACAAGAACACAATTTGTTGCACTACAATTAGATATTCCTCCAGCCCAATTGTGTCCAATATTATTATAAATGACTGAATTTGTTACTATTGCATATGCCGCTCCACCAGCATCTTCTGAGGCTGCTCCATTACGGATGATGCAATTCGACACCTGTAGTTTAGGATAACCGCCCATCACATTGCCACCTTCATTAGTTGTGAAACCATTTTGAATGATAAAACCATCCAACAGTGACATCTCCCCTCCATACCAACTATGGTACACTGTTCTTTGCGAATACTGTCCATCCAGAATGGTAGGATGTGCGGTAAAATCTCGTAAGGACAGATCATAACCCACCGGCTCATTGCCCTCAAACCCACCATAAACTTGCACACCTCCAGGAATTGTAAAAGCATTCTCCGAAATACTATCTCCATAATAAATGCCTTGCGCCACCCAGACCTGACCATTCACTTCTGCGGCAAGGTTAATGGCGACTTGCAAATCAGAAATAGCTCGTTCCCATGAATATCCAGAATTATCCGGACTTCCATCTTGTCGAACATAAAACACATCCTTACAATCCTCTCTTACCGTTACATGCCTCTCTACAACACTGTCACACCCGTTATTATTAAGGTAATATTCATAATAGACCCCATCTTGCCGGTATTTACATGTGGTATCATAGACTATTGTTGTATCTTGATTACTGCATTCGATAGTGAAAGCTTGCCCTTTGGCAAAGACACCTCCTTTATGAGATTTATCTATCGCTTGCACCCCCCAATAATACGAACCGGCAGGAAGTCCTCTCAAAGTATAATTTTTAGAATATCCAACATTACCATTGTCCGTGACTTTTCTAAAACCAGTAACAGTATCAGCCAGTGGGGATATATAAAAGCCTTGTGAGTCGCAAACATAAATATTATAGGTTGATGACGTAGTATCATTCCATGACATGATAACGGAAGAACCACTAACTTCAGCAAGCAGGTTGGAAGGCACACTTTGCGCAATTGCATTGACGCCAAAACCATTATGATAAACACTGATATATGGTAAATTTTCATCATTCACCCCCGATAGAATGATGTCTTCGTAACCATCACCGTCATAATCAACCACATCAACAGAAGTAAAAGTCAAATCTGGCAATCCTGTATGGCTTACTAATTCAAATTGTTCACCGTATAAGTTCCGATATAGCTTAGTTCCTGAATTAATACCCGAAACCAAAACATCGAGATACCCGTCATTGTCATAGTCATACCACACAGCTTCACCCCTGAAACTCGAGGCAAACGTAGATCGCACATGCTCTATGAAAACATTTCCACCATAATTCTCATAAATCGCCGTAATGGTATTGTCAGTAGTACCTTTCGATCCACAGACCAACAAATCCAAATCACCATCCAAATCAAAATCGCCCCAGGAAACGGAACCAACGTTAATTCCGGGAATATCATGTGAAATTGCAGCAAGGGTGGTTTTGTCATTTCGGTAAATACTTGTCTGTCTGGAATTACCATCATAAATACCATCTAAAACTATATCTTGCCTGCCATCGTTGTTGTAATCACCAATTGAAATATCGCCAGTGCGATAGCCTTGCAATATGTTAGAGGAACTGTCACCAGTGAAGCCACCTCCCTGATTGTAAAACAATCGTGTTTGTGGCTCATTTTGAATGTCTCCCCCACTAATTATATAATCCACCCGGTTGTCATTGTTGATGTCCCCGACTGCGACACCGGTTTCTGTCCACTCCGCCAACGAAACATCCAACGTGAAATGCCCCGTCCCTGTATTAATTAGCACATGACCGTCAAAAATGCAATCAATCAAGCCGTCATCGTCTACATCTGCCCATACCACATGTTCAGCACGGGGAACAGAATCTGACAAGCGTTCGAAATCACTGCCAGTATTATGATAAATACCTGAAGTGCTGGCGAAATCCATTTTCCCATCATTATCAAAATCACCCCAAGCAACATCACCTGATATATCAGGAAACGTTCTGTCTCGCCTGAAAATAGACGTATGAATTCGGACAGGGGTCTCCAAATTTGACCAATCATGTCCATCGAAAGGTTTCAACCTCATGATATCATCACCGAAATGAGTTGTGATTAAACACAAACTATCAATATCGTTAATGGAAATAATTTGGTTTTCTGTTACTGTGTTGCCATAAAGATACAATTTGCCATAAACAGGCAACGATGTGATTATCAATGACTGCATTGTGTCCTTATCCCTATCCGAATAATGGGAAATGAATTCTGATTTGGAAAACAAAACTGAATCATTTAAATAGCAGTTCATCGTTATGGGCGCCATTGCCGGAGGAATGTTATTCCCTAATATGGTGAACACCCCCATTTCAGAGAATGGCGATGCTGCAAAAGCCTGATCAATAGCTTGAACACGCCAATAATAGGTGCCATTTGGCAAGTCGTTAATACGCCATGTGGTTCCCATTCCGGCATTGCCTTTGTTGACGGCATAGCGTTTGCCTGTTTCCAAGTTGCTCAATGGTGAATAAATGTCGCATGAATCAGGCGCAGAACCGACAGCTATGTTATAGGTTAAAGCACCTGAATGGGTATGATCGTCCGTCGAAGTATTCCAATGCAATATAGCGGTATTGCCTGATGTTTCAACCGATAAATTCGTTGGCGCAGTCGGTGGCAGATTGTTGTTCATTGTGTTTTTGAACAGATGCGTACGAGAATCACAAAGGACTTGATATGGCCGTATGATGTCAATAGAGCCATTGTTGTCATAGTCAATCCATGTTGGAGTTCGAACATCCAAATCAAAATTCAATTCATAACGGGCAACGGTGTCTTCATGGTAATTATATACCGCACTGATTTCCGTAAAAACATCAGAGGCAATAATATCAACAATACCGTCATTATTGAAATCTGCCGGAATCCTATATCGGGCATTTGAGAGGTTCATATCAATGTCATCCTCCTCTGTTTCAACAATCAAGGAATCAAAGACGAGCGATACAAAATCTCCCTTATAAAATGTATTGTGACGTAATATTTCTATTTGACCATCCCCATCAAAATCGTCTGCGATACCGGAGGGTATTTGAAAATACTGAAAACAACCAGCGCCATTGTTGATGTATACACCATCAGTAGAGAATATATCAACATCTCCATCCTTGTCAATATCCATCCATGCTCTTGGAAAAACATCGAAGTCCCCATCCCCATCCACATCGATCCATGTTCCGACCCCATGCGAAAGAATCGTGTCAATCGGACAAAAGAGTCCATTGCCTATGTTTTTAAACAAAGTGTCTCCCGCCGCCAAGTCCATCAATCCATCATTGTCATAATCCAGTACCTCGAACATTCCAAATTCCTTCTGGAGACTTATTTCTGCTCTACCGGCAAAACAATGGTGAAAAAAACTAGGAATATAGGATTCATCTCTTTCCATATTTCCATTATTATTGCCTATCAGATACCAATATGTTCCAAGATATGGCGACAGTGCGTATCTGTAATAAAGAACTGACGGCATATTTTTGTTATTAAAGTCCACTACTTGCGCCATCTCGTTGAAATTTGAAGTGGCATAGCACTTTGTAAAATCAGCGACATGCTCAAATGAATAACCAACTGACGAGAGAGAATCGCAATTCTTGTAGACAGAGAACTTACCATTTTCATCGTCAAACCAAAACAAATCTTGGAGTCCATCCATATTGTAATCAAGAGCTATTCCAGATCCCTTTAAGTTTTTTAAATTGGTAGGAACCTCTTTAAAAAACAAATAATCATTCACTTTTATCGTTTGCGAATAACTTTCACTTACTCCATCCTTTTCCACAGTCAATGATACTTCGAACAATCCAGCAAAATCATATAGGTGAGAGGGATTAATTTGGGTACTTATACTGCCATCCCCGAAGTCCCACAAATAATTATCGGGATTGTTTTTTGAAAAATCATAAAAATAGATCAATTTGGAGTTTGTGTCTTCAACAGAATAGTCGAAACTTGTCTGAAGAGAAGAATAGGCAGGGTGAATCCCGAAAACCGCAACGGAATAACCATTGAAATCACTTAATCCTACATATAAGTTGTCCAAGGCATAATAACCATCAAAAGATCCGTCCCATCCCCAATTCATGTGGAACAAGTCATCCTCATCATAACCATCACAGACCCAAGCGTGCGCACCTCCATCATACAACAAAGGCATTCCATAATTCAGATTGTCCTTTATCATACTAATCCATTGATCTATAGGATAATAGTCCTTTATCTCCGGATCCACAAAATAATCAAAGAAGGTGTTCAATCCATGACTTGCGTCCCACAAAGTTGATCCTGTGGAGCCTGACATAAACAATGACGACGACCCCATTGCCGCATGATACATTAATGTAGGCAACGCATCGGGAATGCTACTCAGAGAATCCCAACGATAATAAGTGTCATTAAAAGTCGCCTCATGACCAGCAAAATCAATATGCCCAATACCTTTTTCGGGGTATTGCCAATAATTCATGATTTGTGCTACAGCAACACCCACGCAACCGACAATTCCATTTGGGCACATCAAACCATATACCCCTGTCTGCCCCCACTGCGTCGTCAAGAGCGGACCCACGGTTTCGCCACTTCTCGTGCTCACCGACTGTCCAGCTTTCAACCGCGACCATTTGGTTGTGGTTTGCGCTTCGGGCGCAATGTCCTGTTTTACTACTGCTTCGATCTGTTTCTCGTAGTTTCCGAGCCAGCCGCGCACATGGTCGGGCATGTGCTCCACCTCGAAGTTGTTGTCGTAGGAGTAGCCCAAGATCGGCTCCACCCGGTTGTCTGCCGCCACGATCACGAAACCCTTCGGCTGCAGGGCGAACACGTAATAGCAGTCGGTGGTAACGTTGGTGAGACTGTCAAAGGCCTGGCCCGTGTAAACCAGCTGCATGGCTTGCTTGCTCATGCCGTTGCCTCGGGTGCCGTTGCCCGTGCGCATGAACGTGTAACCCACATTCAAGGCCTCCGCGGCCGTCACGTGCGTTTCGCGCGCGGTTTGCGAGTGGGCGTTTGCACCGCTGTTGCTCGTGCTCCGCTCCTGCGCGGGAGACACCATAATAATCGCTATTATCGTCCAAAACAGTAGAAAACGTTTCATACTCTTTGCCCTGATTTCGTGACGGGCGCAACCTTTATGTTAATGATGAATTCAGAATTATGAATTATGAATTATGAATAAAAATGGGAATAATTGATTGGATAATCTCTATATGAAAAATCGCGAACTTTTAATGGCAAAAATACTCTTTTTCTATATACAACCGTAGGGGCGAAAAATTTTTCGCCCCTACAATTGATTATTCACAAAGCGGGAAACAACGCCGCAAAAATAACAAAAAAAGTGTATCTTTGCCGTCCAAACTTTAGAATTATAACTATCAATATATCAGTATGAAGAATACACCGATTCCCGCAGAAATTGTGGATAAGAAAGTCGCTGAAAGCGGCATCAGCAGCGTTGGCAAAGCCTCCATCCGTGAGGTGAAACGTTTGATCAACGAGATCGAGCAAGCTTCTGGCAAGGAGTTTGTGCGCATGGAGATGGGTATCCCCGGACTTCCGCCGTGCTCCGTGGGCGTGGAGGCACAGATCGAGGCCCTGAAGAAGGGCGTCGCCGCCATCTACCCTGATATCGAGGGCATTCCCGCCCTGAAACAGGAAGCCGCACGCTTCGTGAAAAACTTCATTGACTTGGAGGTGGAACCTGAAAACTGCATCCCAACCGTCGGTTCCATGATGGGCGGCATGGCTGGTTTCATGACCTTCGTGCGCTGCCGCAAAGAGCGCGACACCACCCTCTTCATTGACCCCGGTTTCCCGGTACAGAAACAGCAACACCGCGTCATGGGCCTCAAATACGAGACTTTCGACGTCTATGAGCACCGTGGTGCCAAGCTGAGAGCCAAACTTGAGAGCTACCTCGAAAAGGGTAACATCCACACCATCATGTACTCCAACCCCAACAACCCATCGTGGATCTGCTTCACCGAAGAAGAGCTGCAAATCATCGGCGACATGGCCAACAAATACGACGTGTTCGTGTTCGAAGACCTCGCCTATTTCGGCATGGACTTCCGCCAGAACATCTCCGCCCCTGGCATCCCGCCTTACCAACCGAGCGTCGGCAAATACACTGACAATTACGCTCTGTTGATCTCCGGTTCAAAAGCGTTCAGCTATGCCGGTGAGCGTATCGCCCTGATGGTGATGTCCAAGAAACTCTACAACAGAGAGTTCGACGATCTGGAACCCTACTTCAAGATGAAGAAACTGGGTCGCGCCATCATCTACGGCACCGTTTATGCTATCAGCTCCGGCGTTGCGCACTCTGCACAATACGCTATGGCTGCCATCCTCAAGGGC
>Ga0265298_10002825_pt1 | contig 23643 bp, 20 predicted proteins | sample AusTroGonzalo_MG_3_FD_193486 | JGI IMG/M metagenome (GOLD analysis project Ga0265298, IMG submission 193486) | Bovine rumen microbial communities from tropical cattle in Woodstock, Queensland, Australia - Gonzalo_01 | ecosystem: Host-associated > Mammals > Digestive system > Stomach > Rumen ...
ACGTCACAGGCGTCGACAGCGTCTCGCCCTCGCAGATCTCCCCGCCGCCGCTCATCGTCACCGTCGGCACTGGGTTCAGGAACACCTTCACCGACTTCTCTATCTGGCACGCCGTCGCGGTCGGCATGCCCTTGTCGCGCACCAATATCTTGTATATGCCAGCGTCAGACACCGCGTAGCTCGCCGACGTGTTTGCAACTGTCGCGGCTCCTGGGGTACCATCCTTATACCATATATATTCAAAATTGTTGCCCGACGTTGCCCATGCACCTGTCGTCAGCGTGCAATGCGCGTCGTTCTCGCAGATGAAGATGCTGTCGTTCGTGAACAGCGACGCGTCGGTACATTTTATGTTGAAGTCCGCCGGTGTCACACACGGACAGTCCTGAATCAAATCTACTTTCACCACATCGCAAAATGCCTGACCTGTTCCAAATTGAATATCATGGAAAAGACCAGCTCCCTGTGACGGGTTGTTGTAAGCAACCAGTCCAATTGCTTGAATATATGCACCATTACCAACATTATCGCCCATAGATGACGTAATGTTATTACCATTTTCTCTTGCTATCTTAAATTCTTGGAATACCGTTGATGAAACTTTTGAAAGTGCCAAGAAATACACACCCGGTTCCAAAGTTACATTACCTGTCAACGATGCTTCCTCTACTCTTGCACTTCCATCATCAATTGTTGCATCAAGATTACCATCGGAACCAACTGTTACTTCACGAGAAAAACTACCCGTGAATTTTCCATACGTTTTTGCCGAAGAAGCTATGAATTGACCGTTCTGATTTGTAGAAGAACCTACAATTGTAGCTTCAACATTCGCCGTTGCCGTCAAAGTTTGACCTGCAGAACCTTGTCCTTGCCATTTTTGAATCAATGTATTGGCAAAATAAGAAACTGAAGTGATTGTAACTCTTTGTTTTACTTCAAATCCTGTGCAGAACGATGCCGCTCCCTGTTGTACAGACAGACCAGAAAGTCCGCTACTCCAGTTATCACCACCTGTTAAGGTACCTAATTGGGCACGTGTCAAGAAACTACCACTTTTTGGTGCAGTTTCCGCAACATACACAGATTTTGTTCCGTCGCTATTGGCAGGTACACTCGAAACATCGATAGTCAATGTTCCGTTACCCTTAGTCTGACCATAAGCATTGGTTCCTGCCTGACTTGCATACCATGTATATATTGAACTTGAACTTGAAGGAGTTACTTTTACCGTAGCTTCGTCACCACAATAATATCCCGAAGGAGTAAATTCCTGTGTATAAGCCGAAATTTCGATTTCATCTTCTGACTGTTCATAATGCTCGCAACCTGCATTTGCACCAACATATTCTATTACAACTTTATATTTTCCAATACCTTGTGCACCATTTTTCGTTTTATAGGTTGAATTTGCTCCCGTACCTGTAGAAACTTGCACACCATCCTTATACCATGTAATCTTATAATTAGGTTGCAAAGATGCCGACAATGGGAATCCACAATCAAGTTTTGTTTCAGGGAAAGCCGATGCACAAACCGTCATACTCTTAGGAGTGATGGCTGCTGCTGGTTTTGGATCCTTGAATGCGTCACACTGACTTGGAGGATTGATTTTTACTGCAGAATTTTTATTTTGTACGTTTGGGCTATTATTGCCGTTCCAGTCAGGACCAATACCCAATTGTCCATTTTCATTTTCTCCCCATGCATACATAGTACCATCGGAACGACCATAGAACCCCCATCGGTCACCTTTATTAATAAGAATGACGTCGGTATGAATCGTTCCATTCTCTGTTTGCACATACCCTGGGTTTTGGGCTGCATCTCCTGATCCTTGACCAGCACAACCACCCCATGTAACAGGACGACCTGAAATAGACACCGCCATACCCGAAGACTGACCAGCACCGATTTGTTTTGCCAACAAATAAGCACCATCGTTATCTTCGTCCAACGTATTACCTTTCACAACACGTTTAGGAGAGTTTGACTGCATGTTTGGTCCTTGACCACAAGCGCTGTTCCAAGAGTCACCCCATGACCAAATGTAACCATTGGCATCCAAAGCAAAGTATGCAACGTCACCCGCAGCAATCTGAACAATGTTGGACAAAGGTTCATTCGTATCTACATAAACCAAACCAAATGCATTACTTGGACCGCCATTACTCGTTGTAGGAGGACAATATCCACCACTAGCTTTACGTCCCAATCCATGCTCTGTCTTTTGCACAGCTCCACACGACCATACATGACCGTCGGAGTCAAGAGCCAACGTAGCATCGTCACCAGAGAAAATCTGAACGATGTTCTTCATCTTATTACCTTGCAAATCTACACACCACGCTGGTGATGATTTTTTTTCATTGCTACCTATACCCAAGCAGGATTCGTATGCCGCCATGTTACCACCCCAAGCAACCAACTGACCTTTATATGGTCCGTCGCCCAAAATAGCAAATGAATTGGCGTTACCTGCATATACGACATCGACATTACACAAATAACCTCCGCAATCATACGCTGTTCCCGCCAAACAACCAGCAACAACCTGAGTTGGAGTGGTTACGACACCACCAGCAGAACCTGTACCACACTGACCAGCCATATTCTCACCCCAACACCAAACTTTTTGTTCGCAGTCCAATGCAATAAATGACTGACCAGAACCAGAGTTCACTTGTTGAATTGTTTCATCATGAGGGAATGTCACTTTTTTCCACACAGATTCAAATGGATGGCTACTTCGGGGAGTAAGACCTAATGTTCCGGAACAATCGGATGCACCACAATTCCCCTTTTCATTTTGACCAGTAACAAACACATAGTTGTTGGAGCAAACCATACTTGATACTGAAGAACCACCAGAAATAATGAGTTCCTTTTGTGCCGAAGCACCCACGCATACGGCGAGAGCCGTAACAAATAGCGTGATTTTCTTAAATCTATTCATAATCGTAGATATTTTGCAAAATATACATATAGACTAACAGAACCCGAAAAAGGTTACAAAACGTAACATTTTTTTCATTTTTCTTTAGTCATAAGTGCAAAAATATACATAAAATCGTTATTAACAAATATTTAACAAGAAAATTGCTGTAGAGACGCCATATTATGACATCACTACGGCAATCATCGCATGAATAAGATAAAGGGATTCTTGCAAAAATTTTTAGCGCGTGTTCATACTAAATTCGCACGCACAGTAACATTGGCGGTACAAATCTAATTCCTTGCTCAACTCAATGCTTCGTTTGTAGCCGTCTTTTTTCTTGAAATCGTAATGTGTGTAGCCGTAAAATTGTTCGCCAATTGCTTGTATAACGGCAGAATTTTTATGTGGGCTGATGGTAAGGGTTGTTGCAAAATATTCGAAACCAAGTTCCTGCGCTTTGTCTGACGTAGCCGACAAAAGCGTTTTGAAACACGCATGGCACCGAAGTCCGCCTTCTTTTTCGTGTTCCAAACCAGCAACGTTTTTAAGCCAAAAATCGTGGTCGTAGTCGCCTACAATAAGTCCGACGCCAAAATGTTTTGCAAGTTTTTCAACGTACAACTTCCGTTTTTCCCACTCTTCTTTCGGATAAATGTTTGGCATGAAATAGTAGAGCGTCACTTCCCAATCTTCAGCAAGCAATCGTTCCACCGAAGCAGAGCCACACGGGGCGCAACAAATATGAAGAAGTATTTTTTTCATAACACGAAAGTATTCATATTTTCCTAAACCAGCAAAAATGTCGTTTGTAAAATGTCGGTAGAAATCAAAAATTCTGAAATTCGTGCTGACCAACTTTGAACGAAAATTATTGAAAAAGTATTTGTGGTTTTTCGTAAGGGATACTTTGTTTTGAATAAAAAAAACTATCTTTGAAAAACTTTTGCAAAATGAAAACAAGGGTAACTTTTCTAATTTTTCTTGCTTGTATGTCAATAAATTCGTTTGTTTGCAACGCACAAAATTCGCAAGGCGACCGGCTTGACGACTGTTGCTCCATCAGTAGTGGAAAAATTCCTTATAACGACAAGAATATCCGTTACGACGGTCGTGTTCTTATAGATTCAACTGCAGCACATCTGTTTTACCCAGGAACATCTATTTCTGTTACAGTGAAAAACGAAGGGAGTTTGTGTGCTGAATTCAGTTCGACGGGCGATGTGTTTTATTGGATTGAAGTTGACGGACACGAAGCATACAAAGTGAAATCATCAGGTTTGGTTCCATTGCCAAAGCAAAAACCTCCATATACTGTAAAAATCACGTTGGCTTCGGAAGGTATTTACCATAATCCTAAATTTTACGGATTTATTTGTTGCGTAAAAGACCCGTTTCCCGAAATATCTCGTCCTGCCGACAAAAAACTCAAGTTTGAATTCATAGGAAATTCCATCACGTGCGGCTACGGCACCGGAGTTACCGACCGTTCGCCGTTCAACGATTCAACGTCGAATTTCTGTCATGGTTTCGCGTATCGGACTGCAAAGGCGTTTGACGCGGAAATTATGACGGTTGCCCGTTCCGGCATTGGCATTTACCGCAACTACGGTGAAAAAGATTCCGCCTTGTATTACGGCTGTATGCCCGACAACTACGAAAAACTCTGGCTCGACAGCGATAAGAAATGGGATTTTTCAAAATTCACTCCCGACCTACTGTTTATAAACCTTGGCACAAACGACACGTGGGAAATGTCGTCGTTCAATGCCGAAAAATACGAGAAGAATTTCCGTAAACTGATGGATATGGTGACGGCTCATTACCCCACCACGACCGTAGTGCTTCTTACGGGCAGTATGATGGGACCCGAGGCACTTGCCGCTGTGAAGCCGATTTTGGACCAATTGCAAAAGGATTATAGCACCAAAAAACGACTGGTATATCGCTTCGATTTCACACCAGTTATGGGCGACGGAGCCGATTGGCATCCAAGTGCTGCACAACAGGAAGCAATGAGCAAGGAATTGATTCCGTTTGTGCAAAAAATATTGGAAAAACGATAAGAAGTGCTTTTCAAAATCATAGATACCATATATAATTAATGTGAGTTATACGAATTTTATATTTGCAACGGATTGTCACATTAGGGACAAAAGATAGGTAGTAAAACGGAGATTTTGGTTTTTCTACCAACCAATTATGCCTACGGCACACATAGTATTTTATATTTTTCTGAAAATCAATTTACTAGTCAATTTCACGTTAGTTAAGCTCATCAAACAAAACAATCTGTAAAATTTTTCTTATTTTTGACTACATTATAAATTCATCTCTAATGAAAAAACAAACTATTCTATTCGCGATATTAGTAATTTTAATCTCCTGGATCGCGGCAGCTCTTTTTTATTTTCTAAATGGTGATTTATTGTCAACAGCAGGTTTTGTGTTTGCCACAGGATTTATGTTTTTCCCGACTATTTCGGTGATACTTGTTCAAGTAACCCATAATGAACCTATTTTGAGGGGTGTAGGTGTTTCATTCAAGTTAAATCGATGGTTCGTAGTTGCATGGCTGTTACCTGTGGTATTCAATGTAATAGCAATGTTTGCGTCGGCACTGTTTCCCTCAATGAGTTTTTCTACCGAAACACCTGTTTTGCAAGACGCTTTGGCAAAAATGTCGCAGTCAATACCTGGAGTTGACGCATACACAATGCTTGCCATAACAATTGTTTCGGGTTTATCGGCAGGAATCACGATAAACACCTTGTTTGCTTTCGGCGAGGAAATTGCGTGGCGAGGATGGCTGTTGAAGCAATTCGAAGGCGTGAATTTCTTAAAGACATCGTTGATTATCGGAGCATTTTGGGGCATTTGGCACGCTCCACTAATCGCAATGGGACATAATTACGCACAACATCCTTTTGTCGGCATTGGAATGATGATAATCTGGTGTATATTGTTTACACCGATTATTCAATATATACGCATAAAGTCGAAGTCGGTGATTGCCGCGGCAATTTTTCATGGCACGTTGAATGCTGGTGCTGGTTTATCGCTTATGTACATTGACAATTTTAATGACTTATTGGGAGGTTCCGCTGGTTTGACAGGATTCATTGTTTTGCTCATTATCAATTGCACTTTGTTCGCAATTGACAAATGGATGACAAAAGAGAATATTTTCACGTTACCGATTGCAATGCAGGATTAAAAAGACTAAAACTTTCATTTTGTTGTTCTTCTTATTTTCAGTAATATTGCAAGAAGAAATAATAGTACGATGCAGACAATAGATTTAGCAAAAGCAGCAAAAAAAGCGTCAATTGAGCTTGCTGCACTTTCAACAGAAAAGAAAAACGCCGCCTTGGACGAGATAGCCAAAGCGCTTGTAGAACATAAAAGCGAGATTATTGCGGCAAATCAGAAGGATTTGGAAAGAAGCAAGGAAGAAAATCTTGCTACACCTTTGTTGAAACGTTTGAAATTCGACGAAGGGAAAATCAACGACGTTGTTGCCGGAATAAAAAGTCTTATCGGATTACCCGACCCTATAGGCGAAACGCTTGCTGCGACAGAACTCGACAAAGATTTGGAGTTATATAAAGTAAGTTGCCCTATCGGTGTCATCGGCGTCATTTTTGAATCTCGGCCCGATGCCTTGGTGCAAATTTCCACCTTATGTTTAAAAAGTGGAAATGCCACGCTGATGAAAGGTGGTCGAGAAGCATTGGAAACAAATAGAATCTTGGCGAAAATCATTCGTGAGGCAACCGAAAATGCAGGCGTTCCATCTGGCTGGATTCAACTTTTGGAAACACGTGAAAACGTGAACGAAATGTTGAAACTCGATTCCTATATTGACTTGATTATCCCACGTGGCTCAAATGCGTTTGTACAATACATAATGAACAATTCCAACATTGCCGTAATGGGGCACGCCGACGGTATTTGCCACACCTACATCGACAAGGACGCTGACGAGGCAATGGCGATAAAAGTTGCAGTTGATGCAAAAACACAATATGTGTCGGTTTGTAACGCAACAGAAACTATACTGGTTCACAATGATATAGCACAATCAATTCTACCAAAACTTAAAGATGAGTTAGTCTCTCATAACGTGGAAATCTATGGTTGCGAAAAAACACAAAAACTCATACAATGTGAGCCTGCAACCGATTGGAAATCAGAATGGTTGGACTATAAAGTTTCCATTAAAATCGTGAACTCGCTGGAAGAGGCTATTGAACACATCAACACCTACAGCAGCCGTCACACGGAGGCCATCATTACCAAAAATCCTCAGGCAGCCGAAACATTCTTGAATCTTGTTGATTCTGCTGATGTATTCTGGAACTGTAGCACTCGTTTTGCCGATGGATTCCGCTACGGACTGGGAGCAGAAGTTGGCATTAGCACCAACAAACTACACGCTCGTGGACCCGTAGGTTTGGAAGGACTGACAATTTACAAGTGGAAATTGAAAGGTAACGGGCAAATTGTAGCCGACTACGTTTCAGGAAAATCAAAATTTACACACAAAAAATTGGACAAGAGGTTTTCCATATAAGAAACTTACTCATAGTGATTTAAAATATTTATTTAACGTTTTACATAAAGGTATTTCAATGTTAGATTCGTATTCACATTTTTTCTTCGTTGGCATTGCCGGCACAGGAATGAGTGCCATAGCCCAATATCTTCGAGGTATAGGCAAAGAAGTTTCTGGTTCAGACCGGTTGTTCGGGCAAGAACAAAAACTACTATCCGAAACTCAGTTTGAATCAATGGGAATGCACTGCTATTTCCAGGACGGGCGCGGTATTACACCCGACGTTGACGTGGTGGTAGTTTCTACGGCAATTGAAGAAACAAATGTTGAATATCAGAAAGCGTTACAACTGAACATACCTATAATGAAACGTTCGCAATTGTTGGCTGAAATCTCCAATAGCGTACGCACAATAGCCGTGGGCGGAACCTCGGGAAAATCAACAACAACAGCGATGATTTTTCACATTCTGGAACAATGTGGGAAATCGCCATCGCTCATTACAGGTGCCGGTTTGAGCGTTTTGCAGGAAAAGGGATTGCCTGGAAATGCGTGGGTAGGCACAAGCGACTTTCTGGTCATAGAATCCGACGAATCCGATGGTTCCATAGTAAATTACAAGCCTGAGATTTCGCTACTGCTCAACATTGACCGTGACCACAAAGAATTCGACGAATTGGAGCAATTATTTTCAACCTTTCGTGACAATACCAAATCCTATTTCATTGCAAATCAAGACTATCCGTTGACGAAGAAATTATCCCAAACGAATCCATATAATTTTGGAACTGTCGCGGAAGCAGCAATCAAAGGCACAAATTTCAAACAAGAAGGATTTTCAATCTCCTTTGAGGTAAATGGCGTCCATTGTACGATACCTGCCATAGGTAAACACAATATGGAAAACGCGTTAGCTGCCATTGCTGCAACAAAAGCTTTAAGTATTCCTATAGAAGAAAGCACCAAAGCATTGGCAACATTTCGAGGCATTTACCGCAGAGCCCAGTTGGTGGGAAAAACAGAGAATAATTGTTACGTGATAGACGATTTTGCTCACAATCCTGCCGAGGTTGCCGCAGTAATAAAAGCGTGTCAACCCATTGGTAACCGTGTTATTGCGTGGTTTCAGCCGCACGGATTTGGTCCAATGCGATTTATGCATGCCGAATTGTCGAAAATGGTCGGCGAAGCCCTTCGTGAACAAGATTTGTTCCTCATTTCCGACATATATTATGCCGGTGGCACCGTTGACAGGAACATCTCGTCAACAATTGTGAGCGAAGCAATGCAAGCCAACGGGAAAAATGCTGAATATGTGAAAGACAAGGAGTTTTCATTGAAACGTATCAAAGAACTCTGTCAACCAAATGATGTTATTATCATTATGGGAGCAAGAGACCCACATTTGGACGAATTTGCAAAAGAAGTTCTAAACTCTATAAGCAAAAAATAAAGGCGATGAATATTCATCGCCTTCACTTGAAATTTTATATGTTTCAGATATAAATTATACCAATGCTTTAATTAATTGTTCCTTGTCTCCTGGCAATAAATCCATTACAGGAACTTCTGGCATTGTGTAGGCTCCTGGATTCTGTTTGAACGTTGCGCGAGCCACGCCGACCAGGATTTGTGCAGTCAAAGCAGGATTGTTAATCGTCATTTCAAATTTGAAACGTTGATTTTGCGTTTTTCCAGAAACACCTTTACGTTCCAACAATACGCCGTGTCCCATATCGCGACAGTTGTCAACGCTGTCAACAGGAATTACATGAAGTTCATCGTGTGCAAAATAATCGTCGGCTTTCAATTCATCATACACTTGTTCTTTTGTGTAACCTTCTTCCAATTCTACATAAACCAAACGACTATGAATACCTGCACCTTGTGGCATTGTCATCGACAAGGCATTTCTCACACCTTTCTTAGAGCGAGCCACAACCGAGTGTCCCATACTCATGCCCGGACCAAAGTTTGTCCATGTCAAACCTTTGGGAGCAGCGGCCTGCAACAATGTACGAACAACAGAATCGCTTCCTGGATCCCATCCTGCCGAAATGATTGCAACAGTATTGTTTGCCTTGGCAACAGCACCAAGCGATTCATGCAAGTTCCAAATGTCACCGTGAATGTCGAAACTGTCAACCGTGTTGATTCCCATTGCAAGATATTTTTTTGCATTCTCCTCAACGCTACGAGTCGGGGTTGCCAAAATAGCAACATCAACTTTACCCAATTCCTTTATGTCGGTTACAACTTTATATGGCGTCAGTTCCAATGGTTTTTCACCCGAAACGGAACGACGAACGACTCCCGCAATCTCAAAATCGGGAGCAACCTCTAATGCTTCTAATACGTACTTTCCTATGTTTCCGTATCCAACAATTGCTACTCTTTTCATAACTATATTTTTTTGATTAACAAAAGTAAAAATATCTGTCAATTCAAATTTATGGGCAGGGATTTTTTTGCCCCATCACATATGAATTTTAGTATTTTACTCATTCAAGATAAGTGATTTACGTAGGACAAGAGCGTCTACATTTATATAATAAACGCTCCCTATTATACGTGCTCTTGGTTTTTGTAATCCGTCTGTGGGATTTATTCTTAGAGTTTAGCGACGATTATCTTTTTTGCCCCTTCTTCTTCTTGGCATTATTTGCTGCTGAAGTAGAAGCAGGTGTTTTCTGCGTAGTTGTACTTGGGCGTGTTGTCGTTGACTTATACGGACTCTTCTTTACTTCTTCTTCAACTGGTTCAGGTTCTTTTGCCATAAACGTCTGACGGCGGATGGTACTTTCGTCCGACTCAAATGCGTTGACTTGCGAATCCTCGATGGTCAAACTCCCAATAGAGGAATTTTCGATTAAAAAGTCTTCGATTTTGCAATTTCTAATAATTAAGTCTGACAAAGTTGCGTTTGTCAACGTAAGATATTCGCAAATCACGTTTTCAATCAAAACATTGGTGATAACCGTTTGTTCAATAGTGATGTCAGTTGCAGTGACATTTTGCACCGAAGATTCTACTGTAACGACGTTTGTGATAAGCACGTTGTCGGGACCGTATTTCCCCGCAATCGTATCGGCTACACGTTCAGCGTATGTTTTTCTTGGCGGCTGTGCATCACGAGCCGTTTTGGCTGCCGCGGCTTTTGTTTTAGGAGTCGGCGGTTTTGTCTGTGCCTCTACTTGAAATGCGACAAAGGCACAAAGTAATATGACAATAAGTTTTTTCATTTCCATCTCATTTAATCGCAAAAATACGTTTTTTCAAGTTAGTTAGTATATTTTTGATATATTTTTTAGAAAAGAATAACCTATGCTTTTGGTAGGTTATTAAAATTTATGTATATTTGCACCGTCAAACAAAGAAAGTATTGGCAATATTATTAAAGGTATAACTTGAAAAACAAAAAAAATGAACGAAAAAAAAATACTTACGATTCAGGACATCTCGTGCGTGGGACAATGCTCACTGACAGTTGCCCTACCCGTTATTTCGGCAATGGGAATTGAAACGGCAATTTTGCCATCGGCAATTTTGTCAACACATACAGGCGGTTTCACAGGTTACACATTTCACGACTTAACCGAGGATCTTCCAGCCATCAAAGAACATTGGAAGAAAGAAAACATCAAATTTGACGCATTCTACACGGGTTACGTAGGAAGTGTGAAACAATTGGAATACATTTCCGACATTATGGACGAACTTCGTAAACCCGACAGTAAAATCATTGTTGACCCAGTTATGGGTGACAAAGGTAAATTGTATCCTGGTTTTGAGCCAAGTTTTGCAAAAGAGATGGCGAAACTTTGTAAAAAGGCCGACGTTATCGTGCCAAACCTTACTGAAGCTGCATTTATGCTTGACGAGGAATACATAGAATCAGGTCACACGAAAGAATATATTGAACGTATTTTGAAGAAATTGTTGGGACTTGGATGTAAAAATGCGTTGCTTACAGGCGTAAGTCTTGAAGAAGGCAAATTGGGCGTTGCCGCTATCGACGGTGCTACAGGGAAAGTAAGTTATTATTTCCGTGACTTGTATCCGGGAATGTTCCACGGCACAGGTGACGTATTTGCAAGTAGTTTTGCCGGAGCTATGATTTTGGGAAAGACAATAGAACAAGCGGCAAAAATTGCCGTAGATTTCACGGTGAACGCTATTGCAAAAACAATTAACGACAAAAATCACTGGTACGGCGTGAAATTCGAGCTTGCCTTGCCAGAATTGATAGAAAGCATTCGATAAATTAATCTATTCTCGTTCAAATTTCTCCTCCAAGAACTTTTGAACGAGAATGATTTGCCATAGGCGATTATACAGATAATCGTTCCGACCATTTTCAAATTTTCTGACTAATGAACGAACAACTTTGGGGTTGAACACGTTGGTTTTTATGATTAAGTTTTCGTTTAAATAATCATCAATAAGATAATGTAAATCTTTGTGTAACCATTCACAAAGAGGAATTGAAAATCCCCATTTTGGTCTGTCAAATAATTCGGAAGGCACGTATTCGTAAAGAACTTGTCTGAGCAGATATTTTGACGTCCCATTGTGAATCTTAAGATTTTCGTTGAGGTTGAGAGCAAATTCCACAATATTGAAATCAAGAAGTGGCACACGGACTTCAAGGGAATATTTCATTGACGCCCGGTCAACCTTCGTTAGCAAATCTTCACGCAAATAATAATTGATGTCGAACAACGCCTGGTTTTCGCTTGGCGACAACGTTCTGGCTACTTGAGGAAATTCATTCAGAATTATATCCTCTCTCACGTCGGGTAGCAAAAGCGAACTTATTTCGTTTCGGGAAAACAGATATTGTTCTTGCGAAAATATATGTGAAGGGATTTGCTTTTCGTCGGGATAATTCAAAACAGTTCCTGCCCTCTTAATACGAGAGTTACCAAGTTTTGAAGCGAGATAGATTGGTTTTCTAAGCAATCGTAATTTGTTATTTTCCAATCGTTTTGCCCAATGATATGCTCCATAGCCCATAAATAGTTCGTCGCCACCGTCGCCAGACAAAATCATGGTTGCCTTGGTCTTTGCAAGTTTTGAGACCAACATGGTTGGTATGGCAGACGAGTCGGCAAATGGCTCGTCGAACGTGTCTAAAATTGTGGGGATGAGTTGAGCCGCCTCTTTCTGCGTCACCGTCATCTCGGTGTGATTCGTAGATAAATAATCGGCCACTTTCTTTGCATACTGACTTTCGTCGTATTTGTTTTCGGCAAACGCGATAGTGAACGTATTCAATTTTGAGGAAAGATTTCGCTGGGCAACAGCCGTAACCAACGAAGAATCAATGCCTCCACTTAAAAAAGTTCCATAAGGGACATCGCTTTTTAGGCGATAGCGAATGGACTGCTCAACCAAGTCACGCAAAATTTCTTTGGCAGAATACAAGTCATCGACAGTCTCGTTTTGCACGACGTTGTAGGTCGACCAATACGAATGAATCTCCATTCCCGAAGCAGTCACCTCTATATATGAGCCGGCGGGTACCTTGAATATGTTTTTGTAAAACGTGAGTTCAGTTCCCGAATACCCTAAATGGAGAAATGTATTTAAGGCAGTATAATCTAAAGATTTATTATGCTTTATAAAATTTAATTTAAGCAATGCTTTAATTTCTGACGCGAACGCGAAATTTTGTCCGTCCCAATAGTAATACAACGGCTTCACGCCCACTCTATCACGAATGACGAGCAGTTTTTTCTCCAATGTGTCATACAAGGCAATGGCGAACATTCCATTGAAATATTCCAACGCCTCAATCCCGTTGGAAATCAATGTCTTCAACACGATTTCGGTATCCGATGACGTTTTTACGGGGATTTGCTGCTCCCGTCGGATTTCATCATAATTGTAGGTTTCACCATTATAGACGATGACATATCTTCCGTCCTCTGAAAACATTGGTTGGTTGGAATCATCCGACAAGTCAATGATTTTCAGTCGTCTATGAACGAGACCGACGCAATCGTCAGAGAAGGTTCCCTGATGTTCGGGACCTCTTGAAGAAATGCTTTCTCCAACTCGCTCTAATTCCTTGGGAAAGAATACGTTATGTACTGAGTAATATCCAGCAATACCACACATATTATTGTATTCTTAAATTCATTCCGACCGAGAGTTTTGACGACGTCAAGCCGTTCAAACTCTTGATGTTCTCTACCGTCGTACCGTATGCGTGGGAAATACTCCATAGCGTATCGCCCGATTTTACAGTATGAATATTTTGTGAAGAGGCCGTTTTTGTCGGAGTATTTTTTGCCGTAGAAGACGTGCTTGCCGTCGTGTTTTTCGACGCTACCGTTGATTTAGGCGCAGAATTCCCCTTCCCCGTAGGAGCAACATATATGACAAGTTTATCCCCTATATGCAACATATTGCTCGTCTTATGATTCCAAGACTTCACCGTTGCTGCGGAAACGCCGTATTTGCTTCCGATTTTTGAATATGTATCACCTTGTCTTACCGTGTAGTAAATCTTTGTCTTTCCCGCTGTTGATGCCGAGTTAGAGACTTTCGGCGAATTTGCGGCTATCACTTGTTCAGGTTGCAAGTTCAAATAGAGAGAATCTTTATACGCATAAATGGAATCTTGCAGACGAAGGAATGGTGAAACCAAGTCGATTGGAAGATAGAGCGGACTACCCTCTTCACTGAATGGAACCATGTCGGCCTTATACTGAGGATTCAAATCTTCTATTACTTTAACTGAAACTTGAAGTACCTCTGCTATTTGTTTGAAATGCAATTTTTTAGATATGATTAACGTATCGGTTTTTGGCATAGTGACTTTCCGAGGATACAAATTATGCAATTCGTGGTTTTCGAATACATAAAAGGCGGCAATATACGCCGGCACGTAACCACGTGTCTCTTTTGGCAAATAATCATACATCTCCCAATAGTCGGTCTTTCCGCCAGAACGGGCAATTGCTTTCTTGATGTTTCCCGGTCCGCAGTTATACGCCGCAATCGCAAGGATCCAGTCGTCAAAAATGTTATACAAATCCTTGAGATATTTTGCCGCAGCGTGCGTCGATTTTATCGGATCGCAACGTTCGTCAAGGTAGGAGTTGATTGTCAACTTGTAATTTTTCCCCGTTGACGGCATAAATTGCCAAATCCCCCGAGCGCCAGCAGGCGATTTTGCCTTAGGATTCAGCGCGGACTCAATAATGGCAAGGTATTTCAGTTCTTGTGGGACATCGTACTGTTCAAAAATATCTTCAAATATCGGGAAATAATATTCCGCCATACCAAGCATTGAGCAAACCGAATTGCGACGTTTGTTCGCATACACGTCGATATACGACTGCACACGATTGTTGTACGTGATTTTCACGACAGAATTCATATTCTCGATTCGGTGTTTGTACTCCCTGTTTGAAAACTTCGGGACATACGTGCTGTCGTAGTGTTTCTTGGAATGTTCCGAGAAACTTATTCCACTGGCTTGTTGTACGTACCACAAATTGACCAGACTATCAAGTTGCGTGTTGTAATTTCTGATTATCGCATTGGAATCCACAAAATCGCTGGCATCGGGCATCGACACGTTGAGCGCGATCTGATCTTGTGCCTGCAAGCCTGCACACATCAAGAGAGTCGCTATGTATGTCGTGAGTTTCTTCATTCGCCCTGGGATTGTGTCAATTCGTGGAAAACTTCTTCTAATGATCTATCTTTCTTAATATTTTCGGCAGTGTCGTTAGCAACAATGTGACCGTTGTTGATGATTATCACGCGGTCGCAAATCGCCTCGACCTCCTGCATAATATGCGTTGAGAGCATTATAGTCTTTGACTTTCCCTCTGCCTCAATCAAGCTTCTGATTTCAATTAACTGATTGGGGTCCAGTCCTGTAGTCGGCTCGTCCAAAATCAAGACTTTAGGATCGTGAACAAGCACCGCAGCCAGTCCCACACGTTGCCGATAGCCTTTTGAGAGCATAGAGATTTTTTTATGAACTTCTTTTTCTAAACCGACACGTTTAATGATATCATCTACAAGTCTTTCAGTATTCTTATTTAAACCATAAATTTTAGCGACAAACATCAGATATTCCTTGACATACATTTCAAGATACAAGGGATTATGTTCAGGCAGATAACCAATGATTTTCTTCACCTCAATCGGATTCTGACGAACATCGATGCCGTTCACAAGTACTTCGCCTTCAAAGTCAGAAAGGAAACCCGTGATGATTTTCATCGTGGTCGATTTGCCGGCACCGTTAGGACCGATGAAACCAACAATCTCGCCCGACGGGATTTCAAACGAAATGCCATCGACTGCGCGTTGTGTTCCGTACGTCTTAACTATATTTTTTACCGAAATCGACATAGTATGTTATTTTCCCCACGTATCAGGATGTTGACGCCATTCTTTCAAACTCTCCATTTGAGCCGGCGTGATATAATTTCTTTCTGTTGCTAATTCCACAAGAGCCGTGTAATTTGTGAGCGTATCGACCTTACATTTTGCATTGGCAAAAGCCTCAACGGAAACATTGAATTGATATGTGAAAATTGCCAGCATACCAAGAACATTGATGTTTGCGGCACGCAACGCCTCAACAGCCTTCAGACTGCTTCCACCTGTTGAAATCAAATCCTCAATAACCACAACTTTCTGACCCTCTTCGTAATAGCCCTCAATCTGATTGCCAAGACCGTGGTCCTTTGAAGCAGAACGAACGTAAATGAACGGAAGATTCAACGCTTCTGCCACAAGCACGCCAACAGCGATTGCTCCCGTTGCCACACCTGCAATCACCTCAACGTCAGGATATTGAGCCTTGATTTTTTCAGCAAACGCCTGTTTCAGACATTCACGCACGTGAGGGTACGAAAGCGTTTTTCTATTGTCGCAATAAATAGGTGATTTCCAACCACTTGCCCACGTAAAAGGATTTTCGGGTTGTAATTTTATTGCCTTGATTTGTAACAAGTTGTCAATGATAGTACTTTCAATGTTGTTAGCCATAATTTTTTACATTAATCTTTGCAAAGATACGAAAAACAAATTAAAAATTAAGGGGTGTGAATTAAAAGTTAAAAATGTAGCTTCAGAGTGTTTAGTAGGCGCTTGGAGCGCTCCACTAAACAAGAAGAAATTCTGCGACAAACACGACGACACAACAAATGCACGCAACAGGGAACAATCCCAATCCGAACCACGAAGCAACAATTCCAATAACCAGTGCTATGTACCCGGCAATGGGAGACTGTGTTGCTTCGACAATGGCAGGGAAAGTCATTACTGCCAAAGTGATATATGGCACATAATACAAAAACGATTTTATGAACGTGTTTTGTATTGGCTTGCGAATCAACGTAAGGGGAAGCACACGTATTGCGTAAGTAACAAGCGTGGCAACAAGAATATATATGGCTATCTCACCTTTCATTTCTGCACTTCGATTTCGTTGTCTTTTATTGGTTTTAACATCGCAAACACAGCCGAAATGACTATGATTAAAACAATGATTCTGGTACCAGCTGATAAATTACTGATATAAGGCAATTTAGCGAAGGCAAGGCTTGACACAAAACTGATAATAACCGCAACCAAAATGGTGACACTTTGTTTTGCCGGAGGCACGATGATGGCGAGAAACATTCCGTACAACGCGACAGAAAAAGCACTCACAATGCGTATTGGCAATGAATTGCCCGCAATAATCCCAAAGGAAGTGCCTAAGGCCCAAAGTGGCATGGCGACTGTCAGTGCCCCGTATGTGTATCGCGGATTCAACATTCCTTTTTGTGCGATTGAAATGCCGAAAATTTCGTCGGTAATGCCGAATCCAACAAAAAATCGGTGAAAATATGGAGTGTCTTGTGAGAATTTTTGGCTTAACGAGCAACTCATCAACAAATAGCGGGCATTGATTATCAATGTAGCAATGGCAACCTCAACATAAGTGGCACCTGAAATAATCGAAGTGAACAGCGCGTATTCTCCCGCCGACGCCATATTTAAAAAACTTGCCACGAATCCTTGTGTAGCGGTCAGCCCCGCTTTTTGAGCGACAATACCCAACGAAAACGCTACGGCAAAATATCCTAATCCGATTGGCGTTCCGTCACGCAACCCGTCAAAATATGCTTTTGTGTTGTCTGAAATCTTCATCGGGGGCAAAAGTATAAATTTTAACGAGAATTGTATCACTAATTTTTTTATAATTGTGCAACAAAATTTTGCTATGAAACACAGTATTTTTTTTGAAGAAAAAGAATTGCTTGTAACCGACGAAGAAACTCCGTCGGAAACAAACGTAATCGTATATCGCGATAAGAATGACATTGTACAGGCAATAAAACATTTGGAGTTCTTATCTAAAGTGATACTTTATGGCGAATGGGAACACATTTTTGCCGATTTGAAAACCTTGTACAAGTATATAGAGGCGGCTGGCGGCTTTATAAAAAATGAGCAAGACGAGTTTTTATTCATTTTTCGTCGTGGGAAATGGGACTTGCCAAAAGGGAAACTCGAAAAGGGCGAAACACCCGAAATAGCGGCAATACGCGAGGTACAAGAAGAAACGGGCCTACAATTCGTCAAGGAGAAATCGCTTCGTTGCACGACATGGCACACTTACGACACGTATGGCGAGCCAGTGTTGAAACAAACATATTGGTTCAACATGGAAACCACGAAAAATCAGGACAGCAAACCACAAACCGAGGAGGACATCACCGAATTGCAATGGTTGCCCGAATCGGAATTTTCAAAAGTTTTGGGAAATACATTCCCGTCAATCGTGCAGGTAATGAATAAAAAATGAAAGATTCATTTTGCCCTAAACATGGGAATCCATTAATGGGATTTTTTTCATATATTTATTTTTACATAAAATTATTTCATACTTTTGTGGTATGATTTCAGCAACTGTACAAGGTTTAGAGGAAATTTTTCGCTTTAAAGTCAAAGCGTCGCTTACATTGGAATATCTTCCAGCAAAAGCGGTATCCGTATGCAACGAAAAAAACGCACTATTATTTTCTACGTTGATTGCGTCAATGGCTAACTCGAATGGAGGTACTATTTTTATCGGCATTCATGCATCAAGGAAAACACCACGAACAATCGAGCCAATACCTAATGATGACGCAATATCGTGGTTACGAATGGTTTGCAAGACGGAAATTGCCCCCGAAATACCTGATTGCATTATTGAAAAAATTGTGGTGAATGAACAAGGTGGTTATATTATTGGCATTCAAGTTCCTAACAGCCACAAAGCACCACACATAAGTGGAGACAAACGATTTTACCGTCGTTCGAACACAAAAACACTTTTACTTGAAGAATACGAAATACGTGATTTATATACAAAGGGGAAACGTCCTGAAATAGAGTTTTTTAGTGTGACGAATAATGGTGGTATTCCGATTATGGCAGGAGGGAAGTTTCAAAAAATCAATTTCTATCCTCGTTTTTTGATAAAAAATATAGGCAATGGCGTGGAACGATTTTATAAAATAGAATTATCCGTTCCTTCCGCCATCAATAATCCCAATTTCAATACGATGTCAGAGAATTTTTCTCGTTTTGAAGACGGAAACACTATTTATAGTTTTACAGGAAAAAATCTACTATTTCAAGGTGAAATTGCTTCTGTTGTAGAACCAAATTTTGTGGTTGACGAGTTGTCTTACAAAGCATTTGACGATGGTGAAATAACAATCCGTATCTTTTTCTCATCGGGCGTGCAAACCAAGAGTTTTCATTGTAAGGAACTTCTTCTTTACCGAAACAAACAAATTGAATTCAAGGATTTTTCAACTACAGCAATAGTTACCGAAGAACATAAACCACTTACATTCTAATTCCCCTGTAACAACGATTCCAAGTCTTTATTGTTTGGCGTAGGTTCTATCAGTTTGGGAAGATTTATCTGGTCGGTTACCAAATACGAGACAGGGAAATCAACAATCAACATTTTATAAAATGCATACGCTTCGGCCTTAGTCCGAAAATCACCCACGCGAATTTTGAAAAATGGTGGCTGATAAATCAAATATGCCCCCACATCGGGGTATTTCGACAAGAAAATTTTTCTCGCATTTTGTGCCTCAGAACGAGAATTCGTCCCCGAAGAATTGTAAATCTGGACACGCCAACCAGAAACTTTGCCCTCATTCGCTTTGTTGATGGCAATATGACGTTCTATCAACTCCGCTATGCGCGCGTCTTGGTTGATAACCACAATGCCTTGCCCCTCCTGACCACGAGCAATGATTTCCTCCACACTCAGCGAATCTTGTGCGAATGCAGCAACGGCAAGTAGTGTAAACACTATAGTAACAACTTTTTTCATCGAAAAAATATTCTTGTCAAAAGTAAGAAATAAATTGAAAATCTGTTTTGATATTATTACAATATTTTGTTATCACGTTCTTCACAAGGTCTTTTTAATTCTTAACTCTTAATTTTTAATTCTATTTTCCTATCTTTGTCAAAAATTACGGCAATGGCGAACAAAATTTATTTTGACCACGCAAATATCGGTTACGACGAGGATAATCCTATCTTAACCGACGTTTCGTTTTCAATTGGAGAAGGCGAAATCGTGTATCTAATTGGTAAGACGGCAGTTGGAAAGTCAAGCTTGTTGAAGACGATGTATGCCGAGATCCCTCTTTTGGATGGCGAGGCAGTCATTGCCGACTACGATTTGACGAAAATCAAGCGGAAAAAGATTCCGTATCTTCGTCGAAAGGTATCGGTTGTATTCCAAGATTTCCAACTTTTGTCTGATAGAAACGTGCACGACAATTTGGTCTTTGTGCTAAAAGCGACTGGATGGTCGAAAAACTCACAGATTCAGGCCAGAATCACCGAGGTGCTTACCCAAGTGGGGCTTGCCGACAAAGAATATAACATGCCTCACCAGCTTTCGGGTGGCGAGCAGCAACGTGTGGCAATTGCCCGTGCGCTCTTGAACGATCCTGAAATTATTTTGGCGGACGAGCCAACGGGAAATCTCGATGACGAAAGTTCCGACGAGATTTTCCAATTGTTTCATTCCATTGCAAAGGCGGGCTGCACCATTTTCCTTGTGTCGCACAACACGCTCATGATGCAGCGGTATCCTACACGTACTCTCCAATGCGAGAACGGCTCGGTTCACGAATTTGTGAAACCGGAATCTGTCATTGATTTTGAATCTTTAATGCAATAGCAGATGGAAGATACGAATGTCCTCGACAATCTTGAATCCGAAGAGTATAAATACGGATTTTCGTCGAATGTGGAGACCGACGTGTTTCCGCCCGGATTGGACGAGGACATAATCCGTCGTATTTCCGCTGTCAAGAATGAACCCGAATGGTTGTTGGAATTTCGTTTGAAGGCATATCGCCAATGGATTACGATGAAACATCCCTCATGGGGACATTTGCAATTCGACATCCCTGATTTTCAAAGCATTAGCTACTACGCTCAACCTAAGGACAAGGCGAAATACAATTCACTTGACGAGGTTGACCCTGAAATAATCGACACGTTCAACAAATTGGGCATTCCGTTGGAGGAACAAAAAGTGCTTTCGGGCGTTGCCGTCGATGCGGTGTTCGACAGTGTGTCGGTTCACACGCAGTTTCGCGAGCAACTGAACGCGAAAGGTATCATTTTCTGCTCGTTCAGCGAGGCGGCACAAACCTATCCCGATTTGGTGAAACAATATCTGGGCTCTGTCGTGCCTTCCACCGATAATTATTATGCCGCATTGAACGCCGCCGTGTTCAGCGACGGTTCGTTTGTGTATATTCCCAAGGGCGTTCGTTGTCCTGTGGAGTTATCGACATATTTTCGTATAAATGCCTCAAAAACAGGGCAGTTCGAACGCACGTTGATTGTGGCTGACGAAGGCGCGTATGTGAGCTATTTGGAAGGTTGCACGGCTCCTATGCGTGACGAGAACCAGCTTCACGCCGCCGTTGTGGAATTGGTCGCTATGGACAATGCAGAAATAAAATATTCCACTGTGCAAAACTGGTATGCCGGCGACAAGGATGGAAAAGGGGGAATCTACAATTTTGTGACGAAACGTGGATTGTGCAAAGGAAATAACTCAAAAATCTCGTGGACGCAAGTCGAGACTGGCTCTGCCATTACCTGGAAATATCCAAGTACAGTGCTGAAAGGCGACAATTCCGTTTCGGAATTTTATTCCGTGGCTGTTACCAAGAACCTGCAACAGGCCGACACGGGAACAAAAATGATTCATATAGGCAAAAACACGAAAAGCACTATCATTTCGAAAGGTATTTCGTTGGGACGAAGCAACAACTCGTACCGAGGATTGGTCAAAGTTGGCAAAAATGCCGACAATGCGCATAATTTCTCGCAATGCGATTCACTTCTGATTGGCTCCAACTGCGGTGCCCATACATTTCCCGTGATAGACATTCAAAACAATACGGCCACGGTGGAACACGAAGCAACAACGTCAAAAATTGCCGACGACCAGATTTTCTATTGCAACCAACGAGGATTGTCAACCGAAAGTGCCATGAGCTTGATTGTGAACGGCTTTGCGAAAGACGTTCTTACCCATTTGCCAATGGAATTTGCCATCGAGGCAAACAAATTGATTGCCATTTCGTTGGAAGGAAGTGTAGGATAATTATTCCTAATAGCATTCCGAACAGTGTTATTTACACGGCTCAACGTGAATAATCACTTGTGTTTTTTCACCATATACATTTCGAAGATTGCGTTCTATCTCGTCGGTTTTGTCGTGCGCAATGGCAACAGTGGTTTCCGCGGGAATTCTTACATGAATTTCAATGGCAATATTCGCTCCTATTTTTCGTGTCTTTAGATTATGCGGATTGCTAATCAACGGATCTTGACAAACGATTCTCAGTATCTCATCTTCGGTTTCCTTTGGTAACGAACGTTCCAAAAGTTCTTGTATCCCTGGAATAAACAAGTCGTATGCCACCTTGCAAATCAAAATAGATACAAAAATGGCGGCAATAGGGTCTAAAACAGCCCATTTTTCGCCTAAAAAATATGCACCGCCAATACCTATCAATGTTCCGATTGACGAAAGTGCGTCGGAGCGATGGTGCCACGCATTCGCCACCACCACCGAGGAGTTTACGCTTTTCCCCACACATTTCGTATATTGAAACAATCCCTCCTTCACAAAAATAGAAATTGCAGCGGCAAGCAAGGCAATGAGTTCCGGTTGTGCAATTGTTTCTCCCTGTACAAAAGCGACTATCGTCTTTATACTTGTAATGAATATCTCCACGCCGACCACGGCAAGCAACAAGCCAATGATGACCGTCGCCAATGTTTCATATTTCCCATGCCCGTAATCGTGACACTCGTCTTTGGGTTTTGACGAAATTTTCACGAAAAAAAGCACGATGATGTCTGTCACAAAGTCGGAAATGGAATGGACAGCATCGGCAATCATTGCACCACTATTGCCCACAATTCCAGCAACAAATTTCCCGATTGATAAAAAGAAATTAGCAACAAAGCCGACTAACGTTACTTTTACTATTTGTTGTTCTCGACACTGCTCTTCTGAATCCACACCGAATTTATTCTTTTGTTAATTTTAGAACAAGATTTCCATCTTCAACAACAACATTGTTTTTTCGTTCCATCACCTGCTCCATCTGCCAATCACCTTTAGACCATCGACTTGAATTGAAGGAATCAAAATCGTCGGTCCAGCGCTCTGTAAATTCTTTTGTCTCAACGTTATAGTCAGAAACTTTTACATAATCAATGTATTGCATAATAGGAAGATTCTTGCTCTTGAATTCTCCTACCCAACCCACGTTGGTATTTGGTATCCACAAGTTGAAACGTAAACTTTGTTTTTCAACTAAATCCTCTACTTGTTCTTTAGCCGCTCCAAGTTTAGTTTCACGCAAAACTTTGCCATCTACAATCCACAATACATGCTCTGGCGTCCATTCAATTAAGTAGGTATGATATTCACTATCAGGAGGAGTACTTGTTTTATGCATCGTTTCACTCATAGTTCTTGATTCTGCAGAACCAGTTATGATATTAGATTGAAAACCAGTCTCATCTTTTCCGAGAACTTCAATATCAATTTCATTCCAAATCT
>Ga0265298_10002827_pt1 | contig 23627 bp, 18 predicted proteins | sample AusTroGonzalo_MG_3_FD_193486 | JGI IMG/M metagenome (GOLD analysis project Ga0265298, IMG submission 193486) | Bovine rumen microbial communities from tropical cattle in Woodstock, Queensland, Australia - Gonzalo_01 | ecosystem: Host-associated > Mammals > Digestive system > Stomach > Rumen ...
GTAATCAGCTATCGGGTCGCAACGACCGTTTATCTGGTTACCCGTAAAGCGATTCGGTGCTTCCGGTGTGGAATAGCGTTGGCAAGGAGTATTACACTTCTCCAAACCCGGGGTATATCCCGGAGGTGTATCTTTTGGAGTACATTTGTAAAACGTACCTTGCGCATTCGTACACGATTCGCAATTCCAACCTTCTTCGCAGGCCTGACCTTTACATTTTATTTGAGTTAAATTGTAGCCTGTACAGTCTCCGCCTTGAGGTGCAAAGCCTACGTCGTCATTTCCAGACCCCGTAATACTCTTTGGTCCGGCATCACCCGGACAAATACCACCAGGCAAGAAACATATTTTGGCTTGAGCTGATGTAGAGTAGATGAATGCTGCCACAACAAGCAGACATATCATCTTGCCTCCCCCTCGTAAGAGCTTACTTACTAAGGACCATCGTACTTTATTTGCCATGGTTTCCTCCTATAAAAAACATTTGTACATTATGAGTATAACATACTTTTTTAAAAAGAAATGTGAACTTTTTGTTAAATTTTTATTTGGGGATAAAAAAAACGAGAGCTGTTACACTCTCGTTTTTGAATTACCAATCCGGTATTACCATAATTCTTTATATTTCATGGTCGGATCATTCAAATTTTCGTAATACGCCTTACGTGTATCTTCATTTGTACCCGGAGCACCTTTTTCATACGAAACAGGAACTTCTTCCATAATGTCAAAACGATCAATTAATGCATCGGCCGCTTCGGCATTATAGTTGTGATACAAACCCATACGATTATTATAAGTTTGACGGTCAAAGTAACAATACGTATTCACATAAGAACCTATACTGTTTTTAGCTACCGGGAACAAATTCCACAGAATTTCTTGGTTCATATTGCCATCAGAACCTCCGTACGGGGATAATTCTTTACAATCACCGGATTCACAAACGAAGTTGGTGTATTCGCTTTGGTGATATAAGAAGCCTTGTAACACTGCCCAACCGCGAATATATTGATCGGTCGTAGCAGGTTCATATCCCACATAAGTACCGGACTTACCTGCCGGTTCCTGTCCGGCAGGAACCACCGGTACCGCATGGGTATGGAACCATGTGCTTTGTTGGAATACCAACGGACGCATACCAGCCTTCTTAACGTGAGTTACCGGATCTTCAACTTCACCGACCGTCAAAATATAAGAAGATGTTACGGTTGTAGGCAAAGTTCCGACATCGCCTCCATCACCTTGCTGACCTGTGGTATTTGTCGTGATTTGTTCAATGTCGGAATAAGCTTCCATGCCACTGGCATCGGTAACATTCATTGTTGCATTACCTGAAGATACCACTGTGGCTTCACCGGCAGATAAACCTGTGACACCGCTGACGTTCATTGAACCGTTCTTCCATTTCACCTTAACTTTTCGCGGTGTCGGCAAAGCAGCGGTCAACTCGTTTTCCAACTGTTCCTTGTTGGAGTGAGAATACGAAGCTCTGCGCAACGTTTTGGCCATATCCAAAGTGTTAACATAGTAACCGGAACCGTTGGCATTAACGTCTTCATAACCGGCTTCAGATGAAAGCTTTAATTGTCCGGCTTGAGCCATTTCAAAACGGAACGGATTAATGGTAATCACACGTCCGTATCCCGGAGGACATTGCGGAGCCGGCACCAAACCGCTATACGGAGAAGCCCAGTTGTTTTTACTGTATTTCACTGATCCCGTAGTACCGATGGTTTCCGATTCTTCCGGCTCATCAACCAATGACAAAGGAACGGCATTCTTCAAGGCAAATTCCATTCTCTGCTTGGTATCATCAAAAGTATTGTTAGCCAAATACAAACCTTTGGCGATAAAGTCCGGCAAAATATCGCTCAAACGTGCACCGCCGCGCGTGGTAAGCTTAATATCCTTCATTACGGAAGTATATGCCGGGTTTACCATATATGTATCATAACGTACGGCATCATTACCGTTATACAATTTAAAGAAGTCTATCTTCTCGCCCGGATGGGTGCCGTCTTTATATCTCGGAGCTTGAGTGGTAATCAATTCCGGAACAACTTCCAATTCCCCGTCTTTGTTTACGTTGTTAGCTACAAAACGGCTGGCACGGATAATACCGCTACCTTCGTTTGCGGTGAGTTCAGAAGCGGTAGATACATTATCTTTATCCGGAACAATATCAACCAATCCTTTACGAACATAAACCATGCCCGATTTCATTGTACCTTCGCCGGCGCTTGTCTCATAAGCATCAGGTATGGTACCAGTAGCGGTGCCGTTTGCCAACTTTTCGGCTTCTATATCATCATTGGTGAGTTTCAAAGCGTTGGTTGTTCCGCTACCGTCAACAAAGGTATTGGCATCGGCATTATCTTGGGACAAGTCAACAAATAACACACGTTGAGAATTATCATCAACTCCTGCATCATCTTTTTCGCTTGCCACGATATTCACACCGGCTTTCTCATCATTCGGTCCGACTGCCATATAATGTATGGTATCATCTCCTTCGTAATCCTCAATTTCGGATGCTGTTTTAGAGCTCTTGGAACCAAGCAATACATTGCCGTGTGTAGTAATATTATAATGTATATCATCATCGCCGGCAAAAGTACTGAAGTCATTATATATATGCTCGCCGAATTCATCGGTTTCTTCTTCTTTGCTGTTACCCTTAACCGTCAATATGTTATATTCATCTTTATCCATAATCTTGAGGTTGGTACCTAACATATCAACATTACCGCCCTGTCCTACCAACACACGATAAGCATTGTTGTTTTCTTTGGTTGCATCTATGTTGTTGTTTTTATATTCGCCGATATTAATATCACGACCATGAACCTTCATCCCGATATTTTCATCACGCAAGGTAACTGTATTGGCACGCAATTCGGCCGTACCTACATAATTGACATCAGGATTTGGCGTTCCGTTTTCGACAACGGTTTTGATTCTCTTCAAATCAAACCTTGCATCATTTTCTGCAGTTCCTGTTCTGAACATAATATTACCGGCATCGGTGTCAGAAGTTTCTCCTTTGATTTCGCCGTATATACCGGTAGTAGTAAAGTTATTCGGCTGATCATCCGGATGAGTGGTGATTTTATCATTTATATCACGAATTCTGATTCCGTCTTTATCTACCTTAAGCCATTTATTAGTATCATCAATATGCTCAGAACCGGTGGAAATGCTCGCCGTACGCAAATTTTGAGCATCTACCTGTCCGGCAGACATCACACCTTTAACCATGGTATTGGAACCGATTACCACCGGGAACGTCTGATCTTTGGTATAAACCGGTTTTATATCATTATCTAAAGTATCTTTTCCGCTGACTTTATCCGCTCCCTTAAAACCGGTTTTTTCAATCATTACATGAGTACCGGTAACCTTATCAACGCCGTTATCAATCTCAGAGTCCGTGCCATCGGATGTCATTTTGAACATTTCCTCAGATAATAAAGACACGGAAGCAACCGAGTTTGTCTTGTCAACTTTACCGTTAAACAAACGAGCCTCTGTTAACAATGATGCTTTAGTATCGTTAATCTTTATATCCTCAGAAGTGGCATAACTGCCGATTGTTGTGATTAGTACCGAACTTGTGGCTTGATCAGCATTAGCCAAATCAATATCACCGGTCGTAGCAACCTTTCCGCTTTCGGTAATTCTGAACGGATATTGTTTGTTATCTCCGTTGTTTTTGGAATAAGTAGTTTTACCGAAATATAAATATCCGGTACCATCATCATCTTTGCCCACCACAAACTTATCGCCGTTTACCGTATCGGTTAAAGCCGTTATGGTACCGCCGATATAAGCGTTCGGATTTGTACCGTCCGGATTAAGATATAAACCGTTATTGCCGGTTTCGGCTTCTTCTCCAAGATGGGCCATATCTTTTTCGGCACCGACAATCAAGCTGTTGATGTTCAAAATGTTATGATTTTCAATATGCTCACTGTCGTCAGGATCGGCATCTGCATCACCGCCGCCCATATATAAGTCGGTACGCATTGCATTACGCCATTTTTCGCCGTCATTTTCGGCAGTACGTTGTAAATACTTGGTATTTTCAACCGCACCTGCACCGGAAGTACTGTTAATTACATTGGAAGAAGCCGTTACGAGGGAGAACTCGTTATTGTTGTTGGAACCGAAAACATCTTTAACATCATCTGCAGACAAATTCCACACGCCGCCAATACCGTGTGCCGATTTATCCGCTTTGGTGTAACCGCCGTTAGCGCCAATTAAAGATGCAATACGCGAAGTTCTTTCCTGTCCCAAACCGCCTGCGGCTTTTGCCGGGAACAAAGCAAACGCTGTCAAGTTTGTTCCGTCACGCACAATGGCAATCTTCGGAGCAGAATAGTCATACAATGACTTATCGTTTTGGAAACCGTACGGCATATAGCTCTGAATATCGCTCCACTCAACTTCTTTGAAACGATCCGGATCTTCCTTCGGAGTACCGTCTTCATTTTCGGTCATTTCCTTAATCAAATTACGATAGTTTGCCGCCATATAGGCTTCGGTAGCTCCCATGTATGAGCGCACCGTGTCGGCAGTATTAATATCTTCTACCTCCAAAGTTCTTTCGGCAGATTTTTTATACATTGTCGGAGTGACAACGGCAATCAAGCCCAGCATAGCCAGGGCTTCAATCATCAAGCCACCCTTTTGTACAATGTTATTTTTCATATTCTTTTTCATTGGCGTTCTCCTTTTTACAGCTTATCCCATAATAATTAATCGCCGGACCCGCCCGGGGTTTCCGGAGTTTCATCTCCACCGGTATTTTCGGTATCGGCCGGACCGTCACCGCACTGGTTATTTTCTTTACGCATCAATCTCAGACAATGGTTTGCCACGTCAGACACCGGCAAGTGCATATATGCAAACAGGCACGGATGCGCACGACAATCCGTTTTAGCCTCACTCCACAAAATGGATTTATCCGAGAGCAATGTGTATTCATAAATTTGTGTTTTATTTTCATCTCTGTTATATTTTCCGGCTCTCGAACTGTACCCGCGCAAAGTGCAGGAATTATCCACGCAATCTGTCCATCCGTAGGTGGAGCCGGCACTGGTTGCCTTAGATACAAACGTCATAAACAACGGAGCCGGAGTACGGCTTTTACCGTTGATTTCTTCATGTGATAACCATTTATCCGGAATTTGCGTATATGATACCAAATATCTGTCTCGGGTTTTGTTACAGGCAACAAAATGTCTTTCGCCCTCGGCTTCCGCTTTATCATCAATGCAATAAATAAAATGTTTCACCTGTACTGATGAGCTGTGATCATAGCCTATAGGCAAATAACAACTGACTTTGGTATAAGCCAAAGCAGGTTCGGTTTCGGCATCTTTTCCGTTATATTTAACTTCTACCGGAGAAGTTTCACTGGTACGGGCTCCTTCCGAACCGTCCCAATTGGAATTATCGGTTTGTTTTACGATTTCGCATTCCATATATCTGGCCATGGCAAGGTGTTCCGCTTTGAAGCGGTTGACAACGGTGGCTGCTTTTACTTCATTAACCGAGCGATCTTTATCCTGTCGCGGAGACAAGTTAAAGAAAGTCAATGCCACCATAATTGATGCCAATAATATCCAAATATACATACACCCTCCTTAATACAGAGTCCTTTACGCTATACTACCACAGAAATGTGTAAATAGTCAAGTAATTTTATACCGCAAAAATGCCTAAAAAATTATGAATTTTAAGCTAAAAAACATGAATTTTATAAAAGTTTTTTCCAACTATAAAAAAACATCGGAAACTACCACGGTTTTCCGATGTTTTACAAAGCACAATTAACCATATTTGCCATAATTGCCAAGGCTTCCGTAAACGCTGCGAACAGCAGAGAAAAGCGGGCATAGAAACAAATTTTGGCATACTCCAAACCGGCAACTTGCCGAAATTGCTTAACCGATATTATCAACAAGATTACGAATAACACATGCCAAATTACATGAGGCATATATATCAATCTGGTTTCGGAATTATAAAAAATGACGGCTGTAACACACCCGAATGCCGACAGCGGCCATATTCCGAAATTAAGCAAATGAATCGGTCTGCATATGTGACGTCTGCTGTTAGAAAGAAAAGCAAAAACCATCAACGCGACAAACGCCGATACTTCCAAGAGAATAATTATACGTTCCATAGTTATTAAGCATTAATTAGAAGTTATCTGAAAAAAAGCTAACAGCACAAAAGGAATATGTCAACCTAAAAAACAAAAAATGTGCCGGCAAAATTACAGTTCGAATACAAAAAAGCACCCTCTCGGGTGCTCTACTCAACAATTGGCGGAAAGGCAGAGATTGCGTCGCACGACACAATGTGTCGGCTCCTCCTTCTCACTCGTTCGGCTTTCAGCCTCACCGGCACACTCCCGTGTGCCTCTCATTCGGCGTCGAACTCTTCTCCCCAGAGTTCGAATACAAAAAAGCACCCTCTCGGGTGCTCTACTCAACAATTGGCGGAAAGGCAGAGATTGCGTCGCACGACACAATGTGTCGGCTCCTCCTTCTCACTCGTTCGGCTTTCAGCCTCACCAGCACACTCCCGTGCGCCTCTCATTCGGCGTCGAACTCTTCTCCCCAGAGTTCGAATACAAAAAAGCACCCTCTCGGGTGCTCTACTCAACAATTGGCGGAAAGGCAGAGATTCGAACTCTGGGAGGGATCGCTCCCTCGACGGTTTTCAAGACCGCTGCATTAAACCACTCTGCCACCTTTCCTTACTGATAACTTTTTCTCACATCTTGCACCGTTGCGAAGTGTTTTTCAAAATGCAGGACGACAGCATCAGCAAATACGAAAACCTTTTGACATACTCTTTATTAAATGTCAAGTGTTTTTTTATCTTGATATTTTGTCAAATTTATGCTATGTAGACTCAACAATATTAATCATTAATTTTGAATTACTATGGATAAATTAAAGACTGATTCGGTAAAAGCGGTTATGACGACTTTGAATGTTAGTCTGAATGACCTGGTTGCAAACGATGAGTTAATGACTCTGCTCAGAAGCAGACTCCTCAGTGGAGAGTTGAGAAAAAACGATGTTCTGCAACTCTTAAGCGAAATGCCTGATTTCCAGCCCAAGACCGCCCGTGCGTCCTCATGCAAAATGCTGCATTTTGCCACTCACGGTGCCACCGGCATTGAATATGCTTTGAACGGTGGAGATGTTATCGGCCCGATTATTGAAGGCAAAGGCATCCGCTATGTCCTTGCTCTCAAAAACATTGCCGTAAATCTTACCATTGATGAGGCTGAAAAATTGGCCGGCGTGCAAGAGAGTATCGGCGGTTTCAAATGGATTGTACCCAATGACGACCATTTCAAGGCTATGTTGGGTAACTTAAGCAAAATCAACCGCTTCATTGAAGCCTACGACGGTGACAAAATCGGAAACACACCTTTCCTCTCGGCCTCTTTCCAGAGCAACAAGCCACAAAGATGGAACGTGCGACTTATCCTTCCGCTCCCGCTGAAAATCTGATTATTAAAAAACGGCCAAGTTCAAAACTTGACCGTTTTTTTATTCTTTAGAGTTGTTTTCATTATCTCCGTTCAAATTATCCAAAAATTGGTTTTCAATTTTAAGATATTGATTTAACAGCCATTTTGAACGAGTTACCAAAAATATTGTGGCCAACAACATTAAAAAGATAAATTTAGGATTTTCGGTTAAAAACTGGTGCACGGCCGTCACAATAAAGAAAGACATTACCAACAAACGAAAACTGACCAATGTTAACAACGGTAAATGATTGGATTTATTGGCACTCCACAAATCATTATAAATCCGCGTAATTCTGTCTTCCGTACCCACAAATAGATTTTTAACCGTACCGGTGTTTTCCTGTAACACGGTTTTAATTTGATTGGAAACTTCCATAACTTTACTCGGTTGTCCGATTTGTTTACTCGTCTCATTTACAGTTTTTACTTTTGATGATTTTTCTTCTTTTTTCAAAATATTAATATTTGGAAGTTTAATTTTTTCTTTAAGTTGACTTTTAGCCAAAACCGCCTTTACTTTTTCCGTCGGTATAATATTCACGGTTCCGCCCATTAAACCTTTGAGGAACGGTGACATTAAAAGTAACGTTATTAAAGTCGTTATTACCCGAGCCATAAGATTCGGTAACCATTCCAAAGCATACGGGCGTATAAAATGATTTGAAAAAGCTATTATCGCAGCCAAAATAAAAGAAAACAGAAATACTCTTATAAAAGAGCTTTTAAACAAATCGTTCCATAACTGTTTTTCGGCATTGGTTTCTTTATCGGAACGCGTGTTTTGTTCTATATATTCCTGCCAGTTCATCGGCAATACTCTGCATAACAAATTATATACTTTCTCCGACGATTTCATCATAATCGGCGTTAAAAACGTGGTAATCACCGAAACCGCCACAATAATCGGATATACAAAGCCGTCAATAACTTTCAAACTCATACCGAGTGTTGCGATAATAAAGGCAAATTCCCCTACCTGCGCCAATGAAAAACCGCAATATACCGCTGTTTTGAGTGTTTGCCCGGAAATAACGCATCCGAAAGCCGAAAATACCACCATACCGATTAACACTACCATGGTAATAATGAAAATCGGATAAGCATAAGTTACAAACATTTCCGGATTAACCATCATACCGACAGTCACGAAAAATACGGCACCGAAAAAGTCTTTAAGCGGTTTAATGACCTTTTCTACCCGATGAATAACTCCGGTTTCCGACAATATGGAGCCCATGACAAAAGCACCTAAAGCCGAAGAAAATCCGAAGTACACCGCCAAATATACCATGGAAAGGCTTAAAGCCACAGATACCAGCAAAAGCATCTCATCGGTCAGGAAGTCTTTTATTTTCCGTAACACGGTCGGCACGATATATATACCGCACACAAAGCATAAGATTAGGAAAGTCAATAATTTAAGCACGCTTAATCCCAAATCTCCGCCGTCAATTCCCTTACCTATTGCCACCGTCGGCAACAATACCAATAACAAAATACCCACAATATCTTCAATTACCAATATGCCGAACACTAAATCTGTATATTTTTGCTTTTTTATATTCAGGTCATCAAACGCTTTGATAATAATGGTGGTTGACGACATGGAAATCATGGAACCGAGGAAGAAGCTGTCCGTTGTACTCCATCCCAAGAACATACCAACATAGTACCCGACAAACAACATCAGAAAAATATTGAGTGTAGCTGTAATTACCGCCGATTTTCCTACGGCCATCATTTTTTTGAAACTAAACTCCAAGCCTAAGCTGAACAGCAAGAATATTACTCCTATATCCGCCCACAAATCCAAGTTGGCTCTATCGGTTACCGTCGGCACCAAATCAAAATAAGGTCCGGCAAAAATACCGGCTAAAACATACCCCAAAACAGTCGGTTGTTTAAGCTTTTTAAACACCAACGTAATAATGGCGGCATAAATCGTAATCAACGTCAAATCTACAATCAGCGGATGAAGTCCGTGCATTTTCTTTCCTCATTTCAAAATATTATTGTATGGCGTTATTATTAACATTATTGAATTATAAATGTCAAACACGTTTTAAATACAGCAAACAAAAGAAAAGGTCGCCTGTTGTAAGCGACCTTGTTTCTTTTACCTGTACGTTTTATTGGAACTTGAAGTACAATACATTATCGGTGTCTTTGCATACGCTGTATGCTTCTACCGCTTGCATTTGTCCTTCTTCGGCACAAAGCACTCCTTGCTCGTTGCATTTTTCGGAATCTTCGTTTTCAATCTCGTCCAGGTACACATCGGTAACATCTCGGTTAACACCCATTGCCATTATACCGGATTCGGCATTCCACTCGGTAGTAGCCACAGAGTTACAAGCATCTTGCGACAATCCGGAAAATTTCAGAACAAAGGCAGCCTGTTCGTTATCGCCGAAATAAGCCGGTGCAGCCGAAATATCGACTTTTTCACCGACAGCGCTGACAATATATTTGTCGGCCAGTAACATATCCTTCGGAACAACGTTCAAACTTATGGCCAAATCATTATTCAAGTTGGCATAGCTCTCGGTATCGGCATAAACCGTACGAATATTCAAGGCGAGCTTTTCAACCTGATCGCTGATTTGAGAACCTTTATAGAGTTGTACGGCATTATGATATCCCTCATAAAATCCTCTGATAAACGGATCACTCGGATATTTGCTTTCCTGCATCAATCTGTATACTTCGGAATATTCTTTATCAACCTGTTTAGATACCTCATCCAAGGCTTCCGTATCCAAATATTCGGCAATTTCGGTAGGATTAAGCACTTTACCGTCGGCAACAAATCCGTTAACCGTATCACCTGATAACACTTTGTTAGGCTTGTTGTTCTTATACGAAATGATTTTTATGTTGAAAGCCTTGAGAATATCGTCGGCCACACTCATAAAATCAACATCTCTTTTAACATTGACTACGGCGCCCATAACCTTTTCGCCCTTGTTGTTCATCAACAATGCGTTGATTGACTTAACAACATCGGAAACCTGCATGGCATATTCAGGCAACTTAGCCATAATATGTTCGGCCGCCACATCCTCGGAATTTTCGCTGAATTCCTTCATTACCAAATCAACAAACGACTGATATTTTTCTTTGAATACTTCATCAATTTGAATTCCGACGGACAACAACGGTTTTTGAGAAATCGGGTATGCAATATTCATAACCATACCCTTATCCGTGATTTTCATCTGCGAAGTGATGGTATTTTCAATTCCGAAGAAGGAAACCGTCCACGGATTTGAAAAACCCTTCATAAAGTTAAATTCACCTCTGACGGCGGAAACAACCTTACCGTTAATGGACATTTGACTGTCACTTACGGTAAAGTTTTTCAAGATTTCGGATACAAATTTAACCATATCCTTTGATTCTTGCTTAGAGAAAGCAAAATTCACACCGGATGTAATTATTTCTTCCAAACCTTTAAACGATTGGGTTTGACTGTATATTCCTTTATCATCAACCACATTAAACGAAAACTTTTTATCACTCGGCTTATATTCCACAAAAGTACTCAACTTGCCCAAATCATTGATACCGGCATTCATAAACATTGCCGCCATCAATTCATCGCCAAATCCTTTGGCACTGCATTCCAATCTTGAATCGGCCGTAAATTTAGGATATTGAAAAGCACCTTTATAGTCACACTTAAACAGCTCGTCTTCAAACACACCCGTGTTTAAGGAAAGACACTTGGTAAAAGCATTAAAATTATTGAGATTTTGCTCTGAGAGAAAAGCTTGCATGGAAGTCAAAAACTCATTATCACCGCACACTACGCGTCCTCCGATTGTCATATCGGCAACCGGTACTATATCGTCATCTTCCTTGTTTTCGCCTTTATCTGCATCTTTATCTTCGGAATCTTTATATTTTATCGTGAATTCATTACCGGACAGGTTAATATCCAAATTATCCAACTCCGGAGCTTTGCCTTTGGTATCCAATTTCAAGGCACCGAGCAATTTACCGTCGGAATAATTCACTTCGGCCGTAACCGCACCGGCATATATATACCCCGCGCCGGTTCTTACGCCGTCAACGACATTATATTTCTGCGCCAAAGTACCGTCTTCATTAAAGAACTTGTACTCTCCGTTTTCTTTAAACAACTTTTGTTCAACAGAAGTCTCAATGCTACCGCTCGGGTAGTACGTAACCTTCGGCTGATTTCCATACCAGTAGGCACCGCCAGCACCGGCTACTACCAGAACAGCTAAAACAGCAAAAATTATTTTCTTCATCATAATTCCTTCGTTAATAAAAAGTTAAAAACTACGTATAACATATACAATTATTTACTTAATTGCAATCAAAAATATAAAAAGAGGTGTAAATTTTACACCTCTTTTTTTCGTAAATATCTTTTGACAGAGATTAACGCTTACTGAACTGATAAGAACGACGAGCCTTAGCTTTACCGTATTTCTTACGTTCAACAACACGATCATCACGAGTTAAGAAGCCTGCTTGTTTCAAAATGCTTCTCAATTCCGGCTCATATTCGTTAAGAGCCTTAGAAATACCGTGTTTGATAGCACCGGCCTGACCGGACAATCCGCCACCTTTAACCGTGCAAATAACATCAAATTCATTTTCACGATTGGTAATAGCAAACGGTTGATTAATAACCATCTTCAAAACCGGACGAGCAAAATATTCGTCAATGGATTTGCTGTTAATGGTGATATTACCTTTACCCGGCATAATCCAAACTCTGGCAACGGCATCTTTTCTCTTACCGGTTGCATAGGAGCGGCCTTGCTTATCTTTAACCGACTTACGAGTCGTTTTAACTTCGGTTTCGGCGGTTGCAGATTTAATATCTTTCAAAGATTCAATTTTCTTAGTAGCCATTATAAAGCACTCCTTTTGTTTTTAGCGTTTTGAGAAGCAATATCCCAAACTTCCGGATTTTGCGCGGTATGCGGATGATTTTCACCGGCATATACCTTCAACTTTGTCATCATTTGACGACCTAACGGGTTACGGGAAATCATACGTTCAACAGCCTTTTGAATAACTCTTTCCGGGAACTTGCTGTTCAAGATTCTGCCGGCTGTGGTATCTTTTACGCTGCCGATATAACCGGTGTGTTGATAATAATGCTTATCGGACAATTTTTTACCGGTTAATTTAACCTTTTCCGCATTGATAACGATAACATAATCGCCGCAATCCAGATTCGGAGTAAAATAAGGTTTATTTTTACCGCGCAAAATCTTGGCGATTTCAGCGGAAAGACGACCTAATACAACGCCTTGAGCATCAACGACATACCATTTTCTTTGAATGTCTGACGGCTTTGTTGTGTGTGTAGAAATCATTTTTTTCTCTCTTTGGTTAACATTGTTAATTCGGTGTCAATATACATAAACTTTTTCACTTGTCAACTAAAAAAATGCAAAATTTTCAATATTTTATTACTATGGTAATATAATACCACACAAACAAACGATTGTATTATGTCGATTTTTTGATGCCTTGTGTTAATTTATTTTATTTACACCTTTACAAAAAGTATAAACTTTATTACATTAAAGCAGTATGTTAATCATTAAAAAGGAAAACAAATCATGAAAAAAACCATATTTTCTACCTTGCTCGCCGCCACTTTGGGCATAGGCGCAAGCGTTAATGCCGCAGAAATCAAAAAATTACCGCAACCGGATTTGCAACAAAGTACTCCGTCTTTGATGGAACTTTTAAACACTCGTCAGTCCGAACGCATTTATGATAAGGATAAAAAAATAGATGACCAAACTTTAAGCGAAATCTTATGGGCGGCTTACGGTATGAATAAAAACGGCAAGCGTACCATTGCCACAGCTCGTAACGAGCAAAACCTGAAAGTTTTTGTTTTGGATGAAAACGGTATTTGGTTCTATAACGCTCCGGAAAATCAACTGGAAAAAATCTCCGATGAAAATGCTATCGGCTATACTGCCGAACAACAAAAATTTGTGTTGGATGCCCCTGTTCACCTGATTTTCACCAGCTCCGATAAGAAATGGGGAAATGATCATGCCGGTTCGGCTTATCAAAACGTATATCTCTATGCCACAGCCAAAGGATTGGCAACGGTTATTCGCGGATTGGTTGACTTTGATGCTTTGCACAAAGCTTTGAAATTATCCGATGACGAATTTGTAATCGTTCACCAACCTATCGGCTACGCCAAATAAAACTTTTGTACGGTTGTTTTCGGCTTTGATAGTGCATACCTGTTAAAATATGAAAAAGTCAAAGCCAAAATACAGTATGAAGGAAAAGCTTGATATTGCCGAGAGCGTGGTTACGATTTTAATGTTCGTAATGGCGGTTTGGGGCAGTATCGTCACTTTTGAAGAAGGTTTTTGGAGCAAGCTTAATCATATAGTCAATCACTATCACCATGAGTTTGATATCCAAGAAGCCGCGATGAAAAAAGACTTCAAAAATGAAAGATAATTAACTGTAATACAAAATAACAAAAAAACTGCCGAATTTAAGTCCGACAGTTTTTTTATTTATATTGTTTGAGTTATTTTGTTGCTTTTGATTTATGTATCATTTCAAAGAACTTCTCGCTCAAAGATTGGATAAGTACATAAATCATCGGGATGAGCATTAAACCGCCCAACGTACCGATAAGCATTCCCCAAAATACCGGAATACCCAAGGCTCTACGGCTGGCTGCCGCGGCACCCGAAGCAATCACCATCGGCCACACACCCAAAACGAAGGCGGAGGCAGTCATCAATACGGCACGGAAACGTTCTTTCAATCCGCGAATTGCCGCACTGACGATTGTTGCACCTTTGGCACGCTCATCGCGGGCAAACTCTACAATCAAAATAGCGTTCTTACTGGCCATACCGATTAAAAGAATAAGTCCCAATTGAGCGTAAATACTCAAAGGCAAACCGGCAAAGAACAGTCCGAGTAAGGCACCGCTTACGGCCGTTACCAATGATAAAATTACCGGAATCGGAACAATAAAGCTTTCGTATTGTGCAACCAGGAACAAATAAGCAAAAATCAACGATAACAAAAGTACGACGCCGATTTGACCGCTTGATTTCTTCTCCTGATAGCTCATGGTTGACCATTCCGTACTAAATCCCTTAGGCAGAACGCTTTTTAACTTCTCTACGGCATCCATAGCTTGTCCGGTAGAAGAACCTTCTGCCTGTACGGCCGTAATCGTGGCTGCCGGATATTGGTTATAACGTTCAACCGAGCGCGGTGCCAAAACTTTATGCAAATCAACCAGGCCGCGCATAGGCACCATACTGCCCTCATTGTTCATAACGTGCAATTCATTAATGTTATCAATGTTATCACGATATGTCCAATCTGACTGCATCATAACCTTATTTACCTGAGTACCGAGGTTAATATCATTGATATACGCCGAACCCAAAAACGCTTCCAAGGTAGTAAAAATACTGTTCATCGGAACTTTCATACTTTCGGCCTTTTCGCGATTGATATTTAAGAAAATATTAGGCGTTTTGGCGCTGAAAGTGCTGTACGCATAAGAAATTTCCGGAAGTTGATTTAAGTTAGCCACATAAGCTTGCAAAGCCGCATCAAGTTTTTGATAATCCATACTCTGACGCGATTGCAAACGAATATCCAAACCGTTGGCCGTACCGATACCGGAAATTGCCGGCATTTCAAAAAATTGGAATTGTGCCTCAGGGAATTGCGACATTTGAGCCTGTAAACGACGCAAAATATTGGTTGAATATTCGGAAAGGCTTTGACGTTCTTCCCACGGTTTTAATACGATAAACGACATGGCGATGTTCTCACCTCTGCCGGCAAGCAAAGAATAACCTACTACATCGGTCGCATTATCAATGCTTTTTTCAGCCATAATTATCTTATTTGCACGTTGTATCATATTCTCGGTACGCTTTTTGGAAGCACCTTCCGGAAGTTGCATACTCATAATGATAAGGCCTTGGTCCTCATCCGGAATAAATGAAGATTGCGAAGTGGCAAATAAAACAGCGACTAAAGTGCATAGCAAAGTGAAAATGGCCAAAACCGCCGTCAGCTTTTTAGCAATAAACGAAACAATCACGGAATAAATATGTATTACTTTATCTATGAAACTGTTTACCCTAAACCAAAAACCTTCGGTACGCGGTTTGATTTTCTTAATCAAAAGCGAGCATAAGGCCGGAGATAATGTCAACGCATTAAGGAGCGAGAACATAATAGCCGTGGCAATCGTAACCGAGAATTGTTGATAAATTTTACCGACAATACCGCTCATAAAGCCCACCGGAACGAAAATTGCCAACAACACGCAAGAAGTAGCCACCAAAGCACCGGTAATTTCTCCCATAGCCTTCAAAGTGGCATCTTTGGCATTTAAATTTTCATGTTGCATCAAATATACCACACGTTCAACCACCACAATGGCATCGTCCACCACGGCACCGATAGCCAGCAACATGGCAAACAACGTAAACATATTGATACTGTATCCCAATACCGAAATCACCGCAAATGTTCCCAAAATAGAAACCGGAATGGTTAAAGTCGGAATTAAAGTAGAATAAAAATCCTGCAAGAAGAAGTAGCACACACCAACCACCAAAGCCAATGTCAAAAGCAATGTAAATACCACTTCTTCAATAGAGGCATTAATGTATTGAGTGTAATCGTAAGATATTATGTACTTCATATCTTCCGGAAAAGATTCGGACAATTCTTTTAACGCATCTTCCACTTCCTTCATGGTCTGCAAGGCATTTGCACCGGTAGACAAGCTGATGGCCATTGAAACAGCTGATGTTCCGTTATACAAACTTGAGGTAGCATAGTTTTCCTGTCCGAGTTCTATTCTTGCCACGTCTTTCAAACGAACCACACTGCCGTCTTCGGCGGTACGTACGATAATATTTTCAAATTCTTCCACCGTTGACATACGGCCGTTGGTCTGAAGAGTGTAAACCATCGGAGCATTACCGCCTGTCGGCACCGTACCTACTTTTCCCAAAGCCGGCTGATAGTTTTGCGAAGAAACGGCCTGATTAATATCGGCGGCAGTAATCTGAGTTGCCGCCATTTTATCGGCGTTCAACCATATACGCATACTCAACTGTGAAGTATAAACGTTAACCGAACCGACACCTGGAAGTTTTGCAATGGTACGTTCTACGTTGTTATAGATATAGTCGGCAATTTGTTTTTCATCCATTTTACCGCTTTGCGAAGAAAACACGATAAAGGCCAAAGTACTTGATGATTTACGTTCAACTTCAAGTCCTTGACGTGTAACCTCGTCCGGTAATTTGGAATTTGCCTGTTGCACACGGTTTTGCACTTTTACCTGTGCCGTATCCGGATCGGTTCCGATTTCGAAAGTAACGGTTAAAGTATATGTAGAATCTTCCGATAATGAATCCATATATAACATATCTTCAACACCGTTGATTTCATCCTCAATAGGAATACCAACCGTGCGGGCAATAACGTCGGCACTGGCACCCGGATATGAAGCACTTACCGTGATTTGCGGCGGTGTAACTTCAGGATACAATGCAATCGGCAAACTGAATAATGCGATAACGCCGACCAAAACCGTCAAAATGGAAATAACGAAAGAAAACCTCGGTCTTCTGATAAAAAAGGCTGAAAACATCTTTATTCCCCTTTATTTTCAACGTCAACATCAACAAATATCGGTTTAACTTCGCCGCCGCTATGAACCTTTTGGAGACCTTCAACAACAACCTTGTCATTTTCTTCCAATCCGGAAAGCACTACTTGGTAATCATCAACGATATCACCGAGTTTAATATACTTCTGTTCGACAATATATTTATCACCGTCTCCGGTCTTTTTAACCGTCATAACATAAGTACCGTGTACATCTTCGGATAAAGCGGTTTGCGGAATTGTTAATACCATTTCCTTTTGAGCCATACGCATATAAATATCTACATAGTTACCCGGAACCAAATCACCGTTTTTGTTATCAACATCAATATGTACAGGAATAGTTGCGGTGGTAGCATCAACCTCATTACCCACAAACATTTTGTCAGCCGGTTGAGAATATACTTTACCGTCGGATAACACGATATCAATAAAGAGTTCTTTGTTTTCTTTTGCATTATTTCTGAACTCCAAACGCTGTTTATCGCTGACCGAGAAAACAATTCTGATAGGATCGGTTTGAACGATTCTGGCCAGTTTTTGCGTATTCATGCTCACCAAGTTACCTACCGTTACCAAAGCCTTACCGATTGTACCGTTAATCGGAGATTTAACTTCGGTATAATCCAAATCCATTTTGGCCAAATCTTCGGCGGCTTCGGCATTTTTCAAATTACTTTCCGAAACATCCAAATCCTTATCGGAAATAAATTGTTTTTCGTGCAGTGAAACCATACGATGATAATCGGCAGCATATTGTTTGGTGGTAGCTTCAGCCGCTTTCAAATTATCTTTATAGCGGCGTTGTTCAATTACAAACAACACATCACCCTCTTTTACCTGAGCGCCGTTGTCAAACTTAATTTCCTCAATATACCCGGTCACTTGCGGAATAACATCTACGCTGTTAATAGCTTCTACTTGAGCTATAAATTTCTTTTTCGGAGAAATATCCTGTTTGCTTAATCCCTGCACGTGTACCGAAGGGGTAACTGCATTAAATTGTTGTGTTTTCGGAGCTAAACGATTGCTCAGATAATAACCGAACAATATCAGGCAAATTGCGTAAAAAGCATTAAGATAAATTTTTTTGCTTTCGATTTTTCTTACTTTCATGGTATACCTTTCATCGTAATATAACAAAATCAGGCATATTTTAGTTAACAGCTTACCCAAAATCAAGTTTAAAAATTTTTTTATACTACCTAAAAAAACACCGATTTTTATGTAATCGGTGTTATATTTTATCAGGCTTTGAAATTCAAATTCCAATCACTGTAATGCGAAGGGTCATTACCCCAGTTTTCACGCACTTTTACATACAAAAACAGATGTATTCGTTCTTCCAACAATTCTTCCAATTCTTCGCGTGCGCTTTGCCCGATTTTTTTAATCATTGAACCGTTTTTACCCAATATAATGGTTTTCTGCCCGTCACGCTCAACATAAATCGTCATTTCTGCCCTAATAGAACCGTCATCCTTATGTTCCCACAATTCCGGCTCCACCGTCAAGGCATACGGCAATTCCTGACGCAAATTCAAAAACAATTTTTCGCGCACAACTTCGGCCGCCAAATAACATAACGGCATATCCGACATTTGATCTTCGGGATAATACCACGGGCTTTCCGGCAAATTATCTGCCAAATATTGATAAAAATCGGTAATATGGTCTCCGGATTGCGCCGAGAACATGAAAACTGCATCAAAATTGAACACATTTTCAAATTCTTCCTTCAGGCTTTGCAACTCTTCTTCTTCCATCAGGTCTATCTTGTTGAAAGCCAAAACCGCATGGGCGTCGCGCTTGATAAGTTCATCAATTATTGCCGACGTTTCTTCGTTCATCCCTCGTTTGGCATCAACCACCAAAACATTTATATCGGCATCAGTAAAACCGTTCCAAGCCGAAGCCACCATAGCTCTGTCAAGTCTGCGTTTAGGGACGAATATTCCCGGCGTATCCAAAAAGATAATCTGGGTTTTATCATAAATACCTATACCTTTGATGGTGGTACGCGTGGTTTGAGCCTTAGGTGACACAATAGAAACCTTTGAGCCCACAAAATTATTGGTAATGGTTGACTTTCCGGCATTAGGTGCCCCGATTAAAGCCACATATCCGCAACGAGTATCAGTCATCTTGCAATCCCAACATTTTAAGTAATTCTTCTGCTGCTTGCTGTTCGGCAAGCTTTTTGTTTTTACCTTTGCCGCAAGCAAAAGTATTTTCATCAAAGGCAACTTTTATGGTAAACACCGGTTCGTGCTCACTGCCTTCTTTGTTAACAACCTCATAAACCGGAAGCGGCTTTTTAAGCGAGTGAAAATATTCCTGCAATCTTGACTTATAGTCCTTTTGACTTCCGGTTTCATCAATCATATCCACCCAGTTACGTTCCACAAACGCCATTGCCTGCTCAATATCGGAATCAATATAAATGGCTCCTATAATTGCCTCTCCCACGTCGCATAAAACATTGGTACGCAAAGCGGTAGGCTTATCTTTTGCCATTATATATTCGTCAATATGCAGTTTTTTAACTACTTCAGCCACTTTGTCGGCACACACCAAATGAACGTGTCTTTGTGCCAATATACCCTCTTTGTCATCGGGAAACATTTTATACAGCAAATGAGCCATTGTCAGGCCCAACACTCTGTCACCCAAAAACTCAAGACGTTCATAATTGCGATGTTCGTTACCGGTAATACTGCTGTGCGTCAAAGCTTGCTTCAACAACTTTATGTTATTAAAGCGATATTGCAATATTTCCTGTAGTTTATCCATGCTCAGTCAATACCTTTGAAAAATCTTTTCCAACGGATGGCTTTATGCCAAGTCCACGGCTTCAAAACTGACCCTTTGTCATCATGCGAAAAGAATATAAATTTGGCTTTTCCGACCAAGTTTTCCTTTGGAACAAAGCCCACACTTATACGGCTGTCATCGGAACGATCGCGATTATCACCCATCACAAAAAACGAATCCGGCGGAACATCAAATTCTGCGGTATTATCAACAATTCGCTCTTTATCTGTAATTTCTATGATTTGATGTTTAACTCCGTTTGGCAGGGTTTCTTCATACAAATGATAAAATTCCGGAATAGTCACGTATTCATCAACAATATAACGTCCTTTTCCTTCTCTCGGTACCTTTTCGCCGTTAATATATAAATGACCGTGTATGACTTGCACTTTATCTCCCGGAAGTCCGATAATACGTTTTATAAAATCAGTGTGTGTATTTTGCGGAAACTTAAATACCACCACATCACCGCGCTTCGGCTCTTTATAAAAGATTCTACCTTTGACCAACGGAATACCGGCCGGAAACGAATAGCGAGAATAACCGTAAGCATATTTGCTGACAAACAGATAATCTCCGACTCTTAACGTCGGATACATTGACCCCGAAGGAATTCTGAACGGTTCCAACCATAAACTACGAATAATAAGCGCAATAAAAACTGCCAAAAATACGGTTTTGAGATTTTCCACAAAAGCGTTTTTAGGCTTCGGAAGCTGTTCCTTGTCTTTGTTTTCATCACCGGAATCGGCTATTTGGGATTTTATATCACGCACGGTTATTCCTCATTTTCCAAGTCATTATCTTCAATAAATTCTTCTTCGGTATCGATTTCATTTTCAATCAATAAATCTTCATCCGTTTCGCTCTTTTTGCGACGACCTCTGCGTTTTTTCACCGGATCGCGACGTTGCATGGCACTGATAACATATTGTCCGCTTACACGGTACAAATCTTTAAGGTGATTATTATACATATGGTCACCTTCTTCTATCATGGCAAAATCAATTTCGGCATTGCGTTGTTGATTAAGTCTGCGAGCCAAAGTTTCAACCGAACCCGGCATTACTATCTCGTCACGTCCGCCCTGAATAATCAAACCGGAAGCCGGACACGGTGCCAAAAATGAAAAATCACGTTCATTTGCCGGAGGGCTTACCGCAATAAAATTATTGATATCCGGACGACGCATCAAAAGTTGCATACCTATCCATGCACCGAAGGAATAACCGGCAATCCAACATTGCTTAGCCTCCGGATTCATATTTTGCAACCAGTCTAAAGCTATTGTAGCATCGGAAAGTTCCCCGACACCGTTTTCAAATTGTCCCTGAGAACGGCCCACGCCCCTAAAATTAAATCTGAGCACGGAAAATCCCAAATCCTTAAAGCAGGAAAACAAGGTATATACAACCTTATTATTCATCGTACCTCCGAACATCGGATCCGGATGTAATATTAAAGCTACAGGTGCATTTGGACGAGGACTTTTGTAATATCTGCCTTCAATTCGGCCGGCATGACCGCTAAACAATACTTCTACCATTTTTTTCACTTTATTATATTTATTTTAACACATATTTGCATATATTACCGTAGGTAACAATTATTAACTTTGGGGAGTATAACACAAAATGAATTCAAAATACAAGCTAATTTTACAAGACATTCAGGCAATAATTGACCGCGATCCCGCCACACGTTCCAAAATTGAGGCCGTTATTTGTTCTTCGGGCTTGCATTCAATTATGTTTTATCGTCTTACACATTGGCTTTGGCAACGCAATTTTCACTTAACCGCCAGAATAATATCGCAATTTGCCCGTTTTTTAACCGGTATTGAAATTCACCCCGGCGCCAAAATCGGATACGGTTTTATGATTGACCACGGCATGGGAGTGGTTGTCGGAGAAACAACCGAAATCGGAAATAATGTTACTCTTTATCATGATGTTACTTTGGGCGGACGTAAATTTTATGATGAAAACGGTAAAAAGCTGATAAAACGTCACCCTACTTTAGGCGATAATGTTACCATCGGTTCCGGAGCACAAATTTTAGGACCGATAAAAATCGGAGATAATGTCAAAGTCGGCTCCAATGCCATTGTAATCAAGGATATTCCGGCAAATTGCACCGTTGTAAACGAACCTGCTTATATTGTGGTCAAAAAATCTCATGAACCTGCTAAAAACTTCTGTGCTTACGGTATTGAGCCGGAAGAAAAAGCCAAACCGGAAAAGAAAATTCATAAACAGGCCAAAACAAAAAAAGAATAGTTTTCAGGTAAACGAATACGGATCAATATCCACTTCAACTCTGACTGACGAAGGAACTCTTACCATCGTCAGCCATTTTTTTATGACTTCCTGAATATTTATATTGCGTGTGGTTTTCAACAACAAACGAAAACGGTACTTATCTCTCAGCATAAATAACGGTGCCGGAGCCGGTCCCAATACCGAAATAAAATCGGTGTGCGGTGCGGTTTTACCGAAATCGGCGGCAACATTGGCCGCCACATGCTGATTAGCGCCGGATATTATCAAAGAAGCCAATTTTCCGTACGGCGGATAATGAAGTAAACGCCGACTTTCTTTTTCAAAATTCATAAACAAATTTCTGTCTTGTTCAACCAACGCCTTTAAGACGTTATTTTCGGGTTGCAGAGTTTGCACATATACCGTTCCGGCTTTATTTCCACGTCCGGCTCGTCCCGATACCTGCGATAGTAACTGATATGTTTGTTCAGCCGCACGCAAATCACTTCCCATCAACCCTAAATCGGCATCAACAATGCCCACTAAAGTCAAATCCGGAAAATGATGCCCTTTAGCAATTATTTGCGTACCGACCAATATATCAATTTCTTTGCGTTCCATCTTGCTTATAATATTGGATACGGCCGTAAACGAAGTAGCGCTGTCGCTTGATAAAATCTCCACTTTGGCACTCGGAAAGCGCATACAAACTTCTTCGGCAACTCTTTCTACACCCGGACCGCAAGCGGTCATTCCTTCTGCTGATCCGCAGTGCGGACAAGTTGACGGTATTTCATCAAAATAACCGCAATGGTGACATATTAACCGACCGGCATTTTTATGCTCGGTCAGCCAAGCACTGCAACTCGGGCATTGTATGCGGTGTCCGCAATCACGACAAATCAACAACGGGGCATAACCGCGCCGATTTAAGAACAATACGGATTGTTCGCTTTTTTGCAAATTTTCCTGCAAAGCATCAACCAACGTCGGTGCCAACCAAGAAACGCCCCACTCTCCTTTTTGCGGCTTATTCTTTTTCAAATCAATGATTTTGATTTCCGGCAAATTAGCCTTTGCATACCTGCTTTTAAGCTTAACACAATCATATTTGCCGTCTTCCACGTTCACCAATGTTTCCAAATCCGGAGTTGCGGTAGAAAGTATAACCGGCAGATGTTCTATTTTAGCACGCACAATAGCCATGTCTCGGCCTTGATAATTAACGACATCTTCTTGCTTAAAAGAGTGATCATGGCTTTCATCAATTACAATCAATCCCAAATTTG
>Ga0265298_10002828_pt1 | contig 23624 bp, 25 predicted proteins | sample AusTroGonzalo_MG_3_FD_193486 | JGI IMG/M metagenome (GOLD analysis project Ga0265298, IMG submission 193486) | Bovine rumen microbial communities from tropical cattle in Woodstock, Queensland, Australia - Gonzalo_01 | ecosystem: Host-associated > Mammals > Digestive system > Stomach > Rumen ...
GGAAACAATGGTGATATCCTGGTACAGAAAGCACCTGCCTGCACCATTCAGACGCAGGCAGAGGCGGTGTGCGAGCTCTTCGGTGGCAAGAAGGAGGACATCAAGGTGATTGGCATCCGACATGGTGAGAAGCTGTATGAGACACTACTGACCCGCGAGGAGTGCGCCAAAGCGGAGGACATGGGTAACTTCTACCGTGTGCCAGCGGATAACCGCACCCTGAACTACGATAAATACTTCTCTGAGGGTGACATGAAACGGGCGACCATCGAGGAGTTCAATAGTGAGAACACCCGGAGACTGAACCTGGAAGAAACGAAGGAAAAGATAGCAGCACTGAAGTATATTCAGAATGAGCTGAATGGTATTCCGAATCTGGTTTAGTGGGTTATTAGCTTAGTGGGTTATTAGCTTAATAGAGTAGAGATGGAGGGAATTAAATATTCGTTTGAGAAACTGGTGGTTTGGCAGGAGTCAAAGAAACTGGTGGTGGAGGTGTATCATCTGCTCGAGAACTTTCCGAAGATAGAGAAATATGCCCTCTGTGACCAAATACGTAGAGCCATTGTTTCTGTACCATCTAACATAGCCGAAGGCAGCGGACGCAAATCGTTGAAAGAGCAAATCCACTTTCTGGAAATAGCATATGGCTCATTGATGGAGGCTTATAACCAACTACTGATAGCTGTTGACCTTACTTACATTACCAAAGAGAGTGTCGAGTTTATCAAGCCATCGATTGATGTGGTGGCAAAGATGATAAATGGGCTTAGTAATTCTTACTCAGAGAAACTTGAAGCCCAAGCCTCTATTAAGCAATCAAACAAGCCACTAAGCAACTAAACTATTAAGCTATTAAACAATTAAGCTATTAAACCAACAATGAGAATACTTGTGACAGGTGCGAAAGGGTTTGTAGGTAGAAATCTCTGTGTAAACCTGCGCAATATACAAGAAGGTAAGGACAGGAGGTATCCAGAACTTAGCATAGAGGAGGTCTATGAGTACGATCTGGACTCTACGCCTGAGGAGCTGGATGCATGGTGCAAGGATGCTGACTTCGTGTTTAACCTTGCAGGCGTCAACAGACCGAAAGAGACCTCTGAGTTCATGCAGGGTAACTTCGGGTTTGCCTCTATGCTGCTGGACACGCTGAAGAAGCACGGCAATAGGTGCCCGGTGATGCTGTCTTCGAGTCAGCAGGCGAGCCTCACTGGTCGCTTTGGTAATAGCGAATATGGTCGTAGTAAGAAGGCGGGTGAGGACCTGTTTTTGGATTATGGCAAGGAGACGGGTGCAAGAATGCTGATTTATCGCTTCCCGAATCTCTTCGGTAAGTGGTGCCGCCCGAACTACAACTCTGCTGTGGCCACCTTCTGTAATGCCTTTGCGAATGACCTGCCCTATACGGTCAATGACCCCAGCGTTGAACTGGAGTTGCTGTATATCGATGACCTCGTAGATGAGATGATAAGGTGTCTGAGCCCCCACCCATCCTCCCCCTCAAGGGGAGGGGAACATCGTTGTGAGTTCGAGGGGCTGGAGGTTGTACCTAAGGAAGATGGGCGTTACTGCTATGTGCCCACGACCCATAAAGCTACTTTGGGTGAGATTGTGGAACTCCTCAAGAGTTTTGCTGAGCAGCCGAAGACACTGATGATACCCGAGATTCCTGCAGGTAGCTTCGCCAAGAAGTTGTATAGCACATATCTGAGCTATCTGCCTTACGAAAAGACTGCCTTCCCGCTGAAGATGAACGTGGATGAGCGGGGTAGCTTCACGGAGCTGGTGCATACGCTGAACTGTGGTCAGGTGAGCATTAATATCAGCAAGCCAGGCATCACAAAAGGACAGCATTGGCATAACACCAAGTTTGAGCAGTTCATTGTTGTGAAAGGCCATGGACTTATTCAACAGAGGAACCTCAATGATTCCGAAGGCAAGGTGCTGGAGTGGGAAGTGAGTGGTGACAAGATGGAGGCCGTTCATATGTTGCCTGGCTATACGCATAACATCATCAACCTCTCGGATACCGAAGACCTCGTAACAGTCATGTACTGCAATGAGATCTTCAATCCGAATAAGCCCGACACGTTTTTTGATCCAGTAAAATAAATCAAGAATTTGAAAATTATAAAATTATGGCTGAGTTTAAGAATAATGGTAAACTGAAATTACTCATCATTGTTGGAACAAGACCGGAAATCATACGCTTGGCCGCGGTGATTAATAAGTGTCGTGAGTACTTTGACTGCTTGCTGGCACATACCGGTCAGAACTACGACTATAATCTGAATGGTGTATTCTTCAAGGACCTGAAGCTCGCCGATCCTGATATCTATATGGAGGCTGTGGGTGATGACCTGGGGGCAACCATGGGTAATATCATCGATAAGAGCTATAAGGTGATGGTTGAGACCAAGCCCGATGCCGTATTGGTGCTGGGCGATACCAACAGTTGTCTGAGTGTCATCGGTGCCAAGCGACTGCATATCCCCATCTTCCACATGGAAGCAGGTAACCGCTGTAAGGATGAGTGTCTGCCCGAGGAGACCAACCGTAGGATTGTGGACATCATCAGCGATGTCAACATGGCATATAGTGAACACGCACGTCGTTATTTGGCAGACTGTGGACTGCCTAAAGAACGTACTTATGTGACTGGCTCACCGATGGCGGAGGTGTTGCACCAGAACCTTTCGGAAATTGAGGCCAGTGACATTCATAAACGTCTTGACTTAGAGAAAGGTAAGTATATATTACTAAGTGCTCATCGCGAAGAGAACATTGATACCGAGAAGAACTTCCTTTCGCTGTTCACGGCCATTAACAAGATGGCAGAGAAGTATGACATGCCTATTCTGTATAGCTGTCATCCTCGCAGCAGAAAAAGACTGGAGGCATCAGGATTCCGGCTTGACAAGCGTGTGATTCAGCATGAGCCCCTTGGCTTCCATGACTACAACTGTCTGCAGATGAATGCCTTTGCTGTGGTGTCTGATTCTGGTACGCTTCCCGAGGAGAGCTCTTTCTTTACCTCTGTAGGGCATCCCTTCCCTGCCATCTGCATCCGTACCAGTACCGAGCGCCCCGAGGCATTGGACAAGGCCTGCTTCTTCATTGCCGGCATTGACGAGAAGAGCCTGCTGCAGGCAGTAGATACCGCAGTGACGATGAACCAGAATGGTGACTATGGTATCCCAGTGCCTGACTACATAGAGGAGAATGTCAGCACCAAGGTGGTGAAGATCATCCAGAGCTACGTAGGAATCGTGAATAAGATGGTCTGGAGGAAGTAGTGTAGTTGATAGTTAATAGATAAAAGATAACAGATAATAGTTGAGTTAATAGATAAGAGATGATAGATAATAGTTGAGTTGATAGTTGATAGATGATAGATAATAGTTCTTGCCTTGCAAGCGACCGGAGGTCGAGCGGATAGAAAGAAAACGAAATTTAATTTACCAATATGAAAAAGCAAAATGTAAAGGAGAGTCTATGGCCTAAAATAGAATCAATAACAGTAGATTCTCCAATTAGGATTCTAAAGGAACAGGCTGATTTGTTTAATGAGCAAATGAAGGGCCTGCTGTGGTGTACGTTAAAACGGGTTCAGAAATCAGATACTATCCTTGACCGAAGTTATGACTATATTGCAGAACTGATTATTACTAGCCCAGCTTTGCCGGGCTTTAGATTGGAACTTGTAGAAACGAAATATTTAGTGGCAGAAGCATATCCATGCGAGGTGATAAATTGTATCGTAGAAAAATACCAAAAATCAAGGAAGAAGGCAGAAAATGCAAAAGATTTCAAAAACATCTTGAAGTCTACTCTTAACAGCCCCCAAATCATAAGTGCATTGCAGAACATGCTAGCACAAGATATATAGAGATGCCAGAGGGACAGATCATTGGTATCTGCATAAAGAGATGTCTGATGTCTGGATGTCTGATGGCTGAAGATGATGGCAGATGATTATCGAAATGACAGGTGTGAACAATAGCAGTGCTTTCCAACAATTGCCTGCAGATATAAAGAAGTCTGTATTAATAGAATTGAAGGGTAAAAGAGCGTCATTGCGACAATTGGAGAGATTGACAGGAATCAGTAAAAGCATGATTTATCGCATGTGATGAAACAGGAACCCGTCCCGGTGGTTCTGTTGCGGATATGAAGGGCCATGCGTTGATGCAGAGGAAATGGTGGCTTTCTATATGAGGAAAGCGACGAGGTCAAAGAATAAGAGATGGGAATACGAGTAAATAGACTTTTGTCAGAATTGAATATTGGCCTGGCTACATTTGATAGTTTGCTTAAGGCATTGGGTTATAAGGAGGATAACCTAACAACAAACACAAAGATACCTGACGATATCGCTATCCTTGCGAGAGTGATGCTCGGTAGGGATACTGACTATGCCAAGATTATTAAGGCAGCTGCAGATAAAGATATCTATGGGGGTGCGTATAACAGTCTGAAATGGTTTAAGCCAGATGGGAATAAAAGTCTCGCTGAGTTGGCATCGCCACCGCCTCTGGTATATAGCAAGGAAGAAAGCTTTTGGATTAGTGAACTGCTTATACTCTCAGCAGACAATAATCTTACCAGAATAAACACTGGAGCGTTCGAAGAGGCTCAGAGGCTGCCACTATACTCCGTACTTATTGGTACAAACGGAGTAGGCAAGAGTATGCTGATGAAAGAAATAGTTGATTTCTTTTTAGATTTGCATGCTTGTGCTGCTAACGATAAAGATGCGAAGTTATCGCCAGCCAATAAAGGTCGGTTAAAAGGCATCAAGTATCATATAGATGGTATAAATTGTGAAGTATTTAGGCTGGAGAAGAATTATTTTGTGCGAATTAATGGGTATTTTTATTCCATTAAGGATTTACGGCTACCTTCAATAGTTGCTTGTCATTTCGGTACATTCGACAAGCTTCCCGTACAGAAAGTAAATGGATCGGCTCAAACGAGATATGACGTGCCGTATTATAGATACGTGGGAGCTCATGTGAATGGTAATATGATTTCTTCTTCTGCCATTGCCTTCAGGTTGCTATTTGCACTGAATGAGCAGATGAATGATAGACAACGGAAGAACATTTGTTCGATACTTGACTTCATTGGGTATGACCATCGTATATCGTTGTCGTATACGGTTGTAATGAAATCCAAGAAAGATGGCGTTGTAAAAGAGGATATTAAGAAAGAAGTTGATAATGACAATGATTATGATACGTATAGTAGACAGGAAAAGAATGAGCTAGCAAACAAACTGTATACTTTTTATAAGAATAAATCATCGGCTTCCAAAACAACATACGATTACGATATAGATTTTGACTCAGCATCAAGTGGTTTCCTAGAGGAACTTCTGCTTATCTATAAGTTGAAAAAATATCGTTTTGTTAACTCTGCGAATGTGATATTCCACAAACCGGGAGTAGATGTTACATCGGAAGATCTGAGTTCGGGAGAGTTCGCGATGCTGTCAACTGTTTTGAGTATATCGGCTGCTGCAAACGATCCGCATACATTGGTACTGCTTGATGAACCGGAATTGAGTCTGCATCCAAACTGGCAGATGACATTGATAGATAACCTTGACAGGGCGTTGGCAAACCAAGTATGCCATCTGCTGATAGCAACGCATAGCCACATGTTGGTATCGGACTTGCCAATGAAGCGTTCGGCTGTTACCCAAATTGAGAGAGCTAAAGATGGGAGTTTGAATGCAAACACCATTGCGGAAAGTACTTATGGATGGAGCGCGGAAGAAGTGCTCCTGAAAGTGTTTAAGACGGCGACTGACAGGAACAAATACTTGGCAGAAGTGGTAGGTACGTTACTGAAGAATATCGGTAATAACACGATAACATCTAAAGAAGTGAGGGCACAGGTGGACTTCCTGGAGAGCGTATCGGGCAATCTTTCGGATGTTGACCCGATGAAGAAAATCATTTCTACCATTATAGATGGCTTTGCGGAAAAATGAAGGTGACGGAGGATTTTGTAATTGATCGTCCTTATGAGCTGACGGGTGAAGACTTAATAGCCATTGAGGAAGCTAGTCCTGTAGAGAAGGATAAGGATGATTGGGAGAAAAAATGTCTGGATGGCTTTAAGGGAAGATTCAGGCGAGATATGCTTCCGAAGCAAAATTATCGGTGCGCATATTGCAGACTGGAACTGCATACCAGCGAGGTGACGCCTGAGATTGAGCATATAGTGCCTAAAAGTTTGAAGCCAAACTGGATGTATGAGCCGTTTAATCTTTGTGTTTCGTGTAAGTTGTGTAATACCAAGAAAGGGCATCGGAAGAAGACATTAGTAGATGAATCGGTAGAGGAGTTGCCTCATGATACGAGAGCCTATAAGATGATACATCCACATTTGGACAGATATTCGGAGAATATAGAATTTGTTGGCGACATTTTGTATAGGGGTATATCTGATAAAGGAAGGTATACGATATCGTTGTGCGAACTGAATCGCTATGAGGTGGCTACAGCAAGAGCAATGGAACTTATTAAACAAGGAGCAATTGATGAAACCCGCACAATCTTGATGATGACAGACGAGATTAATCAGAAACTGGTTGATGACTTGGATGTGTTTCTTGAGGATATCAAGAATAGGATAAAGGCGTATAAAATGGAGAATGGGGTGGAGTGAAGTCTTATAACTGAAAATAGATTGATTTATACGTTATTTGAGGTCTATGGAATTAATAGGTGGTATTAAAGAGGCTGAAATTACTAAAACAACAAAGATGTTGCAGGACTACGGTTCTGATATAGAAGACGTCTTGGCAGGAAAGAAAGGCATAGATAGTCTTGAAACTATTATTTCTATTGTGTCAAAACTGTTGGGTGATGGAAACCTTAATCTTTTCGATAAGATGTTGGCTAACTATCTTTTGGGAGAATCGCATAATGTCTTGATTAAAAAGACATGTTCGCCACAAGAAGCTCAGTTTAATAATCCAATCGTATGGAAAGCTGTTTATTTTTATAGAATGGCCTTGCTTTATGTGGAGGGTATATTCGAAAAGAAGCAGGTTGCTTTGTTTGTAACAGCTAAACTTCACCAATATAGTGCGCTAATACAACTTGGAGATGTATATAGCCACATGGGAAGATTTCAGGATGGTATAGAATGCTACAAAAATGCAGCGCTGTTGTATCCAAATGATTACAAGTGGAAATTCCATTTTGGTTTTACGCTATTTGATACTCATGGCTATTACGAAAGATCGGCAGAGAGATTTGTGGTTTCATTAATGAAGGACTTGCTGAAAGATTGCTTGGATAAGAAAGAGTATTCGCAATCAGCAAATTATGTATACGGTATCATTAAAGACTGGCAGACGCCTGATTTGAAAGATGATAGGCCCACTAATTTCGAATCTACAGAAGATGATGAATATAATCATTGGGTTAATCAGAATGTTTTGCGCCTGAATGCGTATAATGACATCAACTTTACATCGACTTTATGCCAAGAAGACTCTCTGTATTTTGATGGCGTATATTCACCGAAGACAGAGCCGGACTCATGGAGAATATTATTTCAAATGCTGAACGAAGTAAAGCAAGAATACGTTTCTGCAAGATATATGCTTTATTCATACTTCAAGAAGTCTGGCTCAAACCATGTATCTGATAAGAATGTAAGACTGGCTGATCTATATGACAGGTCTAATTATTCATTTCATCTTGAATTAGCAAAGTCAGCATTTCGTTCACTTTATTCAATTCTTGATAAAATAGCCTTTGCTTTAAATGATTATCTGGATTTGAAAATGAATCCAGAACGCGTGAACTTTAGTAATGTATGGTACGAAAACTCGAAATCATATAGGATAAAGGAAGAGATACTTAAGTATAAATCATTATACAGTTTGGCTGGTCTACTATTCATTAGAAATGATATATATGGAGGGGCTGATGATTATTTACAGGCAGAAGAAACGAGACTGCTGAAAAAGGTGCGAAATGCTATAGAGCATAGAGCGATTATTATAGTAGATGATGGCATATTGGAAGATGATGGTTCTGTGCTTAATATATCAAGAATGGAATTTGAGGGTGTATCAGTCAATCTGATAAAAACGGTAAGGCAGGCTATTTTCTGTTTCGTTAATGCTGTAAATCATATTGAATACGATAAGAAACTAGAAATTACTAAAAACGGGGAGATGATAATTCCGCAAGAGATAGATCCAGTTAAAGATGACGAGAAAGTTTGAAATGACGCAGGAGGAACGGTGGAATATACGATATAATGAGGTGATGACGTTTATTGAAACGAATAAGCGGAATCCTTCACGGCATCGGATTGAGGAGCATGACCATTTGAATTGGTTGAAGGCGAATCGTGAAGCGATGAATGCTGGTAAGATGAAGCCGGAGAGGGTAGAGAAGTTGACAATTGTCGTCTTTCGTCACGACTCGACAAAGTTCGAGTGAACTCGGCATTGTGCTCGCTGTTCCGAAAGTTTAAGAAACTTCTGGAAATGACGGAACAATATAAGAGGAAGAATCAGTATGAATAGGAGGTTGCGATAATATCCAACATACGGGACAATAAAGGTCGCTATGGCATAGCAGCAAACATGACTAATACACGGGAAAGCGAGCAAGGGAAACGATAAGAGAAATTCACCGCAATCGGTTGAAAATGAACAGGTTCTCTACATTTTGCACTTTTGCTTAAACGCAACGGAGTGAGGAATATTGAAGTGGTTCAGTTACCAGACTGTTAACCGGCCTGTTACCGAATCAGGATCAGGTAACAAGGATAAAAACAGCGAATCAGGAACTTCGGTTTCTTATGTCGTATTGTGCTGCGTTTTGCGTAACGGAGAATGCTTATAAAGGATGTACTTTTGCACCAATAATTTATAGGCATTATGAAGATTGAAAAGTTCAAGGTGTTGCTCTACCTTAAAAAGAGCGGACTGGACAAGAAGGGCAAGGCACCGATTATGGGGCGTATCACGCTCAATAACTCGATGGCCCAGTTCAGCACGAAGCTGTCGTGTACGCCCGAGTTGTGGAACCCACGTGAAAGCCGCCTGAACGGCAAGAGCAAGGAGGCTGTTGAGACGAACGGCAAGATTGACAGGATCCTGCTGTCGGTCAATGCCGCCTACGATTCCCTTGTAGAGAAGAAGACGGACTTCTGTGCTACTGACATAAAGAACCAGATGCAGGGAAGCATGGAAACGCAGATGACGTTCATGAGAATGGTAGATACCCTCTGCAATGACCTAAAGAGCCGTATCGGAGTTGACAGAGCGAAAGGCACCTATCCGACGTATTACTACACCCGGCGGTCACTGGTGGATTTTATCGCGAAATACTACCACACCAAGGATTTGGCTTTCGGCCAGATGACAGAGCAGTTCATCCATGACTACCAGAGTTTCCTTGTTGACGAGCGGGGGCTGTCGGTCGATACCGTACGCCATTATCTGGCCATTTTGAAAAAGGTCTGCAAGAGAGCATACAAGGAAGGATATTCTGAGAGATTCCTGTTCCAGCACTTTACCCTGCCAAGGCCGAAGGAAAAGACACCGAGGGCATTGAGCCGTGAGTCGTTCGAGAAGATACGCGACCTAGAGATACCCGTCAAGCAGCCATCATATATCCTTGCCCGCGACCTGTTTCTCTTCGCCTGCTATGCAGGAACGGCATACGCTGACACGGTATCAGTCACCCGTGAAAACTTATACACGGATGACGATGGCGCACTATGGCTGAAGTACCGTCGCAAGAAGAACGAATACACCGCCAGCGTAAAACTGTTGCCCGAAGCCCTTGCCCTCATTGAGAAATACCACGATGACAACCGCGACACGCTGTTCCCGATGATGCACCATCCCAACCTCCGAAGACACATGAAAGGCCTTGCTCTTATGGCCGAGATAAAGGAAGACCTGTGCTACCATCAGGCCCGCCACTCGTTCGCTTCGCTGATCACGCTGGAGCAAGGTGTTCCCATCGAGAGCATCAGCCGTATGCTGGGGCATACAAACCTTCAGACCACACAGGTCTATGCCCGCGTCACTCCCAAGAAGCTTTTCGAAGACATGGACAAGTTCATCGAAGCCACCAAAGACTGGAAACTCGTATTGTAAAACCATCAAAATCATAAAGACTATGCGTAGTACATTTGCACTTTTATTCTACATCAACCGCAGCAAGGTAAAGGCTGACGGAACGACCGCCGTCATGTGCAGAATCACCATTGACGGCAAGAGTACCGCACTCACTACTGGTATCTACTGTAAGCCGGAGGACTGGAACCCAAAGAAACAGGAGATAGGCCAGATTAGAGAGAACAACCGACTTTCCGATTATCGCCAACGAATGGAGAACCTCTACTACAACACTCTCAAGGAGCAGGGCGTGGTGAGTGCAGAGCTGTTGAAGAACCAGATTACGAGACAGGTCGTCGTACCCACCTATCTGCTGAAGATGGGCGAGGTAGAACGCGAACGTCTTAAAAGACGTGCAGAAGAGACGGGATCCAAGTCATCCTACAGACATTCCGGCTACTACCAGAACTATATGCGCGAGTTTCTTACCGAGATGGGGAAGGATGACATTCTGTTTACTGACATCACCGAGGAATTCGGAAGGGAATACAAAGCCTACCTGATCAAGTACAAGAACTTCGGCCCTTCACAGACCAACCATTGTATGTGCTGGCTCAACCGCCTTGTCTATCTGGCTGTTGACAGTGAGGTGTTGAGAGCCAACCCGCTGGAGGAAATCGAATACGAGAAGAAGCCGGAACCCCAGCGCAAGCATCTGACCAAGGCCGAATTTGAAAAGATCCTCTCAACGCCCATGCCAGATGCCCATTCCGAGCTTGCCCGCAGATGCTTCATCTTCTCCACGCTGACAGGACTGGCATACGTGGATGCCCAGGCACTCCATCCCCACCATATCGGAATGACCGCTGACGGCAGACGCTATATCCGCATCAACCGCCAGAAGACAAAAGTAGAGGCATTTGTCCCCTTACATCCGATAGCTGAGCAGATACTTGATCTCTACAACACGACGGATGACAGCAAGCCCGTATTTCCGCTGCCCAACCGCGATGCCATGTGGTTCGACATCCATGAGATAGGCTTTGGCATCGGTCGCGAGGAGAATCTGAGCTACCATCAGGCCCGGCACTCGTTCGGAACCTTTCTAATCAATGAGGGAATCTGCACGGAGAGCATTGCCAAGATGATGGGGCATTCATCCCTCCGCAGCACCACGACATACGCCCGCCTCTCCGACTTGAAGATCTCTGCCGATATGGATGCACTTGTAAAACGCAGAGACGAGGAAGGACTTTCGAAGAACGAAATTGCCAACCAACCTAAAGGCTCATGCCGTATCCTCAAAAGAAGAAAGAAGACCAAGAAAAATGAAGATGAGGGATGATTCATCAGATGCCATCCGTCGCCAATCCCCTCTGCCGATGCAAAGGTAGCACGGGCCTTTCCTGAAACAGAAGATGCTTGTACAGGGAATCTTCCTCTTCGAGCGTATTCCCAGCCCAAGCCCCTTCTGTTTCAAGCCCGCACTCTTTCAACGCATCAGCAGAGGGGATGAGCGACGGACGGAATAGCAAACGATAAGAACCAGAAAGACGGGAGCCTGAAACAATCAGTGCCTCCGTCTTTCTTCTTTACGCTTTCCCGCAAAAACATAGGGGAATCACTCTGGCTGGAATATCAATCATTCCGCATGTGAAACGCTGGATGATAGCACTTCTGCAGCAAGTCCTCCAAGTCCCGTTCACGGTAGAGTATTTTCCCACCCAGTTGGACATATGGCAATACACCGTCATTACGGTACTCCTGCAATGTCCGTCGGCTGACCTTCAGTATAGCCGCCACTTCCTTGTCAGTAAGGTAGCGGTCACCGTCCAGCATCGGACGGTAATTGCCCGTAACGTTCTTGTACATGGCAAGCACTTCCTTCATGCTTTCCAACACTCTCTTCACGCCAGCATTGTGTCCCATGATCAGCTCATTCATAGCTGTCCTCCTTTCTTCTTGCATTTACTGTCGTCATTGCCTGTCTTGTCCTGTTTGCGCAAGATGGTTTCCCTCTTCCTTTTCTCAACCAGTGGAATGATGCTTTTCACGTCCTCTGGTTTGTAGTATGTCTTACGCTCAATCTGTGAGTAGGCCAGCGTCCCGTTGTCACGGAGCGTCTGCAAAGTTCTCGGACTGATGTTCAGCATCTGACACACGTCCTGATTGTCGAGCCAGTCGCCCAGCTTTTTGTCTGTGCCTCTGCTGGCCATCTTTTTCATTTGTTCGACGAAGTTGTTGAAACTCGTCAGCAGCTCCTCGTAGGTGCTGCGCTCTATAGAAATTACTTCCATTTTGATATAGTTTTTGTGTTGTACTTTTTATTCTGGTGGCAAAGGTAATTCAAAAGGAAGAAACAGGCTGTGGCTGAAAATTTAGAATCAATTTTTAACTCTTCACTGAAATGAAACGCTTCTCTCCATTCCCATGATATTTCGGTGAAACGTTAAATACAGAACCTTTTTTTTCAGAGGCCATTTATTCGGATGCATTGTCTTACCTTTGCGCCCGGTTTTCCGATTGTAACAAATCGAAATAAGGTTGGCAGCAGTCACCCGACAAGCCAAGACACATTATTATAAACTAAAATAGACAGAATATGGAACAACAAAGAAACGCCCGAAAGGGCAGCCGCCTGCAAAGGCAGATTGAGGAACTCCAGAAGCGCATGGAAGCCGTGGAGGACATCCTTGACAATGCCAAGGAAGTCTTGACTGTGGAAGAGGCATCCCGTTTCATGGACATAGCCCGCAGTTCACTCTACAAGATGACATCCGACAGGAGCATCCCTTTCTACCGTCCGAATGGCAAGATGATCTACTTTGAGAAAGCGGACATCCTGGCATGGATCCGACAGAACCGTGTAGTTGCTACAAAAAAAGACGACGGGACTGATCAGGAGCCTGAGCTTAATGATGATTCTCAGGAGGGAAAATGTCAGTAACATGGATGAGTATAATTCAAAATTGATATATAAATGAAGAACGAAGTTTTCTATTGTCTCGTCCTGTCTGAGAGTCAGACGAGATTCCTTGCGACAAGCAAGTACGGCATTGACCGCATGAAGGCCCTTGTGTCTCTCATCGGACAGGCATCCACTTCCTATCATGAGTATAAGAAGAAGGGCTTTGAAACTTACGTCCAAATCGGACAAGTGGTAATCTCAGAGGTGGAACTTTCCCGTTTGTGGGGATGTGACCGCAAGACCGTTTCCAGAGTTCTCGATACGATGAATGAACTGGATCTTGTCTCAACCGAACAGAACAACCGTACAAGCATTCATACCCTGCTGTGCGTTTCTGCCTGGTATATCAACGGTCAGAAGATTCTCAACCCTTTCTATGTTCCGATGAAGGAACGTTTCCCAGAGAATAATCCCCCAGCCAACGACAATGCCGTCAATACGGTTGCAGGCTCTGCTGATTCCATAGTCAATCCAGCACAGTTGGAACAGAATCCTGCACTTGTTCCAGAGGAAAATGGTCGCAGCGGATCGGTTTCTGAATCTCAACAGTCCATATCCCATGACAGCCCTACAATATATAATAATGTACAGGATGCCGAGGATGATGGTCGCTACACTTCCGGCAATGTCGCTTCAGGAGTGTATCAACCAGAGGGAAAAGAAGAAATAGAGACCAGTCACTCCATGCCAGACCAACAGACAGGTAGGACGGACCAGCTGGAGAAGAAATAATAAAATGTCAGTTCCATGCGCAGCGAGCACAGTGTCGAAAGCATTGTGGATTGTCGTACATGCCGAAACGTCTCTTATTGCAAGAAGTTCCAATGTCGTACAAAAGGGGCGAACCCCTTTGTACTTCCCATTGGATTCTTGAACGCTCGCAAGCTCGCATTGGGCTGACCACGAAATTTTAGAAAGAAAATCAAAAATAAATATTTTTAGAAAATGAAGAAAATTCAAACAATTATGAAGGTCGCTAAGCGCGGTCGCCGAGTTGAATTCCGTCTCAACGACGAAGAGTATGACATAGGGCTGGAAAATGCAACAGCCTGTGGTATGTCCATTAGTGAGTATGGCCGTAAGTGTTTCGTTAACCAGACACCGAAACTGCACCTGACAGAGCGTGAGATAGAGGCTTACAAAAGCCTCGCAGATGCACGCGGTGACCTGGTTCATGTCCGGAATGCCCTTAAGGGCAGAACGCAGGAGCAGATCAAAAACTATTTCAACGACGATGAGTTCATGCGAAACTGGATCCTGGCCATCAACAACATTATCACGCAATGGGACAGCATTATCGAACAGTTAAGGGACTAATACTTGTGCAGCCATGATAGCAAAAGCAGATACTATCACACACGGCAGCAATGCCGTCAGATACTCAGCCGACAAGGAGTTGGCTGAGATAGTGAAGGTCGGTCACCTGCCTGAAGGACTTACCACCTCGTCCATCTGGTCGAGGATGATGCTCCATCAGGCGCAGTTCAGGGAGAAGCAGCGGGGACATCGCCGCATCAAGAACACATCGATACGAATCGAACTGTCCCCAGCCCCAGAAGAGACTGAGGGATGGAGCATGGCCGACTGGCATAAACTCGCGGACGACTTTATCCGCGAGTTCGATGCTGTCAGCCTGAAGCGCAGGGACAGGGACGAGGACGAACACACCCACCTTGCCAACAGCCAGTATGTCGTGTCGCTTCATCACGACAGCAAGGGCAAGATTCTCCACCTCCATATCAATGCCAACCGCATCGACATGGAGGGCAACACGAACAACGAATATATGATTGGCAAGCGGGCCACGATGGCTGCGAACAAAATCAACGAGCAGCGGGGATGGATTCAGTCGATGACCAAGCGCGAATGGAACATCAACGAGATTACCAATGCCTGCATCGAAGCCCTGAAGTCGATGGACTCGTTCGACTTCAACACCTACGAGGCAAAGCTGAAGGCCAAGGGCTATGGTGTCAAGGTGATGCGCGACAATATCGGCAAGGTCTGCGGCTACTCCGTGAAGAAGGGGAACTCTACATACAAGTCCTCAGAGTTGGGCCACAGTCGGAGCCTCACTCCATCGAGACTGAGAGCAACCTGGGAGAAGCTGCATAGGGACAAGAGCATACACACGCAGACGCTCAATCCGAAAGGAACGCAGTCTGTCAGCCGACCTGTCACATCAGCAATAGCGAAAGTTTCGCAGCCGAAACAACAATCATCACCCAGGCAAATTCCGTTGCATTCTACAATTACATCAGAACCTGTAAAGCAGCAGCCTGTCATGGTTCATCACGACATTGATGTTGATGGCAAGCACTATCTGGTTGACATACCTGAAAAGATTAACGACATTCTGATGAAAGAGGCAACTCTGCCTGATGATGTACTCTGGTCAAGATTGGCCGATGTGCAGAACACGGCACTGCTCCTTTTTGCCAACTATCTCGATGCCGCCACTCAGATGTCCGAATCTTGTGGCGGAGGTGGCAGCAGCGCAATGGAATCCGGCTGGGGAAGAAAAGAAGACGAGGACGATATTGCATGGGCTCGCCGTTGTGCCCAACAGGCTTTCGGTATGCACAAACGTCGTTCTCGGGGAGTCCACAGATAAACCAACAGATAAAACAATACAGTTATGGGAATAAACAACAGGAAACAATCTGGTCTTGACATTGAAGCCCTCAATGCCAAGATGAACGCGCTCGACCAGAAGGCCGAGAAGGAGAAAGAAGTGCAGCAGGAGGCGGTGAATCTCCAGGAACTGGCAGAGGAACTCCGGCTGGTTGCCAGTGATGTCCGCCATCTCGTTCCGAAAGTGCGGGAACTGAGCGCCTCGATAGAGCGTGCCGGACAGCAGCTGGAGGAAGCGGGAAAGGAAGGCGACATGACCTATTCGCTCTTCCAGTGTGCGCTCGCCAAGGCGAATGCGGAAGGTATCAAAATCGAAGCCTCCGCAGAGAGCTTGAATGCGCTGAACAGTCAGTGCAACACCATCAAGGATGCTATTATTGGTGAGTTAAAGAAGAAACTCGATACGTCAAATTCAACGTTCATATCCGACCACAAGACCAATCTCGATGAGTTGGCCAGAGTTGAGAAGCAACAGCTGCTCACCTTCCGTTGCGATATGAACAACGCCCTTTCCCACTATGGCTTCTGGTGTTCGCCAAATGTCTTTTTGTGGCTTCTCGGCTTTTTCGGATTTTGCCTTCTGGTTACAGTCATGACTATAACCCTGTTAATTGCTGGTAACCTTCAATTCAAGGTAATAGATTAGGCAAAAAGCAAGAGACTGCTAGAGTCGGCCGCATAGTATTATTGGAATAATGAAAGCTAATGATACTAAGTAATGGCCCTTGCTCGTTATTTGGACAAGCAAGGGCCATAATTCAGAAGTCCTTTCGTGACCCTATATCATCCAGTTTTCCAACTACCTTATCTACTGGAAGCAAAAGATCATGGACTTCGACATCAAGGCATTTCGCAATCTGCATCAGTGTTTCCACACTTGGCTGCGACGAATTCGTACACCATTTCGAAATGGTAGCGGGGTCTTTACCTAACTGCTCCGCCAGCCACTTGTTGGTCTTCTTGTGCTCTACCAGCACTACTTTTATCCGATTAATGTCTCTTGTCATATATTTTAATTTTATTGTTTCTTATTAATCACTATCTCCACAGTTCCATGTCCAACTTCGACTCAACCTCATTCTCTATGTCATCAGGAAGAGCAGGGAAGAAATCCATACCAGTTATCCGTTCAACTTGGTCAATCGAGTTGTAGTATAAGTCCCTTTTCTTGTTTCCTTCAGTGTTTCGTACGATGAATCCCATTCCTTTTGGTTCTCCATTCAGGCACAAGACCACTTTGAAAAACGCTTCAGGGACCACGATCTGATTAACTCCTATTGTTTTATGTTCCTGTTTCATTAGTAGTGGTCCGCATACGATATAGATGTTTCCAAACTGATTCGCCCATCTTCTACAGTCAATCTCAATGCTATTCCATAACCCACTGTTCAGACTTGCATTTTGTGGGCATACATTGACAAGGCTGAATGACTCGTACATTGCATCCTCATCCCATTTGTTGTCACCAGCCGGACACATGTGCCCACGTGACCAGCCACTTCCCCGATAGTCTTCAAGGGTAGCACGAGGAATAGGCACGTCCATCTCTTCATGAAAATTCCCCAGCCTTCTGAATGGCCCATCGGAATGTTCTGCCGTAAGATGCCATGCTACCCAGTTTGGCATTTTTGTCTTCGAATTATACGATACAATATAATACTTGCGTCGAAGAATAATTTCTGGAGTATTCTCAAGTGGAGATGGCTTCAGTAGTTTTACGACATTCTCCTGAAGTCCGTCATTCTGTTTAGAGCACAGTTTCGCACCCTCAATATTGGCGGCATACAGAGCAACCGATAGCCCCAATACAATGAAGACAGAGATGCATATAATTACTAACCTCTTCATACGCTCTCCTTTATAGGTTTAACTCCTTCAAACTGATTTCTGGACGTGGTAAAGAAACCACAACAATCTTTTTTCAACAAACATTCCTCACACTCTGGGTCATAATTATTCTTCCAGTCAGAGATACTTTTTCTTGCATAGTCATGCAAATACCTGGGTAACAGACATAAAGGCACATTGAAGATGCTCACATTGTAGTTCCAATCAACCAGATACTTGATGGCTCGAAGCAACTCTTGTTGGTATTCCAACGGCTCTATCCAAACATGCTTCCTGTTTTTCGTTGCCCATCCTGTGTCTTCCATACCCATGAACGCTATCCACCCAACAAACGGCAGGTTCCTATGAATAAACTCCGCTATCTGATAGAATCTTCTATAGTTGAATGCACACATAATAATTCGTAATTCTACTGGAATCCCACAAGTGCCCAGGTTATACAGTCCCTTCATGGTTTCCTGATAAGCACCTTTATTGCCAGCTATAGCATCGTGGTCTTTATAGTAGTCGGAGTGTAGTTCCACTCCTACGTATAGCATATCACCACCCGCTTCAGCGACTCTTCTTGCATAATCGATGTCTGCAAACCGCCTACCGTTAGATAGTAGTTGTATCTCAGTTGATGGAAGGTTATTTCTGATTTCCTTAATCAGCGCAACAAGTTTATCCCCAAGCAGAGTTGGCTCACCACCAGTGATACCAATCAAAGGCAGGTCTTTCGGTGCAGTTCTAATCCGTTGCAGGTTCTCTTCAAACAACTCATCTATGTCATCAACCTTCAATGGAGGCTGACAACACATCACGCACCTATTGTTACACTGCGATGTGCAAAACAGAGTGTTGTCATTCGATTGTATGTCAATAGCTCGCTGCTTCATAAGAACCAACTTTTGAAAACGGGCAGCACTTTGTCTTCCCTTGTGATGATTAACTCGATAATATACTCTATGATGGCCTTGTTCTTTTTGCAAAGCAGCGAATTGGGTCTATATCCGTACATGTCTCCCTGCGTAGAATAATTGCGAACAGGGTCTGCTCCACAGTACACTTTCAATGCACAGTCTGAACATCCGGCAAGCGTCTCGTTAGACCAAACCTTAGCCATTTCCCTGACCTTTGCCCCATACACTATTTGCTCATAGTCATCATCAACACTTCCAAGCCTGAACGTATAGTCACCCATTTCTGCAAGCATTCGGGATTCGTCGGATGCATATACGAAGCCGTCGTAGTTGTAAACGATTACCGAATTGACAACTCCTGCAGGCGACTGTAGGTCGACAAATCCGGAATTAAATGACGTAATCATCTTTTTTAAGATGATAGCGGCATAGTCCTCTCGGAAGAAAGTACCGCTCAGATTCAAGTCTATGATGTGGTTCAACGCCTTCTTATAGAATTCTATGAATCGCTCCGTATATTTCTCCCAGTCATCATTTTCTGTCGCAAGACCATACGGGTTCAATGCCCGGATAAAAACATCACAGAATCCAAGTTTCACATACTCGGCAACAATTTCTATTGGATAGTTCAGCCCTTCTACCGATGTTGTCATTAGAGCAGATACACGTTCAAATCCGAGTGTCTCTCTTGCTTTAGCAATTCCAGCCACCACTTTCTCGTAACTATCCGTTTTTCCACGATTTTTGTTATGCAAGAAGGCTGGTCCATCAAGAGAAGTGGAAATAAGGACATTATATTGTTTGCACAAGTCCAGGACCTGTTCTGTCAGATTGATGGAGTTCGTACACAGGACGTAGGTGATATGCCTTTTTTCTGTAAGGTTTTTCTCTTCTGCTTTTTCAATGCCATACTTCAACAAATCGTATTCCAGACTTGGTTCCCCGCCTTGGAACTCCATTGTCAGGTGCTGTGAACGAGACTTGAACATCAGTTCCACACCTTTCTCCATCGTATGCATCGACATTGTGACATGGCAACTGCTTTCCTGCTGGCTCGATGCCTGACAGTACACGCAATTTTGATTGCATCTCAAAGTCAGCACAAAGATATGCAAGGCAGTATGGTCATCCAGAAAACTCTTCTTTTCACTCAGTCGCTCTACGTAGATATCGAAAAGCGGATGAATAGCGGTGTCTGTCAAAAAGAAATTCGCATGTAGTGTTTTGTACAGTTCACTCTTCTCATCCAACTTTTTCTCCACAATCTGCTGGACTGTCCCTAATGGGACAATCTGCATATCGCCAACTTCATTCACTATCACTTCCTGATTGGCAATTCTGGTAAAATTGAATGGGAGCAGTCTGTACATCGCCTTAATCTAAATCAGTTTCGTCTATATCTTCACAATCAGAGAATGCTTTTGCATATAGAATGGTTCTTATGTCGTGCGTCTCTTTATCAATGATGCACCGCAATTTAAAGTCGTTAAGACTGTCGAAAACATCCGCTTTTACAGTGCTTTCTTCAGTATCAGTTTGGGGAATTACAATAAGTTCTTCTTCAACTTCCGACAATAGAGAACGCTTAAAACTATATCTTGCAGCCAAAGCATAAATTGCTTTGGAGATACACTCATCTGAATATATTCTTCTGTCAATTCGCAGTGTCATTTTGTCTGCTTCTTTATAGATTTCACAAACGTCTCATCCACTATACCAGTATCAACCATATCATTAGAAGCTTGATATAATTTGACAGCCATTTCTATGTCTTTTGTGAATACGGCATGACCATTCTTCTTTTCGATTTCTGAAGCCTCTGGCATCAAACCATTCTTTCCCAGAAGTTGCACAAGTTCATCTACATCAGTTCCAAACATTGGCATACTTTCTATATAGTATAGATCACGTACTCCAAGAGCAGCGGTTGTTTTTTCCTTATCCCACTGTTTTAGGCTTTGAAGATCGGTCGTTGCTACTTGTCCTGTCTGTGAAACTCCTGCGTCTTTCTGAAAATGTTTCACAGCAGCCTCCACCTTGCTGTCATACAGCAATAGCCCCTCCTTCTTCGATACCCATTTTGCACGGATATAGTATTTCTCTTCGAGTAGTTTAACCAGCAAGTTAATGTCGTAGCCATAAAGGTTAAGACTCATCGTACGGTCACCAAGTGCAACTGTTTTTGGATCAACTGGCTTTGGGGGTGAATATAAGCCAGAGATAGTGCTTGTACTGCGTGAAGAACTTGTTCCTGTAGTTCCTGTCGAACGGCTTGAAGATGATGTTCCAGTTCTTCTTGTTGACGTACCTGTTGACCTTGACGGAGTAGATGTTCCGTATCCATAGCTACTTGAACTATGGGATGAGTGCGAATAGTGATTACGCCTGTAAGAACTTGAACTATGTGAACTGTGCGAACGGTGTGATGAATGCGAACGGTGGCTGTCTACAGCAACCACATTTCCTGATGGGCTCATCTTCAATACATTCTTATACACACGACTTGAAGAACTTTCTAGTTCCTTTACACCATTCTCGTCTGAGCCACTGATAGCGGGCAAGACTACTTCTTCGGCATTTGCGTGAGTACCGAACATCGAGGCAATTGCTGACAGCAATACGCCTTTCAAAATTTGTTTGGGCTTACGTTTCATAATATATGCTGATGTTAATCAAAATCATACGGGCTAATATCTATTCGGGCAAATTCTTGTCCTCTACTGTCCTTATATACATACACAAAATGTATGTTCTCCTTGATAATTTCCTTTTTCCGCATCATAATGAGACCTTCCTTTTTCAAATCATCAATAAGTCCTTCCTTCATTTCTCTCAAATCAGCATTTGAAATATCGGATGGATCTATTTCGTTTTCTATTGTAGCTATATAGTATATCTTGTTCCCTTCAATATAGGCATCAGTTATCCACACCCCCTCTTCAATTTGTGACGGAATTTCCATCTTGGCAATTTCCATTTGGGACAATTCTATCATTGTGTATGGCTGTAACTCCCCCGATTCTACTTTATCCCTTATTTCCTTCATCTTGTCTGCTGACATTTCTACTTCCAGAAGTGTCTCACCTGTTTCTTCTGACGTGTAGATATACTTAAGTCCCAAGCCATGCTCTATGAATTTATCAACATCTTCACTTGAAACATTTGATATGACTCGTGCCATGTTCCTATCAGTATTTGACACTTCTGAAGCTAAAGACATGGTATCCCAATCTTCGCTACCGACCCTACAAGTATATACTATAATATCATTATCTACGGCAATATCAGTTATCGATATAGATGTGCCAGGTATGTTGAAGGGAAGTTTGCCTTTATAGGACATTATTTCCTTCAGTAACTCTTCTCGTTCTTTCTGGGATTTTGCTGAGTTTGCCCCGCAAGAAAAAAGAAACAATACTAATAGCAGACCTGCTATAAAACCTATTGATGATGTGAATTTTCTCATAAGCGATTGAAATTAGAAATAATAGACAAAAGATGTACCTATAAATTTGTCTTCGAGATGATATTCGTTTTCAAGGTCCTGTTTGTAGTACAATGCAAACCAGTCCCATTTTTTCCACGCAAATCCTGCTCCACCGCCTAGAGAGTATTCGTTCTCTAATTGTTTTTCTCTTACGGCATTGTATGTGCCAAGCCCTGCTATGTAAAATTTGCTTTTTCCTGCATCGCAGATATTAAGTTTTAGTTTGGCATAGACTGGCATATGAAAGAATGTCTTATTTTCACTGGTTTCATATCCGTAATCATAGTCATAATATGAACCATGATACCATGATTCAAATTCAGTATAAACGACACCAGGTTTGATTCCCACTTCAAACTGAACAGGAGCTTTGTAATTACCAAATTTAACGCTAAGGCCCATGTTATAGTACATCGTGGATTGTCCTTCTCCAGAGGTTGTACCTGCAAAAGCTAAATCCATTATCTCCAAACCAAACTTGACATAACCGCCATTTGCCATAACCCGATTATGCCTTTGCTGTCTTTTGTATTGACTATATGATTTCTTTGTACTATCAATATAACTTTGGACTGTGTTCTTTGTGGTCTTGTCTTTTGCATAAGACATTGCTTCATTAAACGTGTATGAGCTTGCATACATGGAGAAGTTCTTGGCCTTGGCTATTGCCACCATATTTGACACTTGGTCGTAATACTTACTTGATGGATACTTTTTCAGGAATGCAAGTAAGTCACTTTCCTTTGTATATGAATTCAACTTCTTATATTCCACATACTCTAGGCACTCATCATATTTCGAACGATTTGAGTATTCTATAGAATACCTGCCTCCTGCCGCCTCGAATTTATCGTACGCACGCTGTAGATCTCCTTGTCCGTATAATTCAACGGCAGTTAGTTCATTTAGACGTTTATTCGCTTCAGGCAAGCAAGATGACTTTGGATACTTTTGTATAAAATTCTCTATGACTGATTTTGACGAAGATTGCTTGATGGCGTTCCATGCATCCTTTGACTCCAAATCTGTGATGGCATCATTGGCAAGTTGGGCAAAACTCTTGTTCTTTGATGTACTTAGGTAATTACTATATGCGGCAATCGTATTTGCAGATTTGGCTTTTTTCCATAGCTCCATATCTTCCAAACGCCCTCTTGCTTCTTGGGCAAACCGTCCGTTTGGATATTTTTTTAGATATGCCTCATACGCTTGTGCTGTCTCAACCTTTGCAGCATAATCATACAGATCTTGTTCGTTCTTTCTCTCGATTTCTGCTACACGTTTTCGTACATCTTGCACGTATTTACCTTTAGGATACATGGATAGGTATTCATTATACGCAGCCAATGTATTCTTTTGACAAGCCTTCTCGTAGTTCGATTTTTCCATTCTTTGTCTCTCCGCGAGTTCCAGATTACGCTGTTTGGCATAATTCTTTAATGTTTGGGCGTTAGCATCAAAACATATTCCACCCAACATACAACAACTGATTAATGCTATACAAACACCTTTCTTCATATATTCTCCGTATTAAGACATTCCTGTAATTCGTTTGCAACTTTGTCAAAATCGACTTTGCTGGTCTGGCCTTTATAGTCTTTCAATTGCTTTTCTATTGCTATAATCCTACTGCCAAGGAAAGTAGACTCCCAACCTTCAAATGCACGATAAACT
>Ga0265298_10002829_pt1 | contig 23603 bp, 14 predicted proteins | sample AusTroGonzalo_MG_3_FD_193486 | JGI IMG/M metagenome (GOLD analysis project Ga0265298, IMG submission 193486) | Bovine rumen microbial communities from tropical cattle in Woodstock, Queensland, Australia - Gonzalo_01 | ecosystem: Host-associated > Mammals > Digestive system > Stomach > Rumen ...
CGTAGTATTAGGAATGATTGTGGACAACTCAATCGTGGTCATCGACGGCTATCTGGAATACCTCAACAAGGGCTACGAACCCAAACGCGCGGCCATCGACTCGGCCAAGCAGTATTTCATGCCGATGATGCTCGCCACAATCTGTATCTGTGCCATCTTCTTCCCCTTCCTCATCACGCTGAAGGGTATGTTCCTCGACGCCATGCATGACTTCCCGTGGACCATCACCATCAACCTGATGGTGTCGCTGGTGCTGGCCGTGACGGTCATCCCCTTCCTGGAGGTGAAGATCATCAAGCCGGGTAAGGTGAGTACCGACGGCAACGCCATCACGAAGTGGGTGCAGAGGACGTACGACAAGGCGCTCGACTGGACATTCCGTCATCCGATGCTGACCATCATGGGCGGTATTGCGGTTGTCCTGATTTCGTTGCTCATCCTGCCGACGCTGAAGGTACGCCTGTTCCCGTTTGCTGACCGCGACCAGTTTGCCGTGGAGATCTTCCTGCCCGACGGCAAGGGACTGGCAGAGACGGAACTGATTGCCGACTCTGTGCATCACGTGCTGGAGAAGGACGATCGCGTGGTGGGCATCACGGCCTTTCTCGGCTGTTCGTCGCCACGCTTCATGGATGCCTATGCGCCACAGTTGGCAGGTAATAACTTCGCCCAGTTCATCGTGAACACCACGGACGAGTATGCCACACTCGACCTGCTGGCCAAATACCAGCCGATGCTGAGCGAGGCCTTCCCCAATGCCTACGTGAAGTTCAAGAGGCTGGACTATCTGGAGGTGCCCGAACTGGAATACCGCTTCTATGGCGACAATCTCGACTCGCTTCACGTTGTGGCCGACCGACTGATGGAACGGATGCGGCAGATGCCCGATCTGGAGTGGGTGCATACCGACTATCTACAGCCCTATCCAATCATCAACGTGAAGCTCGATCCTGTGACGTCGGCACAGTTGGGTATCACCCGTACGACGGCCCAGTTGGCGTTGACAGCTACGTCGAGCGACCTCCGGGTGGGACAGATCTGGGAGGATAACTATGAGCTGCCCATCGTGGTGAAGGACGATGCCGACATGACCTTCGCCGGTATTGCCAACCTCGGCATCGCGTCGCCTACGTCGATCCTCTCGTCAGGATTGCGCAGCACCAACAGCACCGTTCCCCTGCGTTCGATTGCCCAGGTGACTCCCCGCTGGACAGAGAGTCGCATCATGCACCGTGGCGGTGAACGCTGCATCACGGTGACGGGACACTTCCGCCAGGGCATTTTCACGGCTCCAGTAGAGACCGAGGTGGCGCGGATCATGCAGGAGGAGATTCTCCTGCCGCAGGGGGTGCGCACGGAGGTGGGCGGTGAGATAGAGTATGGCGACGAAGCCATTCCGCAGATTGTCGGCGGCATGGCTATCGCCCTTGTCATCGTGTTCTTCTTCCTGTTGTTCAACTTCCAGAAGTATGGTATCACGCTGGTGTGTATGGCAGCCCTCGGACTCATGATTCCCGGAGCGCTGATCGGTCTGGGACTGATGAACCGTGCCTTGGGCCTGACCTCTATCTTTGGTCTGATCACGCTGATGGGTATGATCATGCGTAACGAGATCCTCATCTTTGAACATGCCATCGACCTGATTAATAAATATGTGGCCGAGCATGGTGACTGGACCGTCGACCGTCAGGGCTACAACGAGGCGGTGAAGCAGGCGGCCTACGATGCCGGTAAGCGGCGTATGGTGCCTATCTTCCTCACGACGGCCACGACGGCTGTGGGTGTGGTGCCGATGATCATCGCCCAAAGCTCGTTCTGGATGCCTGTGGGTGTCACCATCTTCGCCGGTGGTATCGGTTCGCTCATCATGGTGGTCATGATGCTGCCTGTGGTTTATTGGAAAGTGTCAACGAAGTGAAACCCACCCCCAACCCCTCCCCAAGGGAGGGGCGTGTTAATAGTTCAAGAATATGAATACAAAAAGATATATCGCAACAAATATAGTCATAGCTGTGGTGGCTATCTGTTCCGCTCAACAAACCAATCCCTCCTCCCTTAGGGAGGGGCAGGGGGTGGGTTACACCCTCCAGCAGATCAAGGACTCTGCCCTGCAGAATAATATTGCCGTCCGCTCGGCACGCTATGACATCGAGGCAGCCCAGCAACAGCGCAAGGAGGCTTTCACAAAGTATTTCCCCAACATCAGCGGTAAGGGATTCTGGTTCAACGCCAACAAGGGTATGGCTCAGACCACCATCAATCCCGCTGACTTCATTTCGCCCGAACTGCAGTCTACATTGGCGACGATGTTCCCGGCAGAGGTGTTGGGGGCACTGGTCAGTCCCGTCGACATTTCGATGCTGAAGAATGGTACCGTCGGGTCGCTGACGGCTGTCCAGCCCGTCTTTGCCGGTGGGCAGATCATCAACGGCAACAAACTGGCGAAGGTGGGGGAAGACGTGAGCCGTCTGCAGTTGCAACTCTCTGAACAAGAAGTGGAGAAGACTGCCGAACAGTATTTCTGGCAGTTGGCCTCGTTGCAGGAGAAGATGAAGACCGTCGATGCTGTCGACACGCTTCTGCGTGATATTCATAAGGATGTGGATGTGGCGGTACGTGCCGGTGTGGCTCTGCCCAACGATCGGTTACAGGTGGAGATCCGGCAGAACGATATCGAGAGTCAGAAACTGAAACTGGCAAATGCCATCTCCATCGTCCGTCTGCTCATGACCCAGTATTGCGGGCTGCGTGATACGTCGTTCTCCATCACTTATCAGACGGATGTCTCGTCACCTTTACTGACGAAGCAAGACCATCAGCAGGCGCTGCTCTCGACGGCGGAGTATCAGTTGTTAGGCAAGCAGGTGGAGGCCACAAGTCTCCAGAAGAAGCTGGCTGTGGGTCAGAACCTGCCGTCGGTGGCTGTGGGAGCAGGTTACAACTACCATAACCTGTTGGATAACGACCATCATTTCGGGATGGTATTCGCTACCGTCAGTCTGCCCATATCCGACTGGTGGGGTGGTTCACACGCCATCAAGCGTAAGGCCATAGCGTATCAGAAGGCTCAGGAGCAGCAGGCCGACAATGCCGAGCTGCTGAAGATCCGGATGCAGAATGCCTGGAATGGGGTGGAGGAGTCGTACCAGCAGTTGCAGATTACCCAGAAGAGCATCGTCCAGGCAGAGGAGAACCTGCGGCTGCACAGGAACTACTATCAGGCTGGTACCTGCAGGATGTCAGACTTCCTGGAAGCGCAGCTGCTCTATCAGCAGGCCTGTGACAAGCACACCGATGCCTTTGCAGCTTATCAGAACAAGCTGTTGGAGTACCGGCAGGCCGTCGGACAATAAAGAAAAGGCTATTCTTTCTTGCCGTTGATGGTGTAGTCGAGTGCTGCGCCAATGGCGGTGCAATACTGTGAGTACTTGGGGATATGGAAGCGGATGTCGTAGAGCTTCTCCAAGGCGGGGAATACCTCCTTGCATTGAGGCAGCAGCGATAGGTTGCCGATGAGCACGAAGTCGCGAATGTCGCTGCCTAATGAGGCGAGCCAGGCGGCGGATCCGATCGATTGCAGTACCATCTTAATGATGCCGGCGGCAATATCCTCCTTCGAGGCGTCGCTCTGTGCACGGGCGAAGTTCGAAGCCGTCGTGTCCATGGGCAGTCCGGGTAACGGCTGGGCGCTGATGTCACCGATGGTCAGGTCGATATTGCGGATGTTTCCCTGTTTGGCCATGGTCGCCACCTGCTTGATGTCGCTGGTGTTAAGCATGATACGGGCCAGTCCTGCAAGTGTACCGCCTCCTACGCCGATACCGCCGATATGACGCATATCGTCGCCGTCGCACTTCACAAACGAGGTACCTGTCCCCATCGAAACGACGATGGTATGGTCGAGCTTCGACTCGAAGCGGGCACCAAGACCGTCGGCGATGAACTCCTGCGATTTTGCCGTTGACAGTCCGTAAATGGGTTGGTCGATATAGGCAGCACCCACACCGGTGAGCATCACCTGTTCCACCTCTTTCAGGTCGATATCGTTGTCGTGCAGATACTTGCCGAAAGCGCCATAGAGTGAGGTGATGGGGTCGGCAGCGGTGATACGGATTGGCGCAGATACCTTTCCGTTCTTGATTCCTACGATCTTTGTGGTGGAGATGCCCACGTCAATACCAATGACAATTCCCATAATGTTCAATGTTTAGTGTTCAATGATCAATGTTCAATGAAAAAAGAAACCCGGCCGCCATCACGCGAAACCGGGCTAATGAAAGGAGGAGTGGTACCTCCAGGAATCGAACCGGGGACACACGGATTTTCAGTCCGATGCTCTACCAACTGAGCTAAGGCACCAATTTCGGTTGCAATCCTTTCGTTTGCGGGTGCAAAGGTACAAAGAAAAAATGAAACACAACAAGAATAAGGGAAGGAAATGCTTTTCTTTAGCGTTTATTAACACTTTTAAAGTGGATTCCAACCCTGCGCTTTGAGCTCAAACTCCTGATTATCACGGGTTACGAGCACCTGACCGAACTTTGCATCGGTGATGTGCCCGATAAGCTTTACTCCCTCAATTTGTTCAATCTTCTCGTGGTCGCCGATGGGAACGGTGAACAAAAGCTCATAGTCTTCGCCGCCATTCAGGGCACAGGTGGTCACGTTCATGTTCATTTCCTCAGCCATCACGGCCGTCTGGTAGTCGATGGGGATATTCTTCTCGTAGATGCGACAACCCACGCCCGACTGTTTGCAGATGTGCATCAGTTCTGACGACAGACCATCGGAGATATCCATCATTGCCGTCGGACGGATGCCGGCCTCACGCAGTTTCTGGATGATGTCGCCACGGGCCTCGGTCTGCAGTTGGCGCTGCAAGAGATATTCCTTACCGGCGAAATCAGGTTCGAAATGTGCTAGCTCCTCAAGGGCGCATTTGTCGCCCTTCCGCTTGGCCTCCTCCACCTGTTGGTAATAGACGCTCTTCTCGCGTTCCAGCAGCTGCAGGCCCATATAGGCGGCACCCAAGTCACCGCTGACGCAGATCAGGTCAGTATCCTTGGCACCGTTGCGGTAGACGATATCCTCTTTCCTGGCCTCACCGATGCAGGTGATGGAGATGGCCAGTCCGGTGTAGCTTGAGGTGGTGTCGCCACCGACGATGTCCACATCCCATTTGTCGCAGGCCATGCGCAGACCGCTGTAGAACTGTTCCATATCTTCCACGGAGAACCGTTTGCTGATTGCCAGTGAGACGGTCATCTGCCGGGGTATGCCGTTCATGGCGAACACATCGCTGATGTTCACCATTGCACTCTTATAGCCGAGGTGCTGCAGGTCGATGTAGGTCAAGTCGAAATGGACACCCTCCATCAGTAGGTCGGTGGTGACGAGCACTTCCTTGTCTGGATAGGAGAGAACGGCGCAGTCGTCGCCGACGCCGTATTTCGTACTCTCGTTCTTGATCTTGATGTCTTTGGTGAGATGGTCGATCAGGCCGAACTCTCCGAGTTTTGCTATTTCCATTCTTCTGTGGGGTGATCGGTGTTGAATTTCTCCTTTTGCTGGCTCTCAACCTGTTCTGACCGTACGATCATCTCCCTCATAATCGTTGTCATCAGCGGTTGGGCCCTGTTGGCTGCTTTCTGCACTCCTTCGTGGCTGACCTCTACGGGGGCGTTGAAACCGCCAAGGTCGGTGATGATGGAAATACCGAAAGTGCGGATGCCACAATGATGGGCCACGATAACCTCCGGCACGGTGGACATGCCGACGGCGTCACCACCCAAGATGCGATACATCTTATATTCGGCAGGCGTCTCAAAGGTGGGACCTTGCACACCGACATAGACACCGTATTTCACCCTTATCTTATTCTCACGGGCAATCTCCGTTGCGAGCTTAATCAGTTTCTGGTCATAAGCCTCGTGCATGTCAGGGAAGCGGGGGCCTGTAGGGAAGTTCTTGCCACGGAGCGGATGCTCGGGGAAGAAGTTGATGTGGTCGGTGATAATCATCAGATCGCCTACATGGAAGCTCTCGTTCATACCTCCTGACGCATTACTGACGAAGAGTGTCTTGATGCCCAGTTCATACATCACACGGACAGGGAAGGTCACCTCTTTCATCGAGTAGCCCTCATAGAAATGGAAACGGCCCTTCATAGCCATGATATCCACGCCGCCGAGCTTGCCGAAGATCAGCTTGCCGCTGTGGCCTTCTACCGTCGATACGGGGAAGTTGGGAATCTCCGAATAAGGGATTTCGAGGGTGTCAGTTATTTCTGAAGCTAATTGTCCGAGGCCTGTCCCCAGGACGATCGCAGTCTTTGGGTTTGTGGTCATCCGGCTTTTTAGCCAGGATGCTGTTTCTTGAATTCTTTCGTACATAATTGATAATACTTTGATTGAATGTATTCTCCTGCTCGAGCAGGATCTGGATCTTGATAGGCAGGACGTAGAGACGGCTCTTCACCTCGTCGCTCAGACCATCCACCTGCTTCAGGCGGGTCTCGTCTTTCTCCGTCGTGACGATGAGCTTGGGCGATGGGAGGGCATTGAATGCTTCGTTGATACGGTCCACATCCTTCTTCTTGAAGTCGTGATGGTCGCTGAAGGCCAACGGAGTCACCTCCTTGGCATAGGTCTTCAGATCGATCAGCATCTGCTCGGGTGAGGCGATGCCTGTCAACAATAGGACGTTCTTGTCAGCCAGGGATTCTGATAATGTCTGGGAAATCTCAGCATTTGGAGCAGTCGGGAATACCGGTCTCAATGTCCCAAACTCATGGGTGGAGAAGAAGAGTTGCTGGTAGGGATAGAGGCCCATCGCCTTGGTGATGACGCGAAACTCCATGGGTTTCAGGTCCTTCGGACATTTCGTGACGATCACGATGTCGGCGCGGTTCTTGCTCACCACAGGTTCTCTGAGACGTCCAGCCGGCAGCAGCTTGTCATAGATAATCAGGCGGTGGTAGTCGACGAGCAGGATGTTGATGCCCGGTTTCACATAGCGGTGCTGGAAGGCATCGTCGAGGAGGATGACATCGATGTCCTTGACATAGTCCCCGCTGGTCAGCTTCTCGATGCCTCGGGTGCGTTTCTTGTCCACCGCTACGGTAATATCAGGGAACTTCGTTTTCATCTGGTATGGCTCGTCGCCGATGGTGCGGACGGTTGCATCGTCACCAGCCAACACGAAACCGCTGGTCTTACGTTTATAGCCCCGGCTCAGCACGGCCACTTTCGCATGGTCCTTCAGCAGACGGACCAGGTATTCCACATGTGGGGTCTTGCCGGTGCCGCCGACGGTGATGTTACCGACGGAGATGACCGGTGTACTGTACGGACGGCTTTTCAGGATGCCCATCTCGAAGAGCAGGTTCCTGAAACCGACGCCCAAACCGTAGAGCCAGCTCAGTGGCAACAGCTTCTTGTTAATGCTGATGAGGTCGCCCTCGATTCTGTCCTTACCTAACACTTCTCACCTTTTCACTTTTTCACCTTATTATTATTTTACTCTCACGTCCTCAAGCATGCGGGCCTGGAGCGTGTTGCCGTTCTTCACGGTCTGACGGATCTCCATCACAGGCTCGTAGAGGTCACCGAGCAGGGCCTTCAACTCTTCCTGCAGCTTACCGTCGAGATACGAACCCTTGTTCTTCTCATCTTTCGACAGGAAGGTGTCGAGCCAGTTACCCTTGTCGGGATAGCTCTTAGTATGATATTCTTTGGTCTTGGCGAGTTCGGCGGCCTTCTTCACGGCATCGTCCAGACTACCAATCTGGTCGACGAGCTTGATCTTGATGGCATCGGTAGCCAGCCATACACGGCCCTGGGCGATGGAGTCGACCTGCGCGGGCTTCATGCCACGACCTTCGGAGACGATGTTGAGGAAGTTCTGGTAGCCGCGGTCTACGTAGGTCTGCATATGTGCCATAATCTCGCCGGGATCCTTCCCGAGAACCAGGTCGGTCTCGTAGTCAGAATATTTATTGGTGGTCACACCGTCGAAGGTCACGCCGAGCTTGTCCTGCACCAGTCCGCTGAGGTTGGGGATTAGTCCGAAGATACCGATGCTGCCGGTGATAGTCGTCGGCTCGGCAACGATGCAGTTGGCGGGTGAACTGATCCAGTAGCCGCCGGAGGCAGCGGCACCACCCATCGATACCACCACAGGCTTCTTGGCCTTGACCAGTTTGACGGCATGGCGGATCTGCTCAGAGGCAACGGCGCTGCCGCCGCCCGAGTTCACACGGAACACCACGGCCTTCACGTCATCATCGTCGGCCAACTTCCGAAGATCCTCAGCCGTCGTCTTGCCCACGATGCAGTGGCCTCCGCCGTTGATCAGGTTTGTGACCTCGCTGTCAACGATGCTGCCGAAGGCGTAGTAGACGGCAATCTGGTCACCGTCGTCGTTCTTCTCTGCCTTCACGTTCAGCATGTCGGCGAGGGTCAGCTGGTGAATCTCGTCGTCCTTTCCAAGTTTCAGGCGTTCCTTGATCTCTGCCTTGAGCTCTTCGGGATACAGGATCTTATCGACGAGCTTGGCTGTCAGATAGTCATCGGGGTAGGCAAAAGCCATGATGCTGTCGTTGGCCAGCTGGTTCAGCTGCTCTGTAGTCACCTTACGGCTCTCGGCAATTTCCTTCAACCAGTACTGCCAGATACCGTTCAGGTAGGCTGTGCGCTGCTCACGGTCGTAGTCGCTCATGCCTGTCAGCGTGTTGCGCTCCACATAACTCTTATATTTGCCCACTTTGGCAGTCAGGTACTTCACGCCGATCTTGTCATAGAGTCCTTTCAGATACTCACCCTTGCCACCAAGACCTTTGAAGTCGACATTACCCTCGGCATTCAGGTACACCTTGTCGGCCACGGAGACCACGTAGTAGTTTGCCTGCATATACTGGTCGGCGTAGGCCACGATCCACTTGCCGCTCGTCTTGAAGTCCTTCAGGGCGTCGCGCAGCTGCTGGGCGGTGGCGGGGGCGTCGAACTCCGTCAGACCGCCTTCCAGGTAGATGCCCTTGATGTCATCGTTGTCCTTGGCCTTTCGGATGCTGGCAATGAGGTCGTCGAGGCCCATGGCACTCATGTCATTCATGCCGAGTACGGCGTCGAGGGGCGTACTACCTTCAGCCCGTTCGCTGATGGTACCGCTGAGTTTGATCACGAACACCGAGTTGTCCTCCACCTTGGTCGGAACCGATTCGCTGGCCAGCATACCGGCGAGTGAGATGACGAGGAAGAGTCCCGTTATAAGCAGGAAAATCGCAATGCCACAGACGGTGGCGAGTGTCATTTTAAAGAACTGTTTCATACCTTATTAATAAATATAGTTGATTTCAGCCGACAAAGATAGTGCTTTTTTTTCAATCAGACAAATAAAAACTATAAATAATCGTAAATTGTACACTATTAACCATCTTCTTTAAACCAAAAACCAATTAAAAGTTGTAACTTTGCCGTCGATGAAAGCAATATGGATGTTACTTCTGCCCCTTTGCCTGTATGCCGGTTGTGTGGTAGACAGCGAAGAAAATCCCTCAGACTCAGAGGATAGGGTAAAGGTCGGCGATCGTCTGCCATCCTTCTCTGTCGATGTGATCGACGGTGACTCCACCTATGTGTTCTCATCCGACAGTCTTACGGGCCGCACCGTCATCGTCTTTTTCAATACAACATGTAGAGACTGTCAGCGTGAACTGCCAGAATTGAACGACTACTACTTGCGTCATCGTGACGATCCTGGTTTCCAGATGGTGGCCATTGCCAGAGAAGAGTCCAAGTCGGATATCGCGGCTTATTGGCAGGCGAACTCTCTCTCTATTCCATATTCCCCACAAGACGACAGGTACATTTACAATTTGTTCGCTTTCTTGACAATTCCTCGTGTTTACATTTGTTTACCTTCTGGTGTTGTGGAGTGGATAGGTGTTGAGAACTTTACGATTGCCGTTTAAAAATAAGTTAAATTTACTAAGAATGTTATAATATTCTTTAAACTTTTAACATTCGTTGGAGCATTAGACCTTCATTGTTTCATTAATTTCCTACCTTTGTCGAATCGTTATCTTTGAAAATTATAAACTTATTAATGACGTGAAGAGATTTTGTGAAAAGGCTGCACTTGCAGTTGTTTTTCTACTAACCCAGGGTGTCCAAAATGTCGGTGCACAACAAGTGGCTCTGAAGACCAATCTATTGTATGATGCCGCCACTACGCCCAACATCGGAATGGAGATCGGAACTGGCAAGAAGACCACGTTCCAGGTGTTCTACGGACTCAATCCCTGGAAGTTCGGACACGGTGAAGACCAGAAGTTCGTCAAGCACTGGGTAGTGAACCCGGAATTCCGTTACTGGTTCTGTCACCGATTCAACGGTTCCTTTGTTGGCATCCATGCCTTTGGCGGCCAGTACAATGCCTATGGCATCAAACCGCCGTTCGGTTGGTGGGACGAATTGGAGAAGTATCGTCATGAGGGCTGGTATGTCGGTGGCGGTGTTGCCTATGGCTACCAGTGGATCCTCTCCCGTCACTGGAACTTTGAGGCCTCCATCGGCTTGGGAGCCGCTTATATCTACTACAACAAATTCAGATGTGAAGAGTGTGGCCCGAAGATTGGTGAAGCCGACAAACTCTATATTGGTCCTACCAAACTCGCCCTCTCCATATTATACATGTTCTAAGACCTTACTATAATGAGAAATAGAATACTGACCATTGCTTCATTGCTGTTCGTTGCGACAGCCGTAGCAGCCCAGACCAACATATTCCTTCCGACGAAGGCGGGTGAGATGGATACCCGTTTGAAAGTCAACAATTGGCAGGTCGTCCCGACAGATGGCAAGACGGTGCTCACTGCCGAGTTCATCTTCGACTCCCTCGAGGTGGCCTCCAACCGTTTCCGTGCCTTTACGCCGGTACTCATCAGCCGTGACAGCACCCAACAGCAGCGCCTGAAGAGCCTGCTTGTCACGGGCCGTCGTCAGGAGATCGTGTTCCAGCGCGACGGGGTTGATGGTTACTATGCCAATAACTCCGAGCGTGTTCGTCGTTTCGCTGGACAGCCACAGACCTACAGCTATACCGATGCCGTAGATCGTCAGGACTGGCATTCGGGGGCCGACCTTTGGCTGGAGTGCGACCTCTGCGGTTGTGGTGAATCAAAAGACTTAGGACAGGCCTACCTTGGTACCCTGCAGACCCCTGATCCCTACGATCTCATCCATCTGCCCGACATCGTGCCTACAGCAGCTAAGAAGGAGCGCTACCTGCACGGCACTGCCTATATCACTTTCGTCGTGAACAAATGGGAGATGAAGCCCGACTATATGAATAACCGCAGCGAGCTGCGCAAGATCACCGACACCCTCGACGTGATGGTGGCCGATCCCAATGTCTCCGTCCGTCAGGTGAAGATCCACGGCTGGGCATCGCCCGAGAGTCCTTATGAGCACAATAAGATGCTGGCCGAGAATCGTGCCAAGTCACTCACCGACTACGTGAGGAAGCTGTACAACCTCCCCGCCGAGGTCTTTGCCCCTGCCGAGGCTACGCCTGAGAACTGGATCGGTCTGCGCAAGGCTGTAGAGGAGATGGACGAGGCCGTCCTGCCCCACAAACAGCAGATTCTCGCCATTATCGATGATACGTCGCTGCAGCCTGATCCTAAGGAGAAAAAGATCAAACAGCAGTATCCCGCCGAATATAAATACCTTTTGCAGAACGTCTATCCCGGCCTGCGCCGTTCAGACTACGAGATATCCTTCAATTTCAGTGATTTCACCCTGGAGGAAGCCAAGGAGATCTACAACAAGAAGCCCTACCAGTTGTCGCTGCGTGAGATGTGGGATGTCGCCCAGACGATGGAGCCCGGCAGCAACGAATATAATAAGGTGATGCAGACGGCCGTCAACATCTATCCAGATGCGCCCGAGGCCCTCGTCAACCTGGCCAATGTAGCTGTGCGCCAGAAAGACCTGCTGAAGGCAGAGAGTCTGCTGGAGCGTGCCGGTGACTCTGCCGAGGCCCTGAACACCCGTGCCGTCATCGCCATTATCCAACAGCGCTATGACGATGCCACGACCCTGCTCCAGCAGACCGCCGCCAAAGGCCTCGACGTCTCGAAAAATATGGAGGCCATCAGTATCCTGACAAAATGATAATAATGATAGAACAAATATTTATTTAATTTACATTTTATTTAACTCTAAAATTTTAAGTTTATGAAGAAATTTAGTTTTCTCGCACTTGCAGCAGTAGGGTTACTACTCAGTGCATGTTCGTCCGACAAGGATGTGGTAGAGGTAAATCAGAGTCCTGAATCCGAAGATGGTTCTGGTTCTTACATTGGCATTTCTCTCGCATTGCCCAGCGCAACTGCTAATGCTACACGTGCTAATGAGGATTTCTCAGACGGTGATGATGCCGAATGGGAGGTCAAGAACGCTACGCTCTATGTGTTTAAAGGTGCAAATGAGGCTGAAGCCACATTCCAGGCTTATTACACAATGGATACGGATTACAAGAAGGATGATGGATCAAATGTTACCGCAACGTACAAAAATGCTACACTGATTGGCAGAGAACTTGCACAGGATATTGCAGACAACGCTACGAATGCTTCTGTTCACTTTTATGCTTATGTTATTCTGAACAACAATGGTCAGGTTACGGCTCCGACAAAGAACTCAACAACTTTCGCTTCTTTTTCAAAGCAGCAGTTCTCTGATATAGGTGCAGATATTGCAGCGGAAGCAAATATTCATGAGGGTGGCCTGCTGATGACCAATGCTCCAGTGGCCGACAAGAAGGGCGGTAATGAAGCACCTGCTTCTGGTGTCAAGTACACTACCCTTGTTGAGCTTGATAAGGGTAAAATTTACGGCAACCCTACCCAAGCCATGAATAATCCTGCTGCCTGTATCTATGTAGAGCGTGCAGCTGTGAAGGTTACGGTCAATCTTAAATCTACCTTTACGTCTCCCACACTTAACTCAGGAGCTGTCACATTCAATGGTTGGCAGATTATCAACTACGAGCAGAAATATTACAACAACCGCCAGATTAATCTGGACAAGGATGACAATGAACAGATTTGGGGTGGCTGGGCAACAGACCTGTCTATGCCTACTGGCTATGGTAATAATCTGTATCGCTTTGTTTCTTATGCAAAGTTTGATCCTCAGCTTCCTACTGGCGATGGTCATACGACAGCTTTCCGTACTTTCTTCGCAAAAGACATCAACTATGGCAACGACAACACACTCCAAAAGCCAAAGGCAAATGTTGCAGGTCCCTGGATTCCTATGGGTAATAATGGTTATACTACAGAGAATACCTTCGACGTGGAGCATCAGACTTGGAAGAACACCACAATGGTTACTGTTAAGGCTACACGTACAGGTGGTGATTTCTACACGATTGCTGATGGGCAGGATATGTACACTGATGCTGATGTGAAAACGAAGATTTCAACAACTATCTTTAATGAAGCTACAGTCTTGGCAAAGATTACTGACCTGATTTCAAAGGTATCTACTGTAGAAGGTGCTGGAAAGACCGTTAAGGCAGAACTGACAACTGAATTTACCACTGCACCAACAGCATCAAAGGTAGGTGTTGCAATAACAGTTACTCCTGTTATCAAAGTTGATGGAACAGTTAAAGACATTACTAGTTACGGTACTTCCACAGATGAAGAAGCAGCAAAGACTGCATTGAGCGATCTGCAAACAACAATCGATGGTGTTAAAGGCAGTTATTTACCCAATTACTACAAAGATGGTGTGATTTATTACAACGCTCGCATTCAGCACTTTGGTGAGATTGAGACACCTTGGTCGGCAAGTGGCACTTATATTTCCGGTGATGGCTCGAACATAACGGAGATTTATGGTCCTGGTTCAAATGATGCAGAAAAACTTCTTCGTAACAGGCGCTTTCTCGGTCGTTATGGCGTAGTTCGCGACAACTGGTATACGCTGGAGATTGAGAGCCTTAACAAGATTGGTAGTGCTGAGCCTATTGATGTATCTGTAACTAATCCTGACACTCCAGACGACCAGATTGAGAATTACCTCTCAGTTCATGTACATATCGTACCTTGGGTACTGCGTACACAGAGCGTCAAGTTCTAATTATTGCAAGTATATAATTAAAAATTCTATTCGACAATGAACGTTCGACTCATCATACAAAAGGGCTTTGTGGCTGTGATAGCTGCATGGACATTGAGTAGTTGTAACTGGATGACGGAAGACCTGAGCGACTGTCCGACAGGTCTGTATGTCAACTTTGTGTACGACTATAACATTCAGCGGGCAGACATGTTCAAAGACCATGTCGGCGGCCTGACGCTCTACGTGTATGACGAGTCGGACCGACTTGTCGCCTCTAAGTCTATGGGCATGGCGCAGATTTCCAAGTATGGAAGCTATATCCACTTCACAGAACAGGAACTGCCCCCCGTCCATAGTTATCGTCTGATGGCTGTGGCCTATCAGAATGAAATCTTGTCTACACAAGGTGCCAAATACCGCGAGACGGGAAATGGCATTGGCGAACAGTGGACCGATTTCTATATCAATCTCGACCACAGCGCCACCAGATTTCCTGCACACTATTCTTACGTGAGCAATGCCGCTCCGCTTGACACGCTGTGGCATACACTCACCACCATCACTTCTCCCGCTGAGGCTTTCCCCATGGTCTCTTATCCCGCTATGCTCACTCCTGCCAAGACCGAGTACAGTTGGCAGCGCGATGGTTCCATCGTGACCAACGGCGAGAAGACCGTCGACTTGGTCAGAGGAGTACCGACCTACGCCACTGTCAGTCTTATTCGCGACACGAAGCACCTGAACATTACCCTGCGTGCCGTTAACAACAACCCTGCCGACAATCAGGTGGAGGACAAAGACTATACGGTGGAAATAATTGATAATAACTCTCAACTCGATTGTCAGAATAATCTTTCGAACCCTGCAGACACGCTCATCTACACACCCTATCGCCAGTGGACGACCTCTTTTATTGGCAATGGCCAGGTGGTCAGCGAGCGTGCCGCACACTACGACCTGATGTTCAACAGGCTGATTTACAAGAACGCATCAGTCAATGATGACCAGTACGCCATTCTCAAGGAGTCGGATATTCGAAAGTCACGCAATGCCGTGCTGCTTATCCGCAAGAAGGACACCGGGGAAATCATTTTCGGCATCAATCTGCCCTATATCCTCGCCAGTGGCCGAACCTATCAGGAGCGCTACTACCACTACCAGGAATACCTGGATCGTGAATACGATTACCGGCTGCAGTTTATCATCAAAGGCAGTCGTGTAGACGAAATACAACTCTTTATTGGCACAGACGTCCATATCATTCCATGGGTCATTCGCCAACAACATGAGAGCCTCGATTAAGAATATCCTTTAATACGATATAAAATAATGTCAATACTGTCAACGTCCATCAAGTTCATCCGTCAGGCCGCAGTCCTCGCACTGCTGCCTTGGCTGGCATGCTCGTGCCAGTGGATAACGGATGACTACGATGACGAGATAGATATTGGCGTTGCTCCCAATTATATCAACATCACCATCTCGGTGAGTGCAGAAAACAATGCTTCAACACGTGCTCCGCAGGGAGGCGAATATGGCGACGGGACGGAGAAAGGTATTGACCGCGAGAATGAGGTAAGTTTCATAACGCTTATTTTCTATCAGGATAATACGGGCATCAATACCACATCGGATGATGCAGAGGTGTTGTGCGTGAAACAATACGCTGTCCGTCCATTTACAGAAGATGACCTGCCTAATTCACACACCCATAAGATAGGTGAATCGGAAAGCGTACAGAATAATGAGGTGCTTTACACTACTGGCGACCAGAAACTGGAAGAAAGCACGCTTCAAGCGGGTCAGAGTTATAAGGTGCTGGTTGTGGCTAATGCCATAGTTGACGTGGCCGTTGGTGATAAAATAAAAGATGTACGTGACAAAGTGACAAGCAGTGTCTATACAGGAACGGGTGCAGGCATTGATGCCACAAACTTCGTAATGACCTCTGAGACTGACGCCAGCGTAGTTTTGGAAAATCCAACTCTTGACACATCAACAGGTGAAAACCGTTTTATCTACTATTTCAACTGTATACACATTGAGCGTCTGGCTGCACGCATAGACTACTGCATCAATAATGCCACCTACAGCGCCACTTATGGCGGCTATGTCTATAACGAAGTGTCTGGCAATGGCTTCTACGTCGTGACGAAGGTAACACCATTCAACCTCTACAACGAGTCCGAATATCTGTTCAAGCGCGTACAAGATGCATGGCCTGCTACTGCTACTACTTATCTGGGCAATGAGACATTGAGCAACTATGTGGCGGATCCCAATACGGCCAATAAGGATAACAGCCACACGCTTAGCTATCTCAGTCCGATAGTGCAAAACATGGATAATGCTTATTCTGTGGACATGAATAATTTGAGCGAAGGACAGCTGATTACAAGCGGTGGCTACAATAACGTTATCATTGCGTATCCTAAAGAAAATACGCTTTTGCCCACATCGCACCTGAAGAAATATGCTACGGGACTGGCCTTCGAGGTAAAATACTATGCCAATACGACGGCCACACCCGTAACCCGTACCTACTACCACTACTTGCGCCATCAGGGTGAATTGTCAACAGGATCCTATCAGGCCAAGCAATGGGCTGACCTCAGTGACACGGAAATGGGCTTGTCTACGGTTTCCATGAACCACGGCATCGTCCGCAATAATATCTACCGTGTGTCCATCGAAGGCTTCAGCGCAGTAGGTGGAACCATCACCCTGAAGATTGAGGAAGAGAAATGGAGGCATGTGGACAATCCTACCATCTATATATAATAAGAATGAAGATGAATATAAGATATTATAGATTCCTGACACCCCTGTTCGTGCTGATGGCCATGCTGATGGCTGCCTGCTCTGAAGATGTGGCTACAGATGAATCACAGACTCTGCCAGAAGGCATGGGTCGTATCCGTATTACTATCGCCACACCAGAAAGTGATGCAGGTACTACTCGCTCTGTCAATGCTAATCCGTGGGAGAATCCTGACCATAGTTGGGAAATGTTACAAACCTTCAAAATCCTTATTTGTGATGCATCAACGAACAAGGTGGTGGATGTCATCACGGGTGACGATACTGATATGCAGTTAGTGGAAGGTTCCACAAGTACATATAAAAGGTCTCGCGAACTTCACTCTGGCTCATTGCCTGCAGGAAGCTATAAGATTTATGCCACTGCGAATTTTGACGATGGCTATGCGGTTGGAAACACTATCAACTTGGAGAGAACAGAGAAATTCCCCAACGGCTACAGTTCAACATCTGATGCTTTCTTCGGTGATAGAAGGAACATTCCCATGACTGGGAAATTAGACGCTTCGGTCACTGTCTCCAACGGTACTGATACTGATGCCGGCATTATTACCGTTTGGCGTGTCATGGCCAAGATGCAGTTTTATTTTACCAATGAGTCGGACAAGCCAATACAGATTCTCGGTGTCGAGGTGGATCCCATCAATCAAGCTTCTTCAGCAGGTCCTGGTGTCTACCTTTTCAGTAAAGATGACTTGACATCCACAGCCAATCTTGCACCTGGAGCTACACCTCAGACTGGACAAGAAGGCATCACTCTTCCTCCAGCACCTGAAGGAGAGAACAAAAAGAGTGCCAGAGAAGACGTGGGGACGTTCAGATATCAGCCTGCTACGGCTCCTCTGATGCTTGCAGCCAAAAATGATGGCAATTCTGACGAAGGTTCCTTCTTCTTCTACATCAACGAGACCGATGCAACCTTCACTACGACCAACAACCAGTATTCGTTGCGCTATAAGATAAAAAGGCAGAAGAGCGATTCACCGGAGGAATGGTATGAGGAGGAAATACGTTATGGTGTGACCACACACCACGATCTCACCAGTGGAGGTAGCTATGGTGGCACCAATGGTGGTTTCAATGTCATCCGACGTAATGACTGGATACATATTCCAATTGTCCTGACAGACTGGCAACTACGCATTGAACCGCTCGCCTTTGTGCCTATAGCCGGTTATCCAGCCACGACGGTCAGTAACGACGCCCTGACTGCCACTTTCAGTACGGGCGGCATGATAGCCCTGCAGCCCTTTGTCAAGAAGTATAGCGAGACCATCTGGCGGGACTTCGGCAACTCTGAAGTTGAGTTCGTTGACATATCATGGAAGAATAATGACGGCACAAACCAATCAGGTGACGGAAAAATTGTCAAGACAGCCTTCGCCTATGACCCTGTTACCAAGTGCATCATTGGTGAACTGAACCAAGACAAGGTCGGTCATAATTATATGACTACATTCGTTGTTAATGTGACGCTCGGTCCTGCTAGCGATACAACTAAACAGTATGGCTATAGTTTCACGTTTAACGTCATTCTCCAATAGATAATACATCAGCTCTACATAAGTAAAAGCAAATCAGCAATGAAAATGAAACAGCTCTTCAGATATACCTTCATAATCATCCTCCGCACAGCCATGCTGCTTGGAGCAATAGCATTTATCATACCAACCCAAGCGCAGACGGCAGGCTTGCCCGATGCCTTCGAGACCAGAGATGCCGTTAACCGTCTGAGTGACATGCTGGATAATGGACAGTTTTATTACATCCAGTTTTATGATGGTAGCGACCGTAGCTATTTGTCAGATCAAGGAGAGGGTAATAATGTGCGTTCAAAAGATTATATCCCATTTGCCAAGAATATACAGTGGACTTTGGAGAGTACTGGAACTGCAGGTCAGTTCTATCTGAAGAGTGGCAACGGTCGTTATGTGTATTTAGAAGGTAGTAACTATAAATGTAGCAGTAGTAGTAAAACTGCATTGTATATTACCTTGCGAACAAGTAGCGAATCTGGAGGTGGCTATGACATTTCTCCAGTAGGCGATAATGTCAATGCTATGGGGCGTCAAGGTAAATCAGGTATAGCTCCTGTTTGGACAGAAATTACTGCTGTTAACCATAATTCTCACAGAATCTTATATACCCGTTTGCGCATTGCAAAATTAAAGGATAATATTGCACATATTATATACTGGCAAGAACCAATATTAAAAGATGGTGTAGTTGTAGATAGAAATACCAATTCGAGAGGTGGTCAGGATGGTTTCACAAAGCGCCACTATCTGACTTCATCTGGTACAAATGACAATCAGTCTGACGCTTCTTCACGTGCATCTATTCTAACAACATACGCTTCTTGGGTTCTCCCTACAGCTGCAGCCTATCATCAGGATGGTCTTTGGATGCTTGAGAGTGCTGGTGCCAATGGTGAATTCTATATTAAGAAGTACGGTACAGAGGAGTATTTGTATTATAATCCCACAAACACTAATGGCAGTGGTGTCAATGTGTTAGGATTAAAAAATGTTGACTACGGCAGGTATGCCCTTGAAAATCCAAATCTCAATCGTTTTACACGCATACAAACAGGTAATTCATTTGATGCTGTAGCTCTGACAACCAGCATGTTCTACGATTATTCTGGGGACACTCCTACGCAGGCCTCCATAGGGACTTTTCATGTAAATGATAACAACACTGTTAGCGGTGGCAACGCAGTCGTTGGTCCAAACGACTGGGAAGTGAACTACCAAATTTATGCAGACCTTTCAGACTACATGAAGATGACGATAGAGGGTACGGCTGGTATGGTCTTGCGTTTGCTGTTGAACCGTCAGACGGGAAACGATCCTTTCGATGGAGTGGAGAGAATTGTTACCATCGGAACTGACGGTAAGGTAGTAGTTGACCTGTCAGACCTTAAATACGTTCATCTGAACTCCATTAAACTTGCCAACAACTCAGGCTCTGGGCAGATATCATCTATCACGCTGTTCAAGATAAAATACGACGTAAGCTCACTGAGTGCTAACCAGTTCTATACTTGGAATGGAGTCGGTGGCACAGCAACTCATAGTTCAGAAACTCCAGCTTCAAACATTGAAATCAATATTAATACTTATCGTTATCCAAATCAAGTGATTGCTGGGTTGCACGATGCTTCTGTATACTATACTACCTATGCCGACCTCACTGGTTGCACCAAGATGATTATTGAGGGAGACCCAGGTATGAAGCCACGTGTGCTTTTGAACCGTCCTGAGCCTGTTTCAGGAGGAGACGCTAACGGTGGCACCGCTATTGAGAAAATAGTAACAATCAACAGCTATGGCAAGGCCGAAGTTGATTTGTCCGACCTTCCATACGTTCATCTGAATGCCATCAAGCTTGCAGGTGATAGCCCTAACGGTACAATTACATCCATAAAGCTGTTGACACCTAATAGTGGAGGTACTAACCTCTATATGTCTTGTGCGAATGCCGATGGAAATCAAGTTATACAAAAGAGCGGAACTCCAGATGATTATTGGTATGCCGGATTCCTGCCCGTGGAAGTACCTGCTGCAAACAGCAATGGTTATATAGAGGATCAGTTCTATCAGGTTCTGTTTGAGCCTGTGACTAACCAAATGATTGGTACTGACGGACAGCTAGTAGCTTACTCCACCTTTAATCCCGCCTTATGGACGGTAGAACAGTTTGGTCCCAATGCCGACTATCAGCATTATCGGATGAAGAATTATGAAGGGCAGTATAACAATTATGGAACAGGTGTATATAATAATACAGATATTATAGGTTGGAAACCAAGGTGGGTTCCAAGGACAGAAACACGCATCTTGTACAATGTCACCCACAAGATTTCCAATGTAAGGAAATACTACGAAATTAACAATCCGGATCAAACGGTATTAAGTCAACAGGGTTTGATTACTAATGATCACACAGAATGGCAGAATACCGATGGGACTCAGAAAGTGAACGAATTCAAGATTACTCACTATGTGAAAAAGGGGGAGACCATGACGTATGGATTGCCTACCGTCTTGGGAACAAACAACGATCACAGACTATACCAGCGGTGGTATAAATATGGAGATGACACTAATATCGCCGATTTGAAAAGCCACTTTAATCTGAACACAAGTGCCGGAAATGTGATGGGCTATCTTTACGACAATGGTTTGGTGACTGGTGAAAAACTTGTATGGCCAGTGGTCTTTCCAGGAGCAAGCACGTACGAGTCGCACATTTTCATTTTTAACAATTGTGACGAACAGGACTTTACTTTGGCAGCCGATGTTTCACGATATAGTGACTTCACCTATTATAAGGAGAAGGATGTGAATGGCAACCCTATAGAAATAGATAATCCCGATCCGACTGCTTGTAAACTTGAGGAACCGTCTCTCACCATGCGTTATCTGTTTATTATGAAGGATGCCAAGAAAATGGCAAACGAGTTGATGGCATGTACAGACAACACATGGCTTGAAGAAAAAACCATCCATTTCCCCGCAAAGACGGTGGCTTATGAATCGAGTAAGTCTGCCGCTTATCAAGGGGAATTCATAGGAATAAAACACATATTTAAAGACTATTGGGTTTTCGATGAGTACGGAAGGGGTGATGATAATTTGGTGTCGGCTGTCACGGGCAATACTTCTGGCTATATTAATGTTGTTGTTGATGGTGGTAATACGGGTATAACCAAGGGCGGAAAAGACAATAAAGGATATTATCTCTATGACGAAGGAAAAAGTGGTGGAAGTAAGAGTTATGGTGACAGCCGCTTTGTCGCTTTCAAATATCCTAATTCTGGAGAAGTATCAGCGACAGGCGAAGCAAATCCTGCTTATGTGAAAGTTTATTTCACATACGGGGGAGTTAATTATCAGATAGCAAAGTTTACGATTATTTTTGATGCAGGAGCTGCTACCTTACCGTGGACTGCGGTTAATGGTTCTGCTCAGGTAAAGAGTTCCGACAGAGACCCGAATGAGTTGGAAAAAAAGGCAAAGCTTATTGCCCAAATTACCTTTGACTATCCTACAGGAGCTACATATAAGACATCTTCGGATTATACTATACATAATAAGGAAGTTCTTACTGGATGGTGGCACGAAATTGCTAATTCCAGCCCCTTGCCTCTGACCTTCGATAATACAAACTATGGTTTTGATGGAGCCACTCCCAGCTGGGGTTCATACGCACTGGTGACGACTTTGAATACCCAATTTGGACATGAAAAAACTACTTTGCCTGTTGATGACGCGACTTACGGCTATAGTAAAAATCCGGATACTGGTATGCAGTCTGCATTTCTCTATATTGATGCATCGGAACAACCAGGTGACATTTGTTCTATTCCTTTCAATGGAGAGTTTTGTTCGAATGATTTGTTGATGTGTTCGGGGTGGATATCTGGAGCCAATAGAGTTTCGAATGATGACCGCTGTCCTGGTAGTGTTACTCTCACCGTAAAAGGTGAACGAACGGAAAATGGTGTGAAAGTAACCGACAATATCTATCGTTTCTGTCCTGGTCAGTGTTATGAGTTGGATAACGGTACAGGGGTGGATGGCAGTACGAATGCTACTCATGTTGTATGGCAGCAATTCTATTTCGAGTTCAATATTTCAACACATTACGACAGACAGTGGATAGAGGTGAACAATAATTGTGTTAGTTCTACTGGTGGTGACTTCATGCTTGACAATATCGAGGTATATGCTATGGCGCCTGAAGTTGAACCGGAGATGAATACACCGCTCTGCGTCAACAATGCTGCCAGTGAGTTGCAGCTGTTGAAGATGAGCGTCGGATTCGACAAATTGATTAAAGCATCTGGAGTGAACACGACAGTGAATGATCCCCAAAGTAATTACCATAAATTTGGCGTGGTGTTCTTGAAAAAGGACTTATTCCTTAAGACTTTTCAAAGTGGTTTGAGTACTTACAACGGCATAACGATATCGCTTAGCGATTTGGAAAAGAATATCAAGGATGGTACCTACAAGGAGATTTCCACCACCTATAAGAGGGCATACGAAGCGGCCTTTGATGCAGCACTGTTGGGCTCTCAAGATATATGGAATTCAAATAGTTCTAACGCTATTGAAGGAGCAGGCCTACTGAATTATGAGTGGAGTCACATTTTTGAAGATCAAGAAACCTATTCGTTTGTGAAGGCGGTTAACGGTCTTAAACCGATCTTTGGTTATACAGAAATAGGCACAGGTGAGCGCTTCCTCATAATGAATGGAAACTCTCCTAAATTACCGTGGGAACTCAATACTGTTTATTATATTGTTACCAACAATAGTGGTATTTCAAGTGTTGGTGACCGGTTCAGCATATTCAACATCTGTTCAGACTGTACTAAGGCAACGGAGTTTCAATTGACGCCGCCCTACAAGATTCTGAGTATGGAAACATCTAACAAGACTCAGGAGTTGGAGGTGTGCGAAGGAAAGATACCTACACTTCTCACTGACCTTAGGGGCTATAACTACAATGGAGTGGAGGTGCCACTGACCAACCTGAACTTCGACTGGTGGTTAGGAGACTTGTCGGCAAATCCGAAGGTACCGGCTACGTTGGAGAATTATCATAACCAAAAGAAAACGATTGATGGTGTAGAGG
>Ga0265298_10002830_pt1 | contig 23581 bp, 19 predicted proteins | sample AusTroGonzalo_MG_3_FD_193486 | JGI IMG/M metagenome (GOLD analysis project Ga0265298, IMG submission 193486) | Bovine rumen microbial communities from tropical cattle in Woodstock, Queensland, Australia - Gonzalo_01 | ecosystem: Host-associated > Mammals > Digestive system > Stomach > Rumen ...
ATTCTGCTGCGGGATTTCCGCACGGTGGTCAAAAACGGCGAAGTGGTCAATTTCAACATCGGCACGACGGCCCACGGACCGGGCGCGGCCGCCATGCTGCAGAAATACCTGCCCGGATGCGAGATCTGTGTCTGGGCGTCCGCACCGCTTTCCGCTCCGCTCGAACGGATGATGGCGCGGCGTTTCCCCGATATCCGGATCGTCAGCGGACCCTTGTCAGCTTCGCCTGAAGTTCAGGAGGCGGCGCGATGGTGTGACCTGCTGCTGCCCGGCCCGGGGACCGGTATCCCCACGGCCGGGGATGTGAATGATTTTGTCCGGTATTGTTCCAAGCCGTTCGGGGCGGCCGGGATCGGATATGTGCCGGGCGACCTGATAAAAATACCGCAGCCGGACTTTCTCTTTTTCCGGGACACCGAGGCGCTCGCGGCGGCACGGCGCGGCGGGCTGAAAGTGCCGACCGGTTTTGTGCCGGACGGTGCCTTTGTTTTCGATGCCGCCGATGATGCGGGAGCGGAACAGTTCATGGCGCGGCATGGCCTGGAGAAAGGGCGGTTCGTCTGCTGTCTGCCGCGTTACCGCAAGACACCGTTCTGGGAATTCTGTCCCGGCCGGCAGGCTGCCCCCGGGGTGATCGACTATAACCGCAGCATGGTGAAACAGGACATGGCACCGCTGGCCGAAGCGGCCTGCCGCGTGGTGCGGGAAAAACATTGGAAAGTCCTGCTTTCGCCGGAAACGGAACCTGCGACCCGGCTGTGTCAGAATGAACTTTACGCGATGTTTCCCGATGATGTCAGGCCTTTTATCGCCTTTCCGGAGAGTTTCTGGGAGGCCGATCTGGCGCTGGGGGTTTACCGGCAGAGCCGCGGATTGTTCGGCACCGAAATGCACTCGCAGGTGATGGCGGTCGGCAGCGGCATTCCGGCGATGGTCTGCCGCACGAAGGAATTCGGCAGCAAAAGTCAAATGTGGAACGATATCGGTCTGGGGGACTGGCTGTTCGATTTCGATTCCGCCGCCGAGCAGCAGCGTTTTCCCGAAGCGGTGATGCGGATGTTCACGCAGGAGGAACCCACCCGTCGGCTGGTGGAGCAGGCACAAACCATCCTGGCGGACCGCTTCGGCTTTTTCGCCGATTTCCTGCGCGAACATTACGCCCGCTGAATCTGGCCAAGGCCCGTGCCCTCGGGGATTCCATTACGAGGATCCAGTGTCCCGACGGCCGCATCCCCACCTGGCTGAATCCGGACCGTCCGACCGCCAATGACTGGATCAACTGCATGTTCGCCACGGCCAATGCCCTGAAAATGCTCGCCGAAAAGGACGGCATCAAGGAAAGCTGAATAGTCTGGTCTCATGCCGGCGCTCTGGTGAGAGAAACAGGCAGACGAGCCAAAACATTTTGAAACTGGCTCATTATGCTGTAATTTGGGGCCAGTTTCAGTTTGCGGATGCATGTTCGGAAGTCCGGTCAACTGCACAGTCAAGATGCAGAGTTTTTTCCCGAAAAGCAAACAGTGCGGTTTGTAAACAAAATGCCGTTGGATTATATTGTTTCCAATCTGATGTAAGGAAAAGGACGGCTGGTGTGGAACTGCATTCGCAAAAGATGATCGATTTTCTGAAGACTGAGATCCGGACGAAACATTTGAAAACCGGCAGCCGCCTGCCGTCCATTATTTCGCTTTCCAGAAAATTCAGACTGACCGCGGGGCAGGTCCGCTACGGTTTCTCCCTGCTGAAAAAGGAAGGTCTGGTGGTCAGCCGTCACGGCAAAGGATTTTTTGTTGCCAATCAGGAACCGGGGGAGAAGACCTGCCATCCGCTGGTTGTGGCACTTGATCTTTTTCACCGCAAATTCGATTTTTATGACGACATTATTTACGAGTCGATCCTTTCGGAGCTTGGCGGGGTTCACAGTCTTCAGAGCATTATTCCGCTGCTTCCGAAGCACCGCAGCATTCAAGCGCTGCATCCGGACGCGGTCATTTTTTCCAAGGCGAAGACCGATCATAACTTTTTTCAACAATGGTCGGAATATTCCCGCCGGCACCGGATCCCGGTATTGTTCCTGAACCGTTTCCCTCCGCAGAAAAACCTTTCCTATCTTGCCGTGGATTTCCGTCAGGAATGCTGTCGGGTGGTCAGCCGGATGCTGAAAAACGGAGCCCGGAATATCGTGTTTTACCAGTACCGTTCCTGTTTGGACTATCCCCAGCCCATGCTGCCGCGGCTGGAAGGTTTCCGCGATGCCTATGCCTTGTGCGGCCTGAAATACCCCGAGGAACTGATGATCCGCGATGATTCCATTGCCGAACAGACCCGGTTTGTCGAACTGCTTCAGTCGGGGAAAGCGGATGTGTTGTTCTGTGCCTACGGCAGTGACCTGATCAATGCCGTAAGTTGTGCGGTTTCCGCCGGAATCTCCCTGCAGAACCGGCTGCCGATTTTCTGCTTCGACGATGTCGGATTTCTGGCGGAACGGATGAACCTTCCGGTTTCGTTCATCCGCATGCCGCTGGCCAGAATGGCCCGCATCGCGACCAATTACATCCTCCGCAAAGCGGTCCTGCCGAATCTTCCGCCGATCCGGGAAACGTTCGAAGCTGCGGTCTATGTCAAGAGCTGCAAATTTTTGGTCTGAATTTTCAATTTGATTGAAGGAATAGAATCTGAATTTGGAATTTTATCTGGAAAAGGAAATAAAAATGAGAGTAAAAGCTATTGTTTTCAGCGGATTGACTGTGACAGCCGCACTGCTCCATGCACAGAATCTGGATATCGTTGCGGAAAAACAGCAGACTTGGATGGTCGGGGAAGATATCCCGTTTACGGTTTCCGCCAGGGAAAAGAACGGGGAAATGTATAAAGACGGGTCTTTTACGCTTTCATTCCTGAATTGCGGAGACAAAAAAATCAAAGAGGATCTGATTATTGATCTGAGCAAGGGAAATCCGGTCAAGTTCAGTGTAAAACTGGATCATCCGGGCTTTGTTCTGGTCAAGGCATCCAGATATAAGGGTATAGACGGGAAAGAGGTCGCGTGGAAGAACAAGCCGTTTGCTCCGCTGGGCGGTGCGGGAGTCGAACCGGAGAAAATTCGTCCGGGACTGGAATGTCCCGCGGATTTTGATTCGTTCTGGCAGGCCGGGCTCAAGGAGTTCAAGAATGCGGCAATCGAGGTGACGCCTGCACCGGATGTCCAGCGAAAAAACTTCAAAGTTTCGCGTATCATGGTGAAATTTCCCGATGGTTCGGGCATCGTTTCCGGCTATCTTTCCTTTCCGGAAAAGCCGGGAAAATATCCGGCTTTGGCCGGTGTTCCTGGCGCGGGCTGTGTTGCCCAATATCCATTCGGCCCGAGGCCCCAATGGAGCAGTCCGGTACCGGCGATCGAACTGTATCTGAATGTGCATAACTTCCCCATTCCGACCGAGGCGAAGGAGCAGAAGGCGGCGTATAACCGATATATCAAGTCACTCGGATGCTTTTATGCTTTCAGCAACGCTTCGCAACGGGAAAAATATTTTTTCCGCAACGTCTGGCTGGCTGTCAGCCGGGCGATCGACTATGTGGCCGCCTTACCGGAATACGACGGCAGACATTTCGCGGCGGCAGGCAACAGTCAGGGGGGAGGGACGGCGCTGGTGATGGGCGGATTGAATAAAAACATCACCTGCGTCGTGGCTTCCGTTCCGGCGCTTTGCGACCACGGCGGATGGAAACTCGGCCGTCAGGCAGGCTGGCCACAGCTTCATAACAGACTGAACGGGAAAGCTGATGAGGCAATGCGTTATTTCGATGCGGCTTTCTTCGCGGCGCGGATCCGGGTGCCGACGCTGGTGTCGGTCGGATTTGTCGATGTCACCTGTTCGCCGTCCTCTGTGTATGCGGCGTACAACCTGATCCCGGCCAAGGTGCCGAAGCGGATATTTCCTATGTACCGCTGCGGTCACAGCGGCTGCCGCGAATTCAATAAGGAAGTTTCGGCGTTTCTCCGCAGGGAGTTGACCAAATAAACCACATTGATTAAATGTATTTCATGAGTTTTAACCATATCTGTCTTATAAAACGAAGCCAATCCTGATTGGTAAGGAGGTCTTGCACTGAAACACGTTTTTGTTTGTGACTTTTTCAGAAAAAGTTACAGTCCGTTGCGTCTGAATGGGTTGACACTGAAAAATCAACTTTTTGACAAGATGAGCCAAAACGGTTTGAAACTGGCTCTAAAGAAAGGATGAACAGAAAAAGCATCAAACATCCGGATTTCCGTGAATGGAAATCAAGCCGTAACTCGTTGTCATTCACATTGATAGAATTACTAGTAGTTATTGCGATCATCGCTATTTTAGCGGCAATGCTGCTGCCGGCGCTGAACAATGCCAGAAGACTGGCGCGCAGCACAGCCTGTGCAGGAAACTTGAAACAAATCAGCCTCCTGCACAACAATTACAGCACGGATTACAACGATCTTATATTTTTGGATTATCAGGAATGTCGTCATTTTGCCCGCGCTCTGCGAGAAGCCGGATACGTTTCTCGTTCCAAATACCCATCCTGGGTCTGGTGTCCGGAATTGGATCAAAGCAAAATTAATAAGGATAACCTGATTTATTATGAGTATGGCTGCCGCCATTATACCCGCCACCTTCCTAGTCACGCGAGGGTCGTTGTCGGTAAGGATACATACATGAATATCCGCAAGATCAAATTTCCGTCCAGTTATTATTATCTGGGAGACACTACCCTGTCCGCCGGCGTAGAATTCTCCTCCTCAAAATACCCCTCCATGATGTTTATTTTATTCTCAGGCTCTGATTCCTTATTTTCACTGGCGGTGCATAAAGGTCGTGGAAATATTATTGCAGCGGATGGGCATATCGCCATCATTAGTACCCCGGCTGAATTTTTCCGGGATTGCCGGAAAGAATTCAATGTCGCGGGAGAAACCTCGGTAATGAATATGAATAATGCACAAAATGTAAAGCAGGCAGCTGCACAATAAATTTTGCCGGATGGGAGCAAATATCGCTGTTGTAACGGAAAATTTACCGAAAATAGCAAAGACAGCCGGTTTGTGTTCTGTCGGCTATGCAAGGAGGAATAACATGCATCAGAGAAACAGATTTATTCAGGCTCTTTCGGTAGTGGCATTGTCCGTGCTGCCGCTTTTCGGGTTTGAAACCGTCATTTCGATCCCCGGAGACGCCACTGCAGTGGAACAGTATGCCGCGGAAGAACTCGGCAGTTACCTGGGCAAAATTTACGGCATGCAGTTCAAGGTGAGGAAAAACGATATGTCCGCCCCGATCCGGATCGGAACGGCGGACAAATCTTCCGCGGACCTGGGAAATGACGGATTTGAAATTCATTCGGACGGCAAAACCCTGAACATCCGTGGCGGCACCCGTGGCGGCACCGGCAACCTGTTTGGAGTGTATGAATATCTGGAACGGCTCGGCTGCCGTTTTCTCACTAAAACCGAAGAATATATCCCAACTGGAAAAAATTATGAACTGCCGGTGCTGAACATGCGGGAAAAGCCTTCTTTTGAATTTCGAAGGATAACTTCAACCGGCAGGTTCGGCGTGAAGATGCGCTGCAACGAAAGAGTCGGCAATAACGGGAAATTACTCAACAAGCTGGGTGTGCTCAGATATTCCAGACCATTTGACAGCCATACATCGTTTTTCTTTATCGATCCGAAGAAATATGCGAAGTCGCATCCGGAATATTTTGCGATACACCAAGGCCGCCGTGCCTTTAGCAAAACGGTCGGTCAGCTTTGTCTGTCCAATCCGGAAATGACGGAAGAATTCATCCGCAATGTGAAAGCATATCTGAAGAAAACCAAACTGACGGAGGGGGCTTTTCTCAAGATAGCTCCGCAGGACGATCAAAATTATTGTGAATGCGCCCGCTGTGCTGAGATCGACAAGGAGGAAGGCACCCATGGCGGCACTCTGGTCCGTTTTCTCAACCGCGTTGCGGAAGAACTGTCCAAAGATTATCCGGACCTGCCGATCGGCGGCAGTGCTTACCAGTATTACCGTTTCCCGCCCAAGAAAACCAGCTATCATAAAAACGTGTTTATTTCTTTGAGCAATATCGAATGCGATTATTCCAAGGCATTCACAGGCTATCCCGCCAATGAAGAATTTCTCAATCTGCTGCTGGAATGGAAAAAACGTTGTTCCAAACTGCATGCCGGTGATTATGGGGCCACATTTGATTACTACCAGCTGCCGCTGCCGAATTTCGATGCACTGGCGGAAAGGCTGAGAAAATTCCGTGATATCGGAATCATCGGGGTGTCAACCATCAATGCCCACAACGGCGGTCCCGCCGGGGAATTTAACGAACTGCGGAATTACCTGACCTCACGGCTCTACTGGAATGCAGATGCGGACCCCTGGAAAATCGCGGAAGATTTCTGCTGCCATTATTACGGCAAAGGCGGCAAATACCTGCTGGACTACATTCGCTGGTATCATCAGTATCTGACCTCGAAAAAAGCGGTCTTCCGTATCATGCGCCAACCGGTAACCCTGTATGACGAAGCCTTTGTGGACCGCGCCGAACAGGCATTCCGGCAGGCGTATGCGGCGGCCGGCGGCGATCCGGTGATCCGGACGCGGCTGGACCGGGCTTATACCACGGTGCAAATGATGCGCGTCCTGCTGCTGAGGCGGACCCGTCCGAATTCCCCGGAATTCAAAGCTGCGGTCGATCAGCTGGAGGCCTCCAGCAAACGTTTCGGCATCAGAGCAATATCGGAATCCAAGACGTCGATGGAGGATTTTATCAGGGAAATGCGTTTCACCATCAAAGAAGTGCCCGATTTCTGCCGTGGGAAAAAATGGTACGCAACCCTTCCCAGTGCGCATCTCCTTTGGGACTGGGCGAAGAAGGTCGACGATCCGCTGGCAGCCAGCAGGAAAGCCATTCAGCTGAACACCTGGCACAATGCCTGGGCTGTGTTCAAAAATCTTCAACAACTGCCGGGATACAACACTCCGGCGCGTTATGATGCGTATGTCCGGATCCGGGTCGTTCCGGAACCGGGAGCGAAAACGGACAGTCCGGCGTTCAGTGCGGGAGTAAGTCTCTCAAAAGGTAATTCTCTCCGCCGGATCATCCCTCTGAAAGACACCTCCGCGGATGAATACCGCTATATCCGGATCGCGGAAAGTATTCCCGTTACTGAAACCGGGTATGTCTGGGTGGCGCCGGAGAAAAATCCGAAAATGATCCGGAAAATATTAGTCGATCATTTCATCTTTGTCCGGGTCGATGACGCTAAAGTGAACAAGTAAAATCCGAAAGGCGGACTTTGTGACCCTGCTCACACAGTATCCTGGTTTTTTATGGTGAAAATACCTCTGCCGCACAAACAAAAAAAGGAGTAAGAAAATGTACCAGTCGCTAATGAAACGCTATGACGGGAATCCGATCCTGACCATAGACGATTTGCCGGTCAAGGGTTTCGGCTATTATGTCTTCAACCCCGGCGCGGTCAAATTCAACGGTGAATATCTGATTATGGCGGATGTTTTCCATCGTGAGGGAAGCATTGTTTTCTGGATCGCCCGCAGCCGGGACGGATATCATTTCAAATTTGATCCGGCGCCAGTCGACTGGCCGGAAATGCCGAAGGAAACCGGCTGGATCGAAAACGGAGTTTACGATCCGCGCATCACCCGGTTCGGAGATGATTATTTCATCTTCTACGGCAGTCACAATAATGAATGCGGAACCCGGATCGCTCTGGCCAAAACCCGGGACTTTGTCAAATTCGAGCATGTCGCGCTCACGTCGGAAGTCAACAACCGCAATGCCGCGCTGTTTCCGGAAAAGATCAACGGATTGTACTGCCGGTTTGAACGGCCATTCCACGGCGACGAGTTCAGTCCCTGCTACATGTGGATGTCCTTCTCCAAAGACCTGGAGTTCTGGGGGCGGCATCGGGAATCGCTGAAACCCCGTCGCGGTCACTGGGATGCTCAGAAACTGGGTGCCGGCGCTCCGCCGATCCGCATCAAGGAAGGCTGGCTGGAAATCTATCACGGCGTCAATCCCAGCTGTGACGGCTCTATGTATATGCTTTTCGCAGCTATTCTGGATTACAAGGAACCGTGGAAGGAAATCGCGCGGGCGAAATATCCGATCCTCTTTCCCGAGACGGATTATGAACAGCGAGGCAGATGCCGCAATGTGGCATTCACCTGCAATGCTCTGCTGGATGACGACAATACGGTAAAGATTTATTATGGCGCGTCGGACACCTGCATCGCGTTGGCGGAAGCTCCGTTGGATGAGATTGTCAAGGCATGTTTCGAACCGTATCAGCTGATGCTCTCGAAAAAGGGCAGTTTCTGATACCCTGATTCAAGTCTGTGACGGCCGGATCCCAACCTGGCTGAATCCGGAACGCCAGAGTGCCGATGACTGGATCAACTGCATGTTCGGATCCGCCGAAGCATTGAAACTCCTGGCCAAGTATGAAAACTGCCCCGCTGCAGACTGAAACATCCTCGAATTGCCGATCCGGCTTATGATTCGCGGCGGCATGTTGCGGTGGGGGCCGCGAACTGATACGGAGAATACGGCATGACGCGAGATGGCGGAGGGCGCTTCGCGCTATGAAACGGTCCCCGGTTCTCTTGTGAAAAGTGTTTTTTTTTCGGGAAACGATTTGTAAAAGAACCTTTTGCCGATTATATTGTCTATAAGACAAAAGTTTTACGGAACGGGGAAAGGAGTCGTTATGGATCGCAGAGAATTTTTGAAACAATGTCTGACGCTGGGGGCACTTGGCGCAGTCTCCCGGATCTGCCCGGCATTTGCCGGCATGGAAGTCCCCGCACTGAAAACGGGCAAAACCGCCAAAACCGTGATCGAACTGTGGATCTGGGGCGGCCCGAGTCAATTGGAATCGTTCGATCCGAAGCCGAAAGCCGACCGCAATTACAATGGCGGCCGCGGCCAGATGCCGACCAACGTCGACGGCATTTTCCTGAGCGAATACATGAAGGAACTGGCGAAAGTAGCGGACAAATTCTCCATTATCCGGAGCATGACGCATCCGTTCCCCGGCCATGAAACGGCCACCTATCTGATGCAGACCGGCCGGAAGCCCGGCGGCGGCATCACCTATCCCGCGATCGGCGCCCTGCTCGCCATGATGAACAACGGCAACGTGAAGCATCATCTGCCCCCCTATGTGGCGCTGACCACCAACAAGGGACGTTTTGCCGAATGCGGATTCCTCGGCGACCGTTACGCTCCGTTTGCGACGGGCGGCAATCCCGCCGCCGCGAAATTCCTGGTGGACGGCTATACGCCCGCCGGCGGCGTCAGCCTCAAAGACATGGAGCGGCGTTTCGGTCTGCTCAATGATCTGGATTCCTTCGGTCTGGAAATGAAGGGGCATCCGGAACTGGCCGAATATGAGAAAGCCGGCGAAGAGGCCAAAGCGGTCCTGTTCGGCAAAGCCGCGGAGATCTTCGACCTGACCAAGGAACCCGAGGAAATGCGGATCCGCTACGGCAAGAACAAATTCGGACAGTCCTGCCTGTGTGCGCGGCGTCTGGTGGAAGCCGGAGTGCCGTATATCACGATCAACGCTTCCGGCTGGGATACCCATAAGCGACATTTCGAAACGCTGGACCGCATTGCTCCGGATATGGACCGCGCGGTGGCGGCGCTGATCGGCGACCTGAGCGAACGCGGCCTGCTGGACCAGACCCTGATCTGGTGGTCCGGTGAATTCGGCCGGACCCCGAAAGTCGACTGGGATCCGCCGTGGCAGGGCGGCCGCAATCACTACTGCAAGTGTTTCAGCGCCATGGTGGCAGGCGGCGGTTTCGCCGGCGGCAAAGTGGTAGGCGCTTCTGATGAGACCGCTTCCAATGTCGTTTCCAGACCGGTCACCCCGGTCGATCTGCTCGGCAGTATTTACGAACGCTGCGGCATCGATCCGTCGGCCATGTTCCCGACCAATCCGATCGGACTGAAAGCGCCGATCCTGCCGGATGCCAATCCCAAGACCCGCCTCCGGGAGATCTATCTGTAAGTCTCCGTTTACCGGAGAACCGGCAGGAGTTCAACATGATCGAGACAGGCGGCGGCACAGTCAATATCCTTTATGCAGACGGGACTTCCGCGTTTTTTGACCCGGAAGAACTGCGGCTGCGGCTGGAAAAAAGTTTTGCCGCCGCGGGCCGGACCGATCCCGCGGTCGCAGGGGAGATCGTCCTTGCCGTGGAATATGCGCTCAGCTGCCGCGATACCGAAAACACCGATTCAGGCTCGGTCATCCATGCCGGCGAGATCGACGACTGTGTGGTCCGGATCCTGGAAGATACCGGCTATCCGGACGCCGCCCGGCATTTTCGCGCCGCCAGCGTCACCAGCGGCGATTTCGGCAAACTCACACCCGACGGCGTGGAGCAGTATCTGGCGGAAAAACTGCAGCTGACCGGTCCCGCCGGCAGCGAACTTGCCGCCAGAATCCGCAGTGCCTTGTCAGCGATCGGAGCGGAACAATGTTCGCCCCGTCTGGTTCTGGAACTGGCCCGTCATTTCCGCGACACCGCGGCCTCGACGCATCGGCTGGGAGTCCCGCCCGCGCGCAAAGCCGCTCCTCCGCCCGAACCCGTGCAGGAACCGGATGTCCTTCAGATCCGGCGTTCGGACAAGATCTTTGCGTCCATCCGGGCCGAGATCGATCTGCCGCAGGTCTTTGCCAGATGCACGCTGACTCCGCCGCTGACCGAACTGGCGCTGGCGCCGATCCTGATGCCGCTGGCGGAACGGTTGGATGCCCAATATGCCGGACTCCGGAAAGACGGCGCCGAAAACTATCCGCTGGTGCTGACTTTCCGCGGATTTGCCGATTTTGCCGCCAAATGGCTCGCTTACGACCCGGATATGTCCAAAGAGACAATGCACAAACGCGGACGCGTTTTCGCCGCTTATTTCAGCTCGCTTCTGAGGCAACGGCCGTTCAAGACTTTTCTGCGGTGAACGGGTCCTGCAGGAACAGCACATTTTTCCGGATCCGCACCGGCTCCCCGCAGACCAGTGAAAGGGAACGGCTGCAGTGTCCGTAGTGCAGACCGGTGAAGACCGGTTTCCCGACGGCGGCGGCAAAACGGCGGAAAAGTTCTTCCCGTTCATCCGGCGAGCCGCATTGCTTGAAATTGCCGAAAACGATCCCTGAACAGCCGGCGAAAAAACCGCTCAGTTTCAGCTGCATCAGGGTCCGGTCCAGCTTGCGGACGGGTTCGGCGATATCTTCCAGAAAAATCACCTGTCCGCCGGAAAGGCGGGGCAGAAAACCGGTGCCGCACAGCGATGCCAGCGTGGTCAGATTGCCGCAGAAAAGTTTTCCCTGCACTTCCCCGGATCCGTTGACCGGAGAAAGGGCGGCGATTCTGCGGAATGTGCCGCGTTGCCGCAGGGCAAGAGCCCAGGCACGTCTGAAATTCCGCCGGAAAGCCGCCGACCGGGAATCTTCTTCCAGAGCCAGCGCCATGCAGGCGGATACCGCGATTCCCGCGTGTTTTGCGGTCATTGCCGCATGAAGACCGGTGATGTCGCTGTAGCCGATGATTGGCAGACGGCGCTGTTTCAGGACCGTCCAGTCGAGCCGGTCCAGCAGATGCACCGAGCCGTAGCCGCCGCGGAGACAATAGACCGCCTGGACTTCCGGATCGCGGATCAGTTCGTTCAGGTCGGCGGCGCGGTCCTCCGCCGGAGCGGAAACATACGGCAGTGCATCGCCTTTCAGAACGGACCGGCCAGGGATCACTCTGATCCCGAGCCCGGTCAGGAAACGGCAGGCCGCCCGATAACGTTCCTGGTTAACGCGGCCCGCGGGAGCGGCCAGGCCGATGCAATGCAGTTCTTCCGGAAAAAGGTCGGTTTTCCGGAGATTTTCAGCGGCAGACGGTCCTGCATCGATGCTCATTCCAGTTCATCCTTTCCGGCGGAAAGATATTGCGGTAAAAAAAGAATCCCCCTTCCTTTTTCAAAGAAAAAGAAAGCGGGATATCCTGCTCTTCTGCACGAAAAGAGACGACCTTATTTGGTCTTATGGCGCATAGCCTTACGCATTTTTTTGCGCTTGTGCTGTGCGATCTTCGTGCGGCGTTTTTTTCTCAGATTTCCCATAAAAACTCATCTTCCTTCAGATAAAATAAGTTTCAAACTCCAAAACAATGCCATTTAATGTAACACCAAAATCGAAAATAGCAAGCGGTTTACGACAAAAAAGCCGGATTTTTTTCGGAAAAACGGAAATCCGGCTCCGAAAACAGCCTTCAGAGCCAGGTCAGCAGGGCCTCCGCGGTGAATTTCGGCACATGCAGCACATCCTGTCCGTCCAGATAATACTTCGGATCGCCGGCGGCGGGGATATCCTCCGAAACCGGACTTTCCGCCGGATATCCCAGCGCGACCAGATAGATCAGACGTTCGGGATCGGGGAAATCGAGCAATGCAGCAACTTTGTCGGGCACGAAAGACCCGAGCCAGCAGCAGCCTATGCCGCGTTCCCAGGCGGCGAATTCGATGCTCTGGATCGCCGCACCGGCATCGGCATACAGATGCGGGGACGGTTTTTCCGTGGCGGTGACCGCCAGGAAAGCCGTGGGGGACGTCTCGCCCGGGACCGGAGTCCGGCGCGGTTTGACCAGCGCGGCGTAAAAAGTATGCGGCAGGATCGCGGCGACCTTTTCCGGCGAAACCACGCCGATAAAGCGCAGCCGCTGGCGGTTGGAAGCACAGGAAGCACAGCGCGCCGCCTCGATCATGGCTGTGATATCGGCTTTTTCCACGGGTTTTTGCGAAAATTTCCGGATGGTCCGGCGTTTGAGCAGAGCCTGGAATTCCATTTTACTTTTTCTCCTCCCATAGAACAGTTATATTCGGCGGGACCTTGGCGGGTTTGCCTTCGCGGCTGATGCAGGCATGGATGGTATGGCCTTCCGCCAGCAGTTTTCCCCGGCAATGGATCTCGCATTCGATCTTCACGCGGACGCCGCGGCACTCGGCAACCCGGCCGGTGATCTCCAGGACATCCTCGAAATGAGCCGGTGCTTTGTAATGGCAGACCGCCTCGATCACGGGCAGGGCATAGCCGTGCTCCTCCATCTTCTGGTAACTTTCGCCCGCGGCGATCATCATTTCCGTACGGAACATCTCAAAATATTTGAGGTAATTGGCATAATAGACCACGCCCATCTGGTCGGTATCGGCATACGGCACGCGGTAGTGCAGGACGGTATTGCGACTGATTTGGATGTCTTTCTCTTTGACTGCATTGATGATAAACTGCAAGGTCTGCTCCAGATCCATGTCGCTGTTGTCCAGGAAGATCGCGTCTTCGGCCTGACGCAGCGGCGCGGTCTTGCGGTTCCGGTCCTGTTCATCGCGGGCGGCGATATCCGCGGCGACACGTTTCAGTGCGGCCTCGTCGAACGGTTCGCCGCTCTGTTTCAGCCGGCGTTCGGCGCGGACTTCCGGCGAGGCGGTCAGGAAAAATTTATGGCGGGCATCGGGGAAGATCGCGGTGCCGATATCGCGGCCTTCCATGACGATCCGCCGGTCGCCGGCCATGTTCCGCTGGACATCCAGCAGCCAGGAGCGGACTTCCGGGAGCGCGGCGATTCTGGAGGCTCCGGCGGAAATTTCCTGCGTGTGCAGCGCTTCACCGGGGCACTGGCCGTCGATCTCTACCTCGAAAAGGCCGCCCTCCGGCGCGCATTTGCAGGCCAGGCGGGTGCTGTTCAGGAAATCGGTCATACCATCGCCGTTCATCGCTTCGAGGCTCCGTCCGAGCCCGATCCATTTCCATGCCAGGGCCCGGTAGAGGGCGCCGGTGCTGATGTAGGGGATATGCAGCCGTTCGGCGATCCTGCTTGCCACCGAACTCTTGCCGGAAGCGGCCGGACCGTCGATCGCAATCACATTTGAAGACATTTTCGGGATTCTCCTTTCGTTCAGACCAGTTCATTGAAATAAACCGGTTCATAACCATGTTTTTTCATAGTTTCACAGGCGGCAAACAAGCCGTCGAAATATTCGGGTATATAGTTGCTGTAATGCCGGTAGGCATACTGTTCATGCGAGCCGATCAGGATCTTCTGCTGACCGGCGGCAGCCTTCTTTTCGAGTGTCGCACGGATGCCCGTGATATCCGCCTTGAACAGGTTCAGAATGATATCGACCGGGATCTCATACTGGTCGAATTCCGCATTGGGCACGATGGCATCGCCCTTGCGGATCGCAAAGAATTTCATGCCTTGTTCGCGCATGAACCTGCGGGCATCTGGAACGGCGTCGAAGAAATGGAAGATCACCGGGGCCATCACGGTCTTTTCGCCGGCAATGCGGCATATGGCCTGATGCCATTGGCCGTAATGTTCGGCGATTTTTTCCGGATACGCCTCGGAATAAGGGCGCTCCGGAAATTCGCTGTGTCCGTGGAAAGCCAGGCGCAGCCAGTCCGAATTTGCCTCGAATTCCGCACGGTAACGGTCCGGGAACAGCGAAAGGTCGAATTCCGGATGGTGCCAGTTGTGATAAAACGTATTGAGTGTGAATCTGGTCCCGAAACGTTCATGCGCCTGTTTCAGACCCTCCAGGTAAAAATTGTCGAAGATCGAAGCGAACCGGTGACGGTGAATGTCATCGAAAAAGAACACATTGTCATCGATGAAGAAGTTATACATCTTGCCGTCGGGAATGGGCTTGAGCATCGTCTGGACTCCGTTTTTCAAGGTTCACTGCATGCACATGGCGGACGGCTGGAAGAACGGTTCGGCCGGCATCACGGTCGGCGTCTCCAGCGCCGGTCTGGTGTCCACGATCCCCCAGCGGCGGGAAACCGGCCAGAAGATCATCACCGCCAGCCCGACCATATTGCGGCGGGGAATGAATCCCCAGTTGCGGCCGTCCAAACTGAAATTGGTGTTATCGCCCAGGGCGAAGAAATGTCCTTCGGGCACGGTCAGTTCGCCGCCGAGCGAAAGCAGACCGTCGGCCTTATGTCCCTGGTAGCCGCCCTTGAGCGAATAGACCTTTCTGAACGCATCGGAAAATTCCCAGGCGGGACGGAACTCCTTTTCCCCTTTGGGACGGATCATCAGGATATTGTCGGAGATCTGCAGGGTGTCGCCGGGCAGGCCGACCAGCCGTTTGATGTAATAAAACCCGCCCAGCGGCTGGGTCGGCGAGGAGATGTTTTCCGTATTGAACACGATCACGTCGCCGCGTTTGAACGGCCGGAAGAAGAGGCTGAACCGTTCGACGAACACATGGTCGCCGGTGGAAAGCCAGCCGTCGCAGAAGGTATCACCGGCCTGGTAGAACGGTTTGGGCCGGGGCAGATAACGGAGCACCTGCGACAGATAGTCGCCGGGGACGGTATAGACCTCCGGTCCGATCTTGAAATCGGAAACCGTGGAAATGATATTGCTGCTGCGCAGACGGTATTGTGTGGAGACCATGCCGTCGCTGCGGACCTTGACTTGTGCTTTGGACGCCTGGACGGGCATCATCGAACGGGTGAGGGAGCCCATGAACGGCCGGGAAGCTTCACGGTCAACGTAATGGATTCCGAACAGAGTCGGCTGCATGCTGCTGGTCGGGATGCGGAACGGCTGGATATACAAGGCGCGGATGCCGCCGGCCACGGTGCAGGCCACCACCAGCACGTCCAGGAAATTGCGGATCCTGCGCGGGAGATCGTTTTTCGGCATCAGCGGTTCGAGCCGGTTTTCGCAGGCGTCGACTGCCGCCTGATCGGAAAGGCTGCGGCGCGCGGCATATTTCTTCAGTTCCGCACGCACGTCCTGCAGGGCGGATTTGGTTTTGGCGTCCAGAATATCGTCATCGCAGTCCAGCCGGTAGGTGACCCCGTTGATCAGCTCCCTGAGCTGTTTTTTGAATTTGCGCTTCCGGAAGAATTTGCCGAACATGGGGACCTCTCATTCCGCGGCATCTTTTTTGCCGGACCGCATGACCAGATGCTGGACCAGGAAATAACCGGCGGTGAACACGGCCAGGAACAGCAGGATCCAGCCGTAATGCTGATGCAGCAGCTCCTTGCCGCGGTTGACCATTTCCAGCGCGGTCATGCTGCCCGCCAGATGTCCGAAATACCAGCCGATCAGCGCCAGAATCGCGGTCCAGATCCCGGCTCCGAGGGCGGTGAAGAACGAAAAACGGCCCAGACTCATCCGCGACAGCCCGGCCGGAATGGAGATCAGCTGCCGGATCGCGGGGAGCAGGCGGCAGACGAACGTCGCCAGGTCGCCGTATTTCCGGAAGATTTCCTCCGCGCGGTCCAGATGCTGTTCCTTCAGGAAGAAATATTTGCCGTATTTATGGAGAAATGGCCGTCCCAGCCAGGCTGAAAGAAAATAATTGATATAGGCGCCGAGCATGGAACCGACCAGACCGATCACCACGGCCAGGACGAGATCCAGCCAGGGCAGATGGGTGGAGAGCAGGCCTCGGTAGGCCAGGAAACCCGCCGGGATCATCACCACTTCACTGGGAAACGGGATGAACGAACTTTCCACCGCCATGAACACAAAAATCAGGATGAACCCCCAAACCGGAGCGTGCTGCATGGCCAGATCGAGGTGTGAAGCGATAAATTCAGTCATAAAAAACTCCTCCGATGACTTTTTTCAATTGTAAAATCAAATAGACATGATACATTACACTGGTTTTCGGATTTTTCCAGATAAAACATAAAAAAAAGAATGGTTTTATAAGATTATGCACGGAATCGCGTTTCATATCTTCGGTTTCCCGGTCCATTGGTACGGGATCATGGTCGCCCTGGGTTTTCTGTCGTCGCTCGTCACTCTCGAGTTCAAGCGCAAGTATGCCCGCATGACCTCCGACCAGGTGATCGACCTCAGCATCATCGTGGTGGTCTGCGGGATCGTCGGCGCGCGCATCGCTTATGTCATCCAGTTTTTCGACCAGTTCCGCGGCAATTTCTGGAAAGTCTTCCGCATCGATCAGGGAGGACTGGTCTTCTACGGAGGCTTCATACTGGCCGCGCTGGTGATTTTCCGTTATGTGCGCAAACATCAGCTCTGCATGTCGCGCATCCTGGACATCTGCGCCCCGGCGATGGCGATCGGCCATGCTTTCGGGCGCATCGGCTGTTACATCCAGGGCTGCTGTTTCGGCATCCCCTGCAAACGTTTCGGCGTGGTCTATCCGCCGGGGACTGCACCCGCGGCAAAGTATCCGGACATGGGAACGATCATCGAAAATCTCCAGGATTCGGGCAAAGCCGCGGCCTCGTCCCTGCAGCTGCTGCCGGTCCAGCTGTTCGAATCCGCGGGCAATTTCCTGCTGGGCGCGGTCCTGCTTCTGCTGTTCCTGAAGATCCGCCGCTCCGGCATCATCGCCTCGTTATATTTCATCAGCTACGGGGTCATGCGTTTCGTGCTGGAATTTTACCGGGGCGACCATGCCGACCGGATCATCGGTCTCACCCGCGCCCAGCTCGTCGGCCTGTTCATCATGATCCCCGCCGGGATCTTCTGCTATATCTATTTCAGGAAGCACGGAGAAGATGTCAACTCCGAACCCGGTAAATGAGATCCTGTCTTTCACGGTCCCGGAACAGTTCGGCGGTTTCCGGCTGGACCTCCTTCTGGTCCGTTTCTGTCCCGAACGTTCCCGCAGCCGGATCCAGACGCTGATCGCCGAAAACCATGTGAAAGTGAACGGCACGGTATGCGCGAAGGCGAAAACCGCCGTTGCAGCGGGGGATGTCATCGAACTGGAGAACATTCCGGATGAACTGCCTCCGCAGGAAGCCGAACCGGAAAATATCCCGCTCCAGGTGCTTTACGAAGATGATTTTCTGCTCGCGGTCAATAAAGCGCCCGGCATGGTGGTGCATCCCGCGGCCGGCAACTGGACCGGCACGCTGGTCAACGCCCTGCTCGGCCGGGAACCCGATGAATTCGGCGACATGGATCCGCTCCGGCCCGGCATCGTGCACCGGCTGGACAAAGACACTTCCGGCTGTCTGGTGGTGGCCAAAACGCCGCAGGCGATGGCCGCACTGGCCGAGTCCTTTGCCGAACGCAAGACTTCGAAAACCTATCTGGCAATTGTCTATGGACATCTGCCGAAGAAAAGCGGCGAGATCCGCACTCTGATCGGCCGCCATCCGGTGGACCGCAAACGCCGCGCCGTAGTGAAAAACGGCGGCAAGGAAGCCCATTCCGCTTACAAAGTCGTGAAGGAAGGACGGATCGGCGGAGTCCCCGCCAGTCTGGTGGAAGTGCGGATCTTCACCGGCCGGACCCATCAGATCCGGGTGCACATGAGCCATCTCGGCCACCCGCTGGCGGGCGACACCATGTACGGAGGAGCCAGAAAACTTCCGGCGCCGCGGCAGATGCTCCATGCCTGGAAACTGGCCCTGCCTCATCCGAAAACCGGCAAAATGCTTTCGCTGGAAGCACCTCCGCCGGAAGATTTCACCGCTTATCTCTCCCGGCTGGTTTAAAAGGACGTATCGGTCCTGCGGATTTCCGGTCGTCAGAGAGAACCCGGACAGGGCGCCGGCACATAAAAAAACGGCAGACACGATCACCGTATCTGCCGGAGGGAAAAATCGTTATCAGATTTTATGGTTTCAACGGCTTGGGGCGTTCGATCCCGCGCATCTTCCGGAGGATCACAGCGCAATCGCGGGCCATGGTGTGACTGGTGGCGTCGGTATCGCCGATACCTTTCATGGAAGCGGTGACCTTTCCGACTTCCTTGCCCTTATTATCGACGAGCCTGACCGTGATGACGATGGCATTTTTTGCCCCGCGGGACATTTTGGCCAGACAAAGCGCATCGGTTTTCAGCTTGGCACAGAGATCTTTGATTTCTTTTTCAGTGAGGTTCCGGCCACGCGAAAGATTCAGATCACTCAAGGCTTTCTGGACGGTCTTGGTGTCCAGCATGTTGATTTTCTCATGGGTGGTCAGTTCCGAAAGGAAATATTCGTTGAAAAGACTGCGGCACATTTCCAGCCCGTTGGAAGGATCATCCTCAATATCGGACACGGCGGAAGAGACCGGTTTCTGGGCATAAAGGGCACAAGCGGAGAAGAGGACCGCGGCGGCGATCAAGAATTTATGAAGCATGACTGACTCCTTTGGTTGTTTACTGGAAAGCATGTGATAATATACCATGAAAAAACGAATAAAGCAAACGTCAAACGGAGAAAAAAAACGTGAAAAACACTATAAAATATAAAAAAAGATGCGGTTTGAGCTTTCAATATCGGAAAAAGGGGTTATATTATGCAATCAATTTATGCAGTTTCAGATAATGAAAATAAGAAGGAGTCTGCGAATGAACGAATATAAAGTCGGGATTCTGGGCTTCGGCACGGTGGGTGCCGGAGTGGCCGATTGTCTGCTGAACAATGTCGAGGTCATAGCCAAACGGACCGGAGTGAAACCGGTGCTGGCCGGCATTGCCGATCTGGATATCAAAACCGACCGCGGGGTCAAGGTGCCGAAAGAACTGCTCACCACGGATGCGTCCGAACTGATCCACCGGGTGGATGTGGTGGTGGAACTGATCGGCGGAACCACGGTGGCGAAGAAATTCATTCTGCAGGCGCTCAATGAAGGAAAGAGCGTGGTCACGGCGAACAAGGCGCTGCTGGCGGAACACGGGGAGGAACTCTTCGCCGCGGCGGAAAAGAATCATGCCGATCTCTATTATGAAGCCAGCGTCGGCGGCGGCATTCCGATCATCAAGGGCCTGCGCGAAGGTTTCGCCGCGAACCGCATCAGCCGGATCTACGGCATCCTGAACGGCACCTGCAATTATATCCTGACGCGGATGGAACGCGAGGAGATCGATTTTGCGCCGGTGCTCAAAGATGCGCAGCAGCTGGGCTATGCCGAAGCGAATCCGTCGCTGGACATCGATGGTTTTGACACGGCGCACAAGGCGGCGATCCTGGCGGCCCTGGCCTACGGGAAATGGTTCGGCATGGATCCGATCTACGTGCAGGGTATCCGGGAAGTCTCGCTGGCCGACATCAAATTCGCCGGCGAACTCGGCTACAAGATCAAACTGCTGGCGATCCTGAAACAGGACAAGGAAGGCAAGGTCGAGATCCGCGTCCATCCGACGATGATCCCGAAGAAGACCCAGCTGGCGATGATCGACGAAGTGTTCAACGGCGTCATGGTGACCGGGGATTATGTGGGCGATACGCTGTTCTACGGCCGCGGCGCCGGACGAAGCGCCACTGCCAGCGCAGTCGTGTCCGATGTCGTCGACATCGGTCTGAATCTGGCAACCAAATCAGTCCGCCGGATTGCCTCGTTTCGTGAAGGACCGCAGTTCACCGGCGTGGTGAAGATGGACGACGTCAAATCCCGTTATTATCTGCGGATCCAGGTGCTGGATGTGCCGGGCGTGCTGGCGAAAGCCACCCGCATCCTGGGCGAAAACGACATCAGCATCTCCAGCCTGGTTCAGCGCGAAGGCCAGTCCCGGAACAATGTCTCCCTGCTGGTCATCACGCATCAGACGCTGGAAAAACATATCAAGGCCGCGATCAGCCAGATCAATGCGCTGCCGGAAGTCCGCGATACCGTCAAACTGATCAGAATTGAGGATATTTGATCATGGGCGAACATACCATCGAAAAAATCGGCGGGACCTCGATGAGCCGTTTCGGCGAGGTCATGAAAAATGTCATCATCGGCTCCCGCAAGGGGCCGGAACTCTACAACCGCGCGTTTGTGGTATCTGCTTATTCCGGCATCACCAACGCCCTGCTGGAAGACAAAAAGACCGGCGCGCCCGGCGTCTTCGGCCATATCCTGCATGACAGCAAGGAATGGGAAAACGCGCTGGAAAACGTGCGGACCAAAATGCTCGAATACAACAAGTCCTTCGAGCCGATCGGTCTGGATGTGAAAAAGGCGGATGCTTTTGTGAACGAACGGCTGGACGGGATCAAGTCCTGCCTGCAGTATATCCGTTATCTGCGCACTGCGGGCCATTCCAAACCGGCGGATTATCTGCCGGCGACGCGGGAATTCCTGGCGGCGGTCGGCGAAGCGCACAGCGCGTTCAATTCCACGATGATCCTGAAAGCCAACGGAATCAACGCCCGGTTCATCGATCTTTCCGGCTGGATGTCCACCGAGGTCCTGACTTTGGACGAAGCGATCCTCAATGCGTTCAAGGACGTCGATTTCGCCAATGAAATGCCGATCGTGACCGGTTATGTGAAATATGATGAAGGCATCATGCGCCATTACGACCGCGGTTACAGCGAGATCACGTTCAGCCGGCTGGCCGTTCTCACGCAGGCTCGCGAAGGCATCATCCACAAGGAATTCCACCTCTCCACCGGCGATCCGAAACTGATCGGCGTGGACAAAGTGAAGATCATCGGCAACACCAATTTCGATATCGCCGACCAGCTTTCCGATATGGACATGGAGGCGATCCATTCCAAGGCGGCGAAGGACATGGAGCTGCGAAACATTCCGATCCGGATCAAGAACGCATTCGACCCGGAACATCCCGGGACGCTGATCAGCCGGAATTATGTTTCGCCGGTGCCGCGCGCGGAAATGATCTGCGGCCGCAGCGACCTGATCGCGCTGGAAGTCCACGATCCGGAAATGGTGAGCGAGATCGGTTACGACTACAAGCTCTGCCGTCATCTGGCGGATTTCGGGATCAGCTATATTGCCAAGAACACCAATGCGAACACGATCACCCATTACATTCCGCAGAAAGCGAAAAACCTGGAACAGTGCCGCGAATCGATCTGCCGGGATTTCCCTCATGCGGAAGTGCATACGCGTCCCGTGGCGATCGTCTCGGTGATCGGGTCCAACATGAAGATCCCCGGTTTCCTGGCGAAGGCGGCCAAGGCGCTTTACGAGGCGGACATCAACGTGCTGGCGCTGGATCAGGTCATGCGTCAGGTCAATATCCAGTTCATCGTGGAACGCGATGATTTCAAGAAGGCGCAGATCGCCCTGCATCGCGAATTCGTGGAAAAAGAGAACTGATCACCGGATAGGAGTTTTTCATGAGCATTTACATTCAGAGCCGAATCGAAGCCGGGCTGGTGCTGGCCGATTCCGACCTTCCCCTGAAACAGCCCCGGATCCTGAACGTTTCCGGAGCCGAAGTCCAGGCGCCGATGTTCCGGGAGCAGAAACTGGAGAACGGTTCGTTCCGTTACTGGTTCGACGCCTCCGCCCTGGAGCGCTGGACGCCCGACACGCCGGTCCTGTATGTCCTGGAAGCGAACGGCGAAAAAGTGCGTTTCGGCTATGTATCGCTGCGTCCCGACGGCAACCGGGCGCTGCTGCTCAACGGCAGTCCGGTCTATCTGCGCGGCTATATCCGCGGCATTGTGGCGCATGAACATCCGAACATGACCGGCGGGACCCTGAAAGACGCCGCAGTCAAAAATATCCGTCAGGCGAAAAAATACGGTTTCAATCTGGTCCGTTTCCACAGCACGATCCCGACTCCGGAATTCGTGGAAGCCGCCGACGAGGAAGGTCTGTTCATCCACATGGAGATCGGCTTTGCCTACGAGATGAATGAAAAGGCGGAAAAGAAAAACATCTCCATGAACAACCGGAAATGGGAAGAAACCATCCTGCGTTACCGGAACAATCCCTCCGTGGCGATTTTCTGCATCGGCAACGAGATGCACAATTCCGGACATTTCAAGGAGGTCCGGGTGCTGTATGAACAGGGCCGTGCGCTGGCTCCTGGCAAACTGATCATGGACAATTCCGGCTGGGGCGAATTCGACCGGCAGACCGCCGATGTGTATGCCCAGCATATCGCCTATTTCTTCCCGTTCAAACATCACGGCGGCATGTTCCATTCCGATGCACCGTGGCGGATCAACGGTTCGGCTTACGACGAACAGCTGGACGTCGCCTCGGAAAAAGACGGGATCAAGGCGGAGATCCACCGGACGATCGTGCCGGCCAGGCCGACCCTGGCGCATGAAGCCGTCCATTACATCGACATTCCCGACTATGCGGCTCTGAACCGGAAATTCGACGAGTTCTGCGCGAAAGTCGGTCCGGCGTATCTGGAAGCCAACGGCATCCAGAAACCCCGTTTCATGACCGAACTGCCGAAACTGCTGGAACGCAAAGGGCTGACCCATAAGGTCCCCGATTATATCGCGGCGTCGCAGCAGTTCAAAATGGCCGCGCTCAAGACCTATCTGGAAAAATGCCGTCTTTCCAGCCTCTGCGGTTTCGAAATGCTCCAGTTCGCCGACTGCCTCAAATACGAAAACAAAAACGGCATCGTCGACTGTTTCGACGACGACAAGTTCATCCCGCCGGAATGGATGATGGAGTTCAACGGCAATATCGCTCTGCTGGCCGATTTCGAGAGCGAAGTCTTTTATTACGGCGATGAGATCAGAGGAAAGATCTGGATCTCGGATTTCCTGCAGAAACCGACGGTGACTGGAGGCGATCTGACGCTCCGCGTGAAGAAGGCCGACGGC
>Ga0265298_10002831_pt1 | contig 23571 bp, 47 predicted proteins | sample AusTroGonzalo_MG_3_FD_193486 | JGI IMG/M metagenome (GOLD analysis project Ga0265298, IMG submission 193486) | Bovine rumen microbial communities from tropical cattle in Woodstock, Queensland, Australia - Gonzalo_01 | ecosystem: Host-associated > Mammals > Digestive system > Stomach > Rumen ...
AGGTAAAACTTACAAAACGATCTGCGGAAGATCAGGGAATGACTTTGGCAGGAGTTCCAATTGTTTTTAATCAGGCAACAGATATTTCTGGACTCTGGGAAGAGGTAATTGCTCCCGATGCAGTAAGCGAGGAAGCTTTGAAGGATGTTCGTTTCCTTGTAAATCATGATTTCAGCGGCATTCCTTTAGCAAGGAGCCGAAGAAATACAAAAAATTCCACAATGAGATTATCCATTGAAGATGATGGAGTCCATATGGAAGCAGATTTGGATCAGAAGAATCCAAAAGCAAATGAATTATTTAGTGCAGTAGAGCGAGGCGATGTTTCAGGCATGAGCTTCGCTTTTATTGTTGGCGAAGATTCTTGGGAAAATCTTGATTCAGATTATCCAAAAAGAACAATTCGCTCCATTGCCGAGATCATGGAATGCTCGGCTGTTACATGGCCAGCTTATGAATCAACTTCAATTTCTGCGCGTTCGCTGGAAAGCGGAAAAGCGAGCCTGGAAGAGGCAAGAGCTGCGTTGGATAACGCACGAAAGAGAAGCGAGAGGATTGCTGAGCTTAATTCACGATTAGAGGAGATTTAATCATGACAAAGGAAATGAGAGAAATCATGGATGCTCTTAAAGAAATTGAAGAGCGCACAAATGCTCTTAATCCTTTGGCCGAAACTGCTGAAGATGCTGAGATTGAAGAGAGAGCAAAAGTTCTTGATGAAATCGCAGCTGAAAAGAAGCAGCTTCTCGAAAGAAAAGAAGCACTTGAGGCTGAAGAAAGAGCAGCAGCAGCCGTTGCTGAAACTGAAGCAGCAGCTGATTCAAAAATCGAAACAAATGAAAGGAGTATTGTTATGTCAAACGAAGAAATCAGAAGCTCACAGGCTTATATTGATGCGTTTGTTAATTACATCAAGACAAACAAAGACGATGAGTGCCGCGCTCTCTTAACAGAGAACGTTTCTGGAACAGTTCCTGTTCCTACAATTGTTTATGATCTTGTAAAGAATGCTTGGGAGCGTGAAGGCATTATGGCCCGCGTTCGCAAGACTTATCTCCAGAGCAATCTCAAAGTTGGATTTGAGATTTCAAGCTCTGATGCTGTTATTCATACAGAAGGCGGAGATGCTGTTTCAGAAGAGCAGCTTGTTCTCGGTGTTGTTGAGCTTATTCCTCAGAGCATCAAGAAATGGATCTCTATTTCTGATGAAGTTTTAGATATGCGCGGAGAAGCTTTCCTTGAGTATATCTATGATGAGCTTACATACAGAATCGCAAAGAAGGCTGCTGATACATTGATCGCTAAGATTGATGCTTGCGGCACAGAGTCAACAACAACTTGCGTTTCTGTTCCTGTTGTAACAGCAACAACTGTTTCAGTTTCACTTGTAGCTGAAGCAATGGCAGCTCTTTCTGATGTAGCTGCAAATCCTGTTGTTATTATGAATAAGTCTACTTGGGGCGAATTCAAAAAGGCTCAGTACGGCAATAAGTTCGCACTTGATCCATTTGAAGGACTTGAAGTTCTCTTCAATAACTCAATGGCAAGCTTTGCTGCAGCAACAACAGGTGATACTTATGCAATTGTTGGTGATCTCGGAGAAGGCGCAATGGCTAACTTCCCTAACGGAGAAGAAATCACAATTAAGGTTGACGATAGAACAAACATGAAGAAGGATCTTGTGGATGTTCTTGGCCGTCAGTATGTTGCTCTTGGAGTAGTTGCTCCAGATGCATTTGTTAAGATCGTTAAATAAAAAAGGAGATTAAATCATGAGAATATTCATTGCAGTTCCTTCAATGGATTCCGTTCCTGCAATCTTCGCACAGTCGCTTGCGATGCTTCAAAAGCCAGAAGGCTCAGAATGTGCCATTAGCTTTCAAATTGGAAGCCTTGTCTACAATTCGAGAAATGCCCTGGCAAAAAAAGCAATTGAGATTGATGCAGATTATATCTTTTGGCTTGATAGCGATATGTTATTTGAGCCAGATACATTGATTCGAATGTTAAACGAAATGCAGGAAAAGGATCTTAATATTCTATCTGGAGTTTATTTCAGAAGGGTTGAGCCTTACACACCTGTTTTATTCAAAAAACTTCGAATTGATGAGAATAATCGCTGCGAACATGAGCACTTCAACAATTATCCAGCTGATGAATTGTTTGAAGTTGAAGGAGTTGGCTTTGGATGTTTACTCATGAAAGCTCAAGTTTTATTTGATGTTTTAGCAAAATATCAGGACTTTTTCTCTCCTATCAATTTGGTAGGAGAGGACTTGTCCTTCTGTTATCGTGCTAGGCAATGCGGCTACAAAATTCATGTGGATCCAAATATTCCACTTGGCCATTGTGGCCACACAATAATCACGAAAGCTTTTTTCGAAGCTTTCAAAAATCAAAAGGGAGATTGAACCATGACAGCTGAACAGCTTAAAGCATATTGTAAAACTTCATTAAGAATCACAAGCACAGCTTTCGATCAGGAGATTGATGAGTTGATTGCTGCAGGAGAAAGTGACATCACCCAGGCAACAGATGCTCCTTTTGATATCACGGATTCAGTTCAATGCAATGCAGTTGCGCTTTATGTTCAAGCTTATTTCGGTTATGGGGATGATAAAGCTTTGGCACGATATAAGGACATATTGCAATCAATTGGCCTTAGAAAGATTAAATATGCAGTAACAACTGCAAGCGTTACACCATAAGGAGCAGCCATGAGAGATGAAGGCATTTTGACATTCTACAATTTAACAAATGTAGCTTTACCTGGAGCAAAGCCAAAGGAGAAGCTGCAGGAAATCGGAATTATTGCATATTACGCGAATAAAACCATTGGTTTTAATCGTTTGTATGCTGCAAAAGGAGCGAATTATAAGCTGGATAAGCTTGTGAGAGCTTATGCAACTGAGCTTCCTGAGTCGGCAAAATATGTAATTTTAGAGGATGGCAGACAATATCGCATAGCTGATATGAATGCAATCGTAGACGAAGATGCCATTGATCTATCTTTAGAGCGATTAAGCACGAATTACGAAGTCGAACCCGCAAGCGGCCCTGTAACCTCATCGGTTACAACTTCAAGTATTTGAAAGGAGAAAACATGAAATACTTAACAGATTTATTGAAGATTCCACGCGAAGAATTTGGAAAGTTAGATCATGTATTTCATTACTTGAAACCAGAATGTCAGCATGAGCCTTATGCAGTTTGGCAAGAAACAACTGAGAGTTCTTTTCATTCTGATAACAAGAAATCGGAGAGAATCTTGGAAGGAATTCTTGACTATTTCACTACTGAAGAAGATGATTCATTTCTCGATACACTTGAAGCAGCTATGGATGCCATGGGAGCTTCTTGGACTCTTTCGGCTGTTCAGTTTGAAGAGCAAACTAATTTGATTCACTTTAGCTGGGATTGGCAGGTGAAATAAATGGCAAAGCTTAAAACCACAGGCATCGAAGAAACTATCAAGATGCTTGAAAAAGTCGGAGCGAACACAGATGAGATTTTAACAAAAGCAATTGAAGCTGGAGCTGAAGTTGTTGTGAAGGCGATGAATTCGCAGCTCTCATCATTGAAAACAAGCTCAGAGAACGATGATTCTGAGAAGCGTTATCCAACTCAAAGAGAGCTTAATTCGGTTAAATCTGGCTTAGGTTTTGCTCCTGTTAAGGATAACGGCTCAAAGATGGATACAAATATCGGTTTTGCTGGATACGATGGAAAGTTAACGAAAAAATATCCCAGAGGCCATTCGAACAAGATGCTTGCAGCTAAATTTGACAAAGGCACGTCTTTTATTAAGGCGCAGCCTTTTTTTAATAAAGCAAAAAAGCAATCTGAAGCGAAAGCGATTGAGGCAATGGATAGAGTCCTATCAAATGAATTAAACAAGATTAATAAATAAAATTTTTGAAAGGAGAATGAGAAGATGAGTGCTGTTGGAAAAGTAATCACAGGCTATTCAAAGCCTTATGTAGCACTTTATTCTGTGAGCGATGGCGTTGTTAGTTACTCTAGCGGCCAGCTTCTCGCAAGAGGTGTTTCGGTGTCAGCATCTCCTGAGAGCTCAGATGCTAACAATTTTTATGCTGATAATATTATCGCTGAAAGTTTAGCAGGAGAGTTCACAGGTGGCCAGGTTACTCTTACAGTTGATGGATTATTCCAGGATGCTGAAAAGCTCATTCAGGGCCTTCCTGCAGCTGATGCTGATGGCTGGCTCAATTATGACGATGATCAGACAAAGCCATTCTGCGGAATTGGTTTTGTTATCCGTTACATGAGCGATGGCGTTACCTATTACACTCCTGTTGTATTCACTAAGGGAACATTCAATCAGATTGAACGTTCTGCAGAAACACAGGGCGAAGAGGTTGAATTCCAAACTCAGGAATTAGTGTTCAACATCATGAAAGACGATTCAACAAAGCATTGCTGGAATCGTGTCGGCGGAGATTTAACAACAGAGGCTGCAGCTGAGAACAAGATTCGCGCTGCTCTTGGAATTAATACTCCAATTGTAACTTCATAATTTTTAGGAAGCCAGGAGCAATCTTGGCTTCCTTTTTTTCAAATGAGGAGAGATGAAAATGATAAATTTTGATGAATTAAAGTTCGCCAGAACAGTTTGGGCTGAGAGGCAGCTTTGCAAATTGTGCCCTGGCAATAATATACAAAAGTTCGAAGAGCTTTTAAGTACAGAAGATACAGACAATCAATTACATACACTTGAAAGAGTAATTGTGATTATGCATGAGGCATATGATCGCAAAGAAAAATTCTTGAATCCAGAACATGAATGCACTGAGCTTACAGAGGAAATGCTTGAAAACTTAACTGAAGATGAGCTTTCAAAGCTTGCTCTAAAAGCTTTTAGTGATTTCAAAATAGATGGGGAAGTTTCAGTTGAAACTGAGCCAATAAAAAAAGACGAGGCCGAGGAGCTTCCAGCGAACGAATCTATCTCAATGATTCCTGGCTCATCTACTTCGGCCATCAATTAAACATGAGCCGCGAGGAAACTCTCAATACAAGATGGGGAGAGTTTATTGATCTAATAAATTGTAGAGCAATCGAAAATGGCAATGTTAGACAAAAGCCACCTAAAAAGAAAATGGATATGTTTGAATTTCTGGCTCTTAAATAAAGGAGTAATCTATGGCTACTATTGGAGTAAAAATTGAATTAGAAGGCGCGCCTCAATATACCGAAAACATGAGCAAAGCAACTGCTCAAACAAAGCTTTATCAGGCTCAAGTGAAGAGGCTTGCTGCTGAGATGGGAAGTGGAGTTTCCGCTTTTAAAAAATCCATCACTGAATCAAAGGCACTCCAGCAGCAGCTCGATGCACAGAGAAATCAATCAAAGCTTCTTGAAGAGCAGATTGCAAAAACAACAGAAAAATATGGCGAAGATTCAACTCAGGTTATAAGACTTAAAACACAATATGAAAATCTTCAGGCTGCTATTGCTAAAACAACAAGCGAGCTTGAATCTAATGGTCGTGTTGCTGGTGCAATAGGTGCGGAATTTCAAGAAATTGGAAGCAAAGTCACAGCGGCAGGAGATAAAATTGCAGGGCTTGGCGATACTTTAACAACAAAGCTCACAGCTCCAATCGTTGCTCTTGGCGCAGCTTCAGTGAAGGCTTTTGGCGAAGTAGATGCTGGACTTGATACAATCATCGCAAAAACAGGAGCGACAGGCGATGATCTGGCTGAGCTTGAAGGCATTGCAAATAATATCGCAACATCAATTCCAGCTTCTTTTGATGAAGTAGGAAATGCAGTTGGTGAAGTAAATACTAGATTTGGAGTTACAGGCGATGAGCTCGAAACACTTTCAACTCAATTTATCGAGTTTGCTAAGTTGAACGGAACCGATGTTTCATCATCTGTTGACAATGTTCAAGCTGCAATGGCTGCTTTCGGACTAGATGCATCAAAAGCGAGCGAAGTGCTTGATATTATGAACAAAGCAGGACAGAACACAGGCATTTCCATGGATAGCCTATCATCGAGCCTTCTTGCAAACGCAACTTCATTGCAAGAGATGGGCTTTGATATCAATTCGGCTGCAGGATTTATTTCAACTCTTGATAAAAATGGTATTGATGCAAGCGCAGCAATGAGCGGATTAAAGAAAGCTTTTACTAACGCAACAAGTGAAGGTAAAACAATGGATCAGGCTCTTTCTGAGCTTCAGGATCAGATGCTTAATGCTTCTTCAGATACAGAGGCATATCAAGCAGCACTTGAATTATTCGGAAATAAAGCTGGCCCAGCAATTGCGAAAGCTGTTCAGGAAGGAAGGCTTTCATTTGATGAGGCGAGCAATTCTATTGCTGGATTTGGTGATTCAGTTACAAATACATTCGATGCCACTTTAGATCCAATTGATCAGTTTGATACCAACATGAATAAAATAAAGCTTCTGGGAGCTGATTTTGTCAATTCAGCAGCTCCAATGATTGCCAAAATCATGGAGAAAATTGCAGCTGCTATTGAGAAGGCAACTGAAGCCTGGAATGGATTATCTGAAGAGCAGCAGGAAAACATTATCAAGATTGCTGGCATCGTTGCAGCCGTTGGCCCTGTTTTATCAATTGTTGGAAGGGGTATTTCGCTGATTGGTGGTGTAATTTCGCATATAGGAACAATCATTTCGATTATTCCAACTATTATTTCCGTAGTTACAACTATTGGCGGAGTATTGATGGGAACAGTTCTTCCTGCAATTGGCGGCGTAATTGCAGCCCTGGCTCCATTTTTGCCAATTATAGCAGCAGTTGCAGCTGCTATTGCAGCAATTATTTTAATCGTTAAAAATTGGGGAACTATCACAGATTGGCTCACTGAAAAATGGCAAATCTTTACTGAATGGCTCAATGGAATAGTTGAGAATATAACTCAATTTTTCCGTGATCATTTTGGCGTTTTGGGCGATATATTTGCGACAAGAATCGAAAATATCAAGATTATCATCGAAACGTACATAAATATTATCAAAGTAATCATTGAAACGATTATGGCAGTAATTAAAGCAATCTTTAGTGGCGATTGGGATCAGATTGGAGAGATTCTAAGAAATGCCTGGGAAAAAATCAAAGGCATTCTTGCCAATGGAATTAATCGAGTGGTTACAAATATAGCTCAGCTTGGATTGAGAATAAAATCGAAATTCAACGAAATCAAAAATGCAGCTCTTCAATGGGGCAAAGATATGATACAAAACTTCATTGATGGATTGAAAGCTAAGTGGGAATCATTGAAGCAAACTGTTTCTGATATAGCAGGATCAATCAAGGATTTCCTTGGATTCTCGGTTCCAAAACTTGGCCCTCTCCACAAAATGCCAGAGTGGCCAAAGCACTTCATGCAGCAATATGCTGATGGAATCGAAGCTTCAAAATATCTTGTTAAAGATGCCATTAATGATGTGGCCCAGGATGTTACCATCTTAGCCAATCCAATGGATCTTGATGCAATATATGGAGCTGTTAAAGCTGGAGCTTCAGATGCTAATCTTTCTCTTGCTATTGGAGAGCGTGAGTTCACAAGAAGCATGAGAGGAATGGGGGTTGCTTTCAATGGCTAATATTAAATATGTATCAAGCGAAGGCGTTGAATTTAATCTTTTAAATTTTGATTATGCAAAGCTTTACAAGGCCGATTTCCATAATGTTTCTTGGCAGCCTGAAACAATTTCTAAGCAATATGGAACAGTTTTGAATCGCTGGACTAAAGATGCGCAGCAGTTTTCTTGCACATTTAGGTTTAAAGGCAGCTATGAGAAAAGAAAAACTCAGATTGATAATTTTATCTTTCAAACTGAGCGTGATATTGCAAGAAAGACTCCAGGAAGAATTTATTGGAATGAGCAATATATTGATTGTTTCTTCAATTCTCATGATACGGCTCCTGTTGATGATGGCCAGAATTGGACTGAAATCACAGGAACATTTTATGCGCCTTATCCATTTTGGATTTTGGAACAGACTCTCATCATTAGACCTTCAGAAGCCTCAACTTCAGGCTTGCCTGAAAATGTAAAAGGATATCCTGAAGATAGGGAGTTCGTTTATGGGTACGAATATGCTTATCCATATGCAAGAAATGCAATATATATTGATGTTGATTCGCCACTTGAATCTGATTTCAAAGCGGTTATTTATGGCCCAGCAACCAAAGCACAGTTTAATATTGCGGGCCATAATTACGAAGTAGATTATCCGCTAAGATATGGCCAAGTTATGATCATAGATTCGCGAGATCAAACACCTACATCGAAAAAGTGCTATGTTATCAGCTCGAATGGCAGCGAAACAAATGTATTTAATTATCGCGTTCCAAATAGCTTGTTATTCAAGAAGATTCCAAGTGGAAACGTGGTTTTAAATTACACAAGAAATTTCGGAATTGATTTGACAATCTTCCAGGAGAGGAGCGCGCCAAATTGATCATTCTCGATTCAAATTTAAATGAGCTCGGAGAGGTGGAAGTTGATATTGATATCGAAATCGGAAGAACGGATTCAGCAACTAATGATTTCGAAATGACAAATGCAACTCTTCAGGATCTTAATCCAGGGGGATTTTACATTCCTGGAACCGAGTTCGGTGGGTTAATTGAATATACAAAGGATAGGGCCGCCCAGGATTATACCACTTTAAAAGGATATACCTGGCGCGGCCTTTTGAGTAAATGGATCATAATGCCTGATGCTGGGGAAAATTACAAAGTTGTTTCTGGCGAAGCTAATTCAGTGATTGCAGATCTGCTGAATGGAGTTCTCGGAGATTTCTTCGTTGTATCTTCTGAAGATAGTGGCTGCACTATTACAAATTATCAATTTCCACTTTATATCAATATGCTAGATGGCATCGAATTGATGCTTGAATCATATGGATATCGCTTGAAACTTGTTGGCCAAAAAGTTGCAGCGGGCCAGCCGATTCAAGTCGAAGTATCAGCTGTTGCTGCTACTGTTGTGAGTGGAACATTTAACGAAGATAACGGCATTCCGATGGCATTTACTCAAGATATGATGGGAATTAATCATCTAATTTGCGGCGGATCTGGAGAGCTTCAAAATAGAATGATTGTTCATCTTTATATCAATCAATTGGGCCAAATATCGCAAACTCAGTATTATACAGGGTTCAAAGAGCGACAAGAGTTCTTTGATTTTGCAAGTGCTGAAAGCGAAGATGATCTGATTGCAAATGGCACAGAATATCTGAAGGAAAATGCAAGCTGCAAGATGCTTGAGATGGAAGCTCCTGAAGATATGGAATTGGATATTGGTGATTTGGTAAAAGGCACTTTCCCAGATGGCACTATTATCGAAAGCCCTGTTATTAGCAAGGTTTTCGCCATTAAGGAAGGTGTTATTTCTTATGAGTACAAAATAAAAGGAGAAGAGTAATGGCAAAATTAATCAATGGAAATGGAAATCTAGCTATATATGCGGATGAAGATGCGGATTGGTTTGGATCAATTTTCGGAGATACAACTGCAATCACAGGAATCGGAAATCAATTTGCCTATTCGCTTCTTGATGCAAATACAATCGGAGTCCAGGATGGCGTTATCATCTCGAAAGAAGGCCGAAGAGTTCAGCTGAATGCAAACGAGATTGATGAATTCGATATTCCAACAGGAGCCCAGGGAACAACTAACTACTACATCATTGGATATCGTCTTTATACAGATGAAACATCCGCTCAAGGTTGCGAAACATTTGTTGAGCTTATGGATAATGGTACGGACACAATTCCAGAAGATACCTTCAGAGGCGGAGCTGATGAAGTCTATATTTCGCTTTACCGAGTGAAGCAGGTTGATTTGAATATTACAACCGTCACTTTGCTGCTTCCAACAGTTAGCGGAATTATGCAGTTAAATAATGATTTAAATCAGTTAGATCAGAAAGTGAGGAAGGGGCTCATGCCAACATTAAATTATGCAACACCATTGCACACATTTAGTACAGGAAATCTTTCATATACTGCCACTAAAGACTGTTATTTGTTAGGAACAACAAATGCAAGTGATACAACCATTTCAATTGATGGAACAGTTGTATATAAAGGTTGGGTTGTTTCAGGTATTAGTGCGGTTGGTGTAGCTCCACCATTAACTAAGATTAAAGCTGGTTCAACTGTGATTGTTTCAGGTCAAGCACCAAATCTACATATTTTTGAAGCTATCTCCTAAAAAGTAATGATTTATCGGAGTTATCCCAGAAAGTAGGTGGTGGCATGAAATGCGCAAAATTTGGAGTAGTTACAGCTAATACAACAGTTGATATAAGCGATTTGAATTTATCTTCCGCTGAAGATTATTGTGTTTTAGTGAATGGTGGTGCTTATGGCCAATCAACTGTTGGCGGCGTAACAGGGCAGCTCGATAATAAAACTGCAACTTCTTTTGACATTAAAGTAATTGGTGGAAAAGCTGTTTCATATCAAGTTATTACTTTTAGGTAATTATTTGATAAGCGAAACGATGTAATTTACTGCATTTTTGCCTTCTTGATTTCCACTTGATGCATCAAAATAAAGCTCATCGCCTACATTGAGCTCAACTTGCTCCATTTTATATTGAGTGTTACTTGTACTTAATAAAGTAGTTGTAGTGCCGTTTTGTTTTACTCTTACACGGCCATTAATAGAAATTCCAACATTTACAGTTCCTAGAGTGATGTTTACCTTACAAGCTTTAACTACTGTATATTTATAGTTTGTCAATCCATAGCTATCAGTCCATTGAGAACGCGTGAAATAAGTTTCTTCGCCAAGTAAGTTGATACTATATGAGAGCCATCCGTTCCAGGTTTTACTATTGAGTGCATATCCAATAATATTTCCAAGATCGCTTACCTGGCTAAAAGGGAAGAATGTATCAGCACCTTCAACTTTCTTGACATATCCATAATTACCGCTGCCATCTGTTCCGAATTTGAATTTGTCAGAAGTGCCGCCGTAATTATCCGATAAATCATTATTTAATGGGAAGAAATATTTGTTGCTTATTATTGTGCCTTAGATACGCCTAAAGGCGCATAAAGTTGTAAGCAAGTTAAAAATTTAAGAGGTTAATATGAGAAATAGAGAATATTTGCAAATGTTATCTTATATAAGCGGTAAAAATACTAATATTTCATTAATATTTCCATATTTATTCAAACAACAATTAAGTGAGCGCGGAGTAAATATTGATGAATATTTTTATTAGTGCCGCAAGTTGCCAGCAAGTTAATGCGCCAAGATTGCGCCCGAAGGCGTAACGAATGCGCAAGAAAGGAGCTGCTATGAAGTATTTAAAATCAAAGAAATTTTGGGAAGCTGCAGCATTTAGAGCTATTAGAACATTAGCTCAAACGTTCCTGGCTGCAGAAGCATCTTCAACAGTGATCCAGGATGTGAATTGGCAATATACAGTTTCAGCTGCTCTTTTGGCAGCTTTTTTTTCGCTTTGCACGTCTGTAGCTTTTGGCATTCCTGAAATTCCTGAAGGAGAATAATTATGAGCGTACTCGAAATAATTTTGAAATTGCTTCAGGCACTTCTGGCATTTGCCAACATTTGCATTTTGATCTATGCATTTAAAAAGTTTCTTTCAGCTCCTCATGATTCGCTTGAAAATAAAGTTTCAATTCTTGAATTAGAAATTAAAGAAATAAAAGCATCGCTGCTTCAGGGAAATGACAGATTCAGAGCCCAGGATAAAACTAATGAGGTTTTAATTCGTTCAACATTAGCCTTAATTGAGTTTGAAATGAATTATTGTTTAATAGAAAACAAGCCTGTTTCAAATGGTTTACAAAAAGCAAAAGAAGAATTAGATGCATATTTATCTGTACGATAAAGGGGGAGTGTATATGGGTAAAATATTAATTGGATCTGCGCGCCATGATGAGCATGGCAATTATGTGAATGGAGCTTTAGGAGATCAGAAGCAGAAGAGCGTTCCAGATTTTAGTGGGGAAGTTAGTCTGCAGGAATTTTATATCCATAAACTAGGATGGTGGAAAGCCATTGCTAAAGATAAGAATATAAGGCTAAAGCTTAGCGAAAGAATGCTTGCGCTTTGCAACAATCCTTTGATTGGTTATGATCAGAACAACAGGCTCGCAATCATTAAAGATGGAATTGATTCTGCTAAAGGTACAGAGTGTGATTGCAGCAGTGCTGTTCGCCAATGTATCATCGAAGCTTCTGGGAAGGATCCTGGCAATTTTACGACCTATAACGAGAAAAAGGCCCTGCAAAACACAGGGCTTTTTGATATTTCAGATTATGAACCTGGAGAGAGGCTGCCTTCAGGAACAATCCTTTGCACTAAAAAGAAGGGCCACACTGTAATTGTTGTTGAAGGAAATGAGCTGGCTTATTCCAGCTATTATCCAAAATATAGAGGCGATACAACTTCAATTGTTAGCGCGCTAGAAACTGTTGGCGAAAAAGATACTTCTTTCGTGCATAGGAAAAAGATTGCTCTTGCTAATGGCATCCAGGCTTATGTTGGCTCAATAAAACAGAATACGATGATGGTAGATCTTCTCAAGAAAGGTTTATTAATTAAGGCTTAGCCATCTCTCCTCAAGAAGTGAAAGCTTCAGAGGTGGAAATTGGGCGGATTATAGAGTGAACGGCTCTATTTTCCGCCTTTATTTTTGTGCGCACTATATGCGCCTTTAGGCGTAAGAATGGCGTAAAAAAGGCCCATAATATTGGGCCTTAATTACAAATATTTTGTTATTTAAATTCCAAAATACAAGAATTATGTTATTTATTTTTTATTTCATCAAGCAGTCTGATTATGATCCAATTCTGTTTTAAAATTCCATTTAGATAGGACACTTTCAGCAGCTCTTCAGGTTGAGTTCCGAAATTAAATTTCATTGCCATTTCAATGGCTCCTGTTCCAATAATCTCCAGGTAAATATCGCGAACCTTTTCTCTATATTCTGGAGATAGATTTTCTAGGCCATATTTGGCCATTAAGCTTTGAAGAGCTTCATTGTTTTCTTTCTTTTTATCCTCAGCATTTCCAAATAATCCCATATGTTTCTCCTTTCGTTGTTGTGTAATTGTTATGTAAGAATTACACACTTATTGTATAACGCAAATACGAAAAATATTTGAAATCTTTGTGAAGATTGTTTATGATATTAGTACACACTAATTATATAATAGTTGTGTAGTTAGTGTGTAATTATTACACAAAAGGAGAGTAAGAAATGAAAACAATTCTACTTTGTAATCAAAAGGGCGGAGTTGGAAAAACACTTTGTTGTGATCTGATTTGTGATTTTTTGATGCATGACGGAATCCGTCACAATATGGTTGATTTAGATCAGCAAATGGGTTCGCTACATGAAGCGCAACAAATTGAAGATGCAGCTGTGACTGTTGTTGATACTCCAGGGGCTCTTTTGGAAGAAACTAAAGAATGGATGAATGCAGCGGATATGATCATAATTCCTACTTTGATGGGTTCGAGAGATATCCCAGCATTGGAGCGAATGATTGAGATCGCTAAGAGCCTCGAAGAAAAGAAACCTATATTGATTATCTTGAATCGCTGGAATCACTACAACATATCGAAAAGCTTCATGGAATGGTTTGAAGCAAAATATCCTGAACTAAAAACTGCAGTTCTTTCAGATTGCACAGCCTTCAATCAAGCAGCGGCTGCAGGAGAATCAATCATGGAATTTGCGCCAAGAAGTAAAGGAGCTCAACAGTTTGCTCAAATTTATGGATTTATAAAGACAGAATTAAACTTGAAAGAAGGTTGGAGATAATGGCTAAAAAGGAATATGATTGGAATCAAGCTTCTGCCAAAAGGCAAGATGGCCAAGCAAACATTCAGGCTAAAAATGAATTAAAAGAGCAGAAGCCTACAAAAAAGATTAGAGTTAATTTTTCATTATCTGAAGAAGCTAATAAAAAAATGGAGCTAACAGCCAAAGAAATGGGCATTTCCAAAAGTTCTTTGCTGCAGCTTTGGATAAATGAAAAGTGTAATTAATACACACCATTTACACAACACTTACACAATAATTGCGCAAAGTTTGTGATTTAAGTAATTATATTCAATATCAAACGATAGAAATTTGATTTGCTTTTTTCTTACTCTAAGTTTAAAATTTATTTTGCATTATTTTTAAAGACATAAGAGTAAACTTGGAAGTGAGTATCTATCGGATAAATATCTGAATTATCTAGTTATGTACGAGCTTCCAATCGGGGAGCTCGTTTTTTTATTTCCCCGAAAAAAAGCCAAAAAAATACTCACAGCGGAGAAGCTGTGAGCGCGCATTCATTTTAAAGACTCCAAAAGTAATCTTGGAAGCCTTAATTAATATAGCACGTTCACAGCTTAAACACAAGTTTAAATGTGAGAAAAGGGAGAAAATTTCAAATGTACGATTCTGATCAGACGGAATTAGTAGTTCATATTCCTGATGAGGATGGCTTCGGAGAGAAGCCTGGCTTTGATGCCAATCTTCCGAGTGATGTGCGCTATGATTCCAAATTAAGTCCAATGTCGCGATTGATTTACGCAGAAATTAGAGCTTTATCATCCAAGCATGGATTTTGTTTTGCAAAAAATGAATATTTCGTGAGAGTTTTCGAAATTGATGAAAGAACACTTCGAAGATGCTTGCAGCAGCTGAAGGAAAATAATTATATATTTGTTTTCAAAGCTCGAAATGATGTTAATGGCAAAATCTATCGAATTATCAAAATTGCTGGCTCTAAAATTAAGTTTGAAGAAAAGCGGACAAAAATGTCCGAAAAAAGCGGACAAAAATGTCCGAAAAAAACGGACAAAAATGTCCGCCATGTAATAAATAAAGATATTAATAATAATATAAATTTTAATAAAATACACGATTCAAAAGAAAAAAGCAAGAACAAATTTCAAAATTTTGAGCAAAGAGAATATCCAACAGGCTTTTTTGATGATCTGATTAATTATCAGGCTGGCCTAAGTGATAAGCCGCCAAGTATTCGAGCTGGGGATGGATGATGAAAGAATGTTTCATTTACATCGAAACTAGCCTGAAATGGCCTAAGCATGGAAATGGCATTGTTGGATTAATCTTTACAGATCAGGATGATGAGTTTTCGAAGCAGCTCTTTGGAGTTGTTCAAAATGCGAATGAATATCAAGCCATCTTGATCGGCATAAAAACGGCCCTGCAATATGTCAAAAGCTATGATGTGATAAATATCCATCTAAGCTGTGCGAATGTTGCGGGCAACTTCAGAATGCTGCCTTCCTGGAGAGAAAATGGATTTGTGAATTCGAAGGGGGAACCTTTGAAGAGTGCAAAAGAATGGCAGCAAATTGCAGCAGCATCTACAAACAAAGAGATAAAAATTCATTTGAATGAGTTCAACGGATATCGTAAATGGTTAAAGTCGGAGTGCGATAGTCGTGGGCGCAAGCATGGATTTATTCTTTGATATCTTTTTGTATTTGAAAAATGATTTTTATCTTTCCAGGGTGACAAAGATTTCACTTGATCAAGGAGTTGAAATCAGAATCTATTCTGGGAAGGATTGTGTTGTGCGAGTTCATCACGAAGATATTGAGCCAGAAATGGCTTATTTGATGGCCGCTAAACATTTAGTTGAATGGGCGAAAAGAAATGAGAATCATGCTTCGAGCCCCGCCGAGCTCTCATGGCTTGATAAGCTAAAGGAGAAGCTGGGGGATGAAGTCGATAATGCAGCAGAAGGATGGCAGATGCTATCTGTGCATGAAGCTGAAGATGGATTATTCAATCAAGAATGATCTGGAAGAGCATCACGCAATATTTAATGCTAAGAATCGCAAATTAAGCGAAAAATTTGGATTAAAAACATATTTGTGCAGGGCACATCATAGAGAATCAGCTGAGGCGGTTCACAAGAATCGAGCCAATAGAGCTATTGTTGAAGATGCAGCACAAAGAGCTTTTGAGAAGCATTTTCCAGAGCTGGATTTTATAGCCATCTTTGGAAAGAATTTTAAAATTGAACATGAAGAGAGAAAAACAAAGGATGATATTAATGGATTTCAGCGGATAATTAAAAAGGGGGGGAGAAGGTATGGAAATGACAACTCAAGAGATTGTGAAAAAATATTATCAGAATCCTTGCAGTAAACAAATTACAGTAATCGCAGATCTAAATGGCTGCGAGCGAAAAGAAATCATCAAAATACTAAGAGATTGCCAAGTTGAGCTTCCAAGGATACCATCTGGAAGGCCAAAAAAGAACATAGCTTCAGGCAAGAAAAATTGCTCTACTGAACGGACTAAAAAAGACGAAATTCAAAATTCGCAAATTAAAGTTTGCTTGGATGAGCAAAAAATCGAAGTAAAAGAGCAGCCTGTTCCTAAGTATTTGATACCAGAATCGATTCGAAAAATTACTCAAGCGAAAATTGATGAGATTCAGCGCACGATGTTTATTTATTATGACAAGCTGGATGAGCTGAATAAAGAGAAAAAAGAGCTGGAGAGTTTTTTGAAAGGAGATTTTAAGGAACATGGCGAGGAAAAATAGCTACTCAGGAAAGTATAAGCTTTCTAAGTTTGAGTATGGCTATGCCAAATGGTTTTCCTTGAAATATCCAGAATGGCTTGAAGAATATAACAACTTGAAAGATTCTGTGAAGGGAATCTCATATGATGGAATGCCAGGCGGCAAAGGCCAAGTGAACGATGATACTCAAAATCTGGCCACAAAAAGAGCAGAAATTCGAGATAAAATGCTAAAAGTTGAGCGAGCAGCTTATGATGCTGGCGGAGATATTGCAGAATATATTCTCAAATCGGTTATTTTCGAAGATATGACATTCGAGGATATGAAGGCCCTGGGCCTTCCTTGCGAGCGAACGATGTTCTATGAGAGGCGGAGAAAGTATTATTTTTTACTTTCTAAGGAGATATAAAATGGCTAATTTTAACAAGTTTGGGATTGGGTATTGTTCAAAATGTGGCGATGAAAATGGCCCATGGGTTTGGACTGATGATTTTGGATGGATATGTGAAGATTGCGAGGAGAAAATGAAAAATGAAAACGCTGATATTAAAAAGCAGGATGTTCCTGAAGAAGGATGATCAGGCATATTTTAGAAAACTTTTTATGCAGCAGGCTGAAGAAGGGCTTGTGCTCTTAACGCCTGAATTTGAAATCGAAGCAGTTCCAGAAGAATGGATTGAGTGCAGCAGGATTAATCCTGAACCATATTCAAATCTAATTTTTTGTGATGATGATGGAATCATCTATTCTGGAACGCGTGATCACTTGGGGAGATATCTGGCACATGATGGCGCATCAATATCAAACGTCATTGCCTGGATGCCAGCTCCTGAAGCATTCAAAAAGGGGGAGAAAGTATGAAGCTGCTTAAAAAAGTTAAAGAGATTTTTTCGCATGAAGTTGAGAATAATTCGCTAGTTCCTGAAGAAGTTGAAACAAAGCTTCAAAAAGTATTAGTTCAGGAAATGCGAAGTTTTATCAAGCAATATCCTCATAGCTATTTCGTTGATTTGGCTCAAAAAAATATTCGCTTTAGGAGAATGCGATGAGTGGCTTTGATTATGAATGCGAAGGCCAAATGAATCTTGAGGATTGGCTAAGAGAAAAAGAAGAGCAAAAGCTGCCGCTTCGAAGTTGTGGCAGACATTGCAAATTTGAATTTGGATCACTTAAATGTTTCGAAGAGCGTGGCTATTATTATGATTATCACAATCGTTGCTGGATGCGAAATGCAAAAGGCGAGATTATAAAGCAGCTTAATCCAGAATGTAATTACACTCCAAAGAAACACCTGGAGAAAGATTGCTATGGATGTATATTTGATGAAAAAGGCTGCTGCTCTTACGATACCAAAAACGAATTTTGTGTTCTTGGCGATAAAAGGCTATCAGCTGAGGATGGATGGTTCAAGATTATCCATTATCCAAATAACACAGTAGGCGGAACATTCCCATTCAATGATAAATGGCTGCCTGTTGAAATTCTAAGCTATGACAGAGCAAAGGATAAATATGAGTTTTTAGATATCAAGGCAAAAGATAAAACCTTCTGGGCTAATACCAAAGATCAGATTTGGGATGAAATCGTTTGCTGGAGATATAAAAAGGGAGAATGCAACTGACGAAAGGAGTTAGATTATGAGTCAAGTGCATTTTCAAACAGAGTTATTTTCGGAAATTATAGGCGGATTATCAAAAAGCTTTGAAGATTTTTCAATTGGAGCTGAGCTTTTGATCAAGGCTGCAACTGATATTTATATCAATTCCGCTAAAACTTCCACAGATGCAGCAGAATCTGCAGAACAAAGTTCAGAAATCTTGCAAACGGATTTTTTTGTGAAATCTCATGAAATGCGAGAAGTTCATTGCATGGGAATCATTGAATGCAAATCGTGCGGATATGAGCATGGAAAATTCATCGGGGAGAAAATGAATTTTTGTCCTGGCTGCGGTAAAGCGATAAGGAGATAGTTATGGAAAAAGTGATTTTAATTGGCATTTTTGCTCTTGCGATTCTATGGATCATAATTATTGCAATTACTTTGATTCTTGAACATGAAGAAAAGGAAAATGATCAGGATTATCGCGATGAGCAATTTAATAATGGCATGATTTCAAAATGCCTTCAGGCAAGAAAAACAAAACAATGTCCTGGATGCTGTGAAAAGTGTTCTTGGGGGCTAAGCCAAAAGAATGGAGTGATTGAATTTAGAGGAAAACGTTAAAATTTAGGGAGCGTTATGAAAAAAAAGATTATTGGGCTTTGCGCAATTCTTATTCTTTGCTGCTTTGATTGCAGCAGGGTTGCAGCAGCATATAAACCAGAAGTGAAATTTAAAGAAGTTGAGGCTTATGCATACTTTTACCCGCAAGTGATCAGATGCACATTATACTGTGAGCATCATAAAACAGCATCGGGCTCAATGCCTCATTATGGCATTGCAGCAGGAAGAAAAGAATGGCTGGGCCAAGTGGCTTGTATTAATGCCGTGAATGAAGATGGCTCAGTTGGAGAGCTAATTGGATTATTTGAATTCAAAGACACAGGCGCGGGCTTTGATACGGATCACGATGGAATAGGCGATTCAATCAAAAATGGAACCAGCATTGATGTGTGGGTTGAATCACCAAAAGAGATAAGAGCCTGGCAGAAGAGCTATGGCGATTATGTTTATATCAAACTAATTAAAGGAGTAGGCTAATTGAAAACAAAATTTAAAATTAAGCCGCATAAGCTCTTTGCATTTTTAACACTTGCTTTGGCAATTTTAAATTTATTTTTGAGCAATGAATATGTGAGAATCTTAATCATAATTCTCGGCGCAGCATCTTTATTTGATCTGATTTTTGAGCTCGCTAAGAAAAACGATAAATTGCAAAAATACTTTTATTTGAAATACCGTGAATGCGATGATCTTGTATGGTCTTATCAACAGATGGGAAGTTATATTGAGCAAATGCATATTCCAGAGCTTTCTGATTTGAATCTTAGAATTGAGAATGAGCTAAGAGATATTAAAGTTAAGCAAGAATTTACTGCGGAAAGATTAGGGATTTCAGATGAAGAGCTTGAAGCCCTAAGAAATGAGGTTGAAAAATGAGAATCGGATTTTTGGATTTTGTAGAGCTGATTGATCCGAATGGTTCAGAAGCAATTTGGATAACTGTATTTAAGGGTGGTTCAGTAAAACCTGAAGCAAAAGTTAACACAGCCAGCAACTATTTGGATTTATTCAAAGATCTCGAAGTGATTCGAATTACTGCAACAGCAATAAATGAGTTTTCAGTAAGAATAGGAGAAAAAGATGATTAAAAAATTTATGGATTCAAAGGCTCCAGGATGGATGCTTGTGATTTTTTCCGTCTGTATTTTTGGCCTTTCAATTGCAAATTGTTTTATTAAAAATAACCGCATTCAAACGCTTATCTGGATTTTGTTGTTTATGCATTTGACTCTCTTAATCCTCAAGCAATTATATGATTATAACAAGTTAAGCGAGGCATATTTAAAAGCAAGGGTCTTGAATTTACGTTTTTTAAAAGATGTGGGTGATTTTTATGATTATGTATATTTGCAAATTATCGATGAAAATATAAAAAAAGACATTGAAAAGAAGTTTACCGAAATCATAGAGAATCGCTGAAAAGATATGGAGAAAGAAAATGAGCAAAGTTGTTGAAGAAATGCAAAAGCTTCGTGATATGCTGGATGAAAAAAATATTCCCTGGCAAGATGATACAGACGATTTTTCAACAGAACGATTTGAAAATTGGATTTGCAGAACTCATTTTGAGTATAACGGAAATGAAATCTCGGTTATCAATGGAATTGGCACTTATGGCGGATGGGGCGGAGCCAATCTGACAGAAGAAAATCTTGGATTGCTTGAAATTATGATAGGCGAAGTAAATCCAATTGGATGGATGAAAGCTGAAGAATGCATGGAGCTTCTTGAAACGAAAGAACCAAAGAGAGTTGTTGAGCTTGCATTGCTTAGCGCGGTAAGATCGTACAGAGATAAAAATATAAATGCAATATTACTTGAAAGTTATATTCAAGCAAATGGCCCTTTGTCGAATGATATAGGCGATAAAATAAAAAAACATATTGAATCACTAGGAGAGGAAACAAAAGGAAAACAAAAAATTTAAACAAAAAATGATGGATGAATTTATGATGAATGAGGGCAAGAGAGTCATGTTCGATTTCATCAAAGATGCTACGGAGAATAATGTGGGAGCAGCAATGTTTTGCCTGGAAGCTATTAGAAGAGATCAAAAGAAAGCGATTGCTGGAATACTTAGAATGATTGAAATCAAAGTAAAAGGCGATAAATTATATATGCTTTGGAACGATTGCTGCGCTTGTAACTTTGATAAGACTATGGATGTAATGATTAATAATTCAGCTGAGGATATTATTGCGCACATAAATCATGGAAATGGTCGAGGCATAGCATACTAAAAGGAGAAGCGGGGAATGAATAATGAGTTCGAAAAAGAAATGAAGAATTATGCTGTTATATCTGATTGGGTAACTGCAAACACAGATAAGCTGGATATGATGGAAACAATGGTTTTGCTTGGAGCCTATAAGCAATTTGTTGATACAATCACGCCAATTTTCGAAAAGCATAATTCTGTAAATATCACACTAGATTATAGAGAAGAAAAACCAAACAGGAGAAGAAAACAATGAAGATCAGCGAAAAGATTTTTGAGCTTATGGCAGAAGAAGGCATCTCTCAAATTGAGCTCTCAAAACGAACAGGAATTACACAAAGCACAATTTGCGATTGGAAGAAAAAAGGCACGAACCCAAGTGCTAATAAAATTATGATCATCGCAAACGCTTTGAAGGTTAATCCAGAGAAGCTTTTAGTTGACGATGAAGGAAATTATTATAGTTAGGGAGAAATGAAATGAAAGTAATTGATGTGCAGCAAATGATGCATGAGCTTTATTATTCAGATGATGCCATTAATATGGGCGGAGAATATAAAGGCCTTTGGATCAGGTGGAAAGCAGTCAGTGAATATGTCGAGAGCCATTGCTTCGATGCAGATGATAGGCAAATGGAAAGAACTGAAGAATGCATCCAAAAACCTATTGCAGAAAAGCCGCCGCTTGGGCTCATGCCAAGGAGAATCTGGGATGAAAAAAGGCGCATGGATATAACTGAGGCAATGCTTAGATATTCTGAAGTAGGAAAAAAGATTCCAGATGAATGGATTGAGGAGCTGCTATTTTTAAATTACAAAATAGCCCAGGAAGAGGCAAGCCATGAGTAAATTTACAGTAGAAGATATTTTGAATATATATGATCCATGTAGAGATCACTTTGAATATTTTGCAACATCGCTAGAAGTGGATATGTTAACGAAATTTTTAGGAATTCAGTTGCAGCAGTCGGATTATATCAAGATGGAAGTTGATTCAATCGGGATTGTAGATGGCTGCCTGGCTATATGGCCAACAGATGCGGAGCTGAAAAAATACATGGAAAAGAAAGTGGATACAGCAGCTGAGAAAATCATCGAAAAAGCTTTTGAGTAAATTGTTGTTTTATTAAATGGGGGAAAGTTATGAAGCAAAATCACAGAAGCTATGAGTTAGATCAGTATATTAATCAAAGTGTGAGAGTTACATTTCATCGCGGCTCCTGGATAGAAGGCTTGTTGATTTATAATCAAAAATATGAGGCTCCAAGATATTTAATGCGGGAGTCTTATTATGTTCTTACAGATCATGGTTATATGGCAGTTAGAAAAACGCAAGTAAGGAAGGTTGAAAAGATTACTGTTGCGAATGTTTAAGCTGCTAAAAAGGGAGAAGGATTATGGGATATTTGAAGATTGAGAAAAGAACACAGCTGGAAAGAATTAAGATTGCGCAAGGCCTTGTTTCAAATCTATTAGATGAAGTAAGAAATGGAGAGATTGATTCAAATGCAACTGCTCTCCAGGAAGCTGTTTATTTGCAGCAGGATATTAATAGATTAGTTGATGAATTGAAGCGCGCTTTTTATGGGTATTAAAAGTGCGATACTCAAGGGGAGTTTTGCTGAGTATAATAATAATCATCCGTTGGGGTAATTGTTTTCTATTTACTCTTAGTTTGAGATGATGCCATGAGAAGAGAGGTTTTGAAGCCTCTCTTTTTATGTGGGTAAATTTCCGAATTATAGCAAATAATTAAAGCAGCATATAAGAGATTGAATGATGTTGATATAACAAGGATTTAGGCTGTTTTTGGAAGCGCATTGCAGCAGGATAAAAACAGATAATAAATAAGTGCGATACTCAAGGGGAGTTTTTCCGTGTTAATATGCTAATAGAGAAAATTCTAAATAGGATCCCCCTATAAGAAAATTCTATCTACCGTTTTATTTATTCTCCCGTGAATAATTAAAGCCAGAAAAAGGAAGCCTGCCAATGGGCTTCCTTTTTTAGTGGAAAGGAGTAGGCCATGACAAAGAACAAGAAAAGATATTGTGACAGATGCGGCAATGAGATGCCAAAGATTGCTCCACCTGAGAACAATACTCACGATATTATTAAGCTTGGCTGGAAAACCAACACAGGCTCTACAATGAACGTAACGAAAGATATATGTTCGGATTGCATGGATTTAATCGATGAGCTTTTATCAGGAGAATAGACCGAAGCAGGATGCATTCTATAAGAGCAGAAAGTGGAAGGCTTGCCGAAGAACATATCTATCTGAGCATCCTATGTGTGAGCGTTGTCTGGCTTCAGGCATAGCAACTCCAGCAGAGCACGTTCACCACAAGAAAGAACTAACGGAAGAAAATTTTTCTGATCCAATGATTGCGCTCAATCCTGAGAACCTGGAAGCCTTATGCTTTGATTGTCATCGCAAGGAGCATCACGATGGAGTCAAATATGGTAAGCGTGAGATTGGAAAAGATTATTTTTTTGATAAAGATGGAAATATTTTGAAAAAAAATAATTAAATAAGGGGGGCCATCCGAACAAAAATTTCAAAAAAGGCGAG
>Ga0265298_10002832_pt1 | contig 23567 bp, 17 predicted proteins | sample AusTroGonzalo_MG_3_FD_193486 | JGI IMG/M metagenome (GOLD analysis project Ga0265298, IMG submission 193486) | Bovine rumen microbial communities from tropical cattle in Woodstock, Queensland, Australia - Gonzalo_01 | ecosystem: Host-associated > Mammals > Digestive system > Stomach > Rumen ...
TAAGTCTAAGGTACTTGATATCGTAGAACAGATGCCGCAGTTCAGGGGCGGTGATGCAGCATTGATGGAGTATCTGAACAAAGCAATTAAATATCCACCAGTTGCTGAGGCAAATGGTATACAAGGACGTGTTGTTACAACTTTCGTAGTAGAGCGTGATGGTTCCATCACCGATGTTAAGGTTATCAAATCCGTAGATCCCTCTCTCGACAAGGAAGCTTTTCGCGTTGTCAGGTCAATGCCGAGGTGGATTCCTGGAAAACAGAAGGGAAGTCCTGTACGCGTAAAATTCACATTGCCCGTTACTTTTAGATTGCAATAAATAGAGCAACATCTTGCTGCAATCATAAAAAGAAGATGCAAAAAAAACAGAGGACACGCGAACACGTCCTCTGTTTTTTGTATCCTTTAATCTTTATCCGATTACAGGTTTGCGTTGTCCTTGCTCCACTCATCAACAGCGGGGATGATGCCGAGAGAGATTATCTCGTCGCGCATCTTCTGCAGGTGCTCGTAAGAAGCCTGAAGTGCAGCCATCTCCTCTGCAGTACCCTCGGGCTGAGTGAAGTGTACACCGTCCTTGTCAATAACGGTAGGCATAGCCATCATCACGTTCTTGAAGCCATAAGCGTTAACATAGCAACCTGCAGGCCACTTGAAGGGCTCGCCACCCATAGCACCCTCAATCATCTTAACAGCCTGATAAGCGGGGCTCTGGAAAGAAGAACGGCCACGGAGCTTGATGATGTTGCTACCACCCTGAGTGGTCATGTGCTTGATCTCAGCCCAACGCTCGGCAGAGAGAGGAAGCTCAGAGAGGGGCTTGCCGTCGATAAGAGCCTTGCTAGCGAATACAGCCATCTGCTCGCCGTGACCACCGTATGTGAATGCATTGGTAACCTTGTCCTGACGAACGCCAAACTCCTGAGCGAGCTGCTGCTGCAAACGGGTAGAGTCGAGAGCTGCCAGAGAGGTCAGCTGGTTGGGTTTCAAACCAGAGTGAATCAGAGCGGTCAGAGCGGTAACGTCAGCGGGGTTGAAGATAACAACCACGTGCTTTACGTCTGGGCAGTACTTCTTGATGTTCTCACCGAAGTCTGCAGCAATCTGACAGTTGCCCTTCAGCAGGTCCTCACGGGTCATACCCTCCTTACGGGGAGCACCACCTGAAGAGATGATGTACTTAGCACCTGTGAAAGCCTCCTTAGGATCAACGGTGTAAGAGATATTTGCACCTGGGAATGCGCAGTGGCACATCTCGTCATATACACCATGAACACCGGGCTCATAGATATCATACAAGCAGATGTTAGGAGTAAGACCCAGCATCAGCACACTCTGAACCATGTTAGAACCGATCATACCACCGGCACCAACAATCACCAATTTCTCGTCAGTTAAAAATGCCATAATATTATATAAGTATTTGTTTAAAATTTTATTTTGTGCCGCAAAGATACACATAATAATTCATAATTCATAATTCATAATTCATAATTTTAGTAATGGCAAGAAAAAAAATAGACTTTAGAATTTACATTTAAAAATAATTTACTATCTTTGCCAACTGGAAATTACAAATCGCTACAACTAAAATGAAACATTTCCTCATACTGATAACGGGAATACTGTTTTTTACAGCCTGTCACAATAGTCAGGAAACGGCTGAACAGGTGGCAGAAGAAGATACGCTCTACATTCCTGAGTGCATTGTCACCACCCCACCCGATTCTTTGAATCTCGACCCATTCTACCAGAAATATGTCGATGTCAACGGCCTGCCCCTCATCTCATCATGGCGCGTGCCAGATTCTGCTTTTGTAGCTGCCCATAGAACTCTCTACGCAATGACGTCGATGTTGCCTAAAGCGGTTCTCGACTCGATGGTGGTTCGTGGTACCCGTGTGGCAATCATGGCACGCTATGAAGGCACCACCGATATTCCAGAGCATCATTATCTGGTGAACGACACGGCACTAAACTGGGACTTACGTGCCCGTGGACTGGGAGGCGACCTTGAACTGCCCCTCACCTCATGTGCAGAGGAAAACATCCTGGCTTACCAGATAGACAAATATCATGCGGAAGATATCCTGATTCATGAATTTGCCCATAGCATCCACCTCATCGGTCTGATGTTGGCTGTGCCCGATTTCGATGATCGTTTGAAGCAATGTTATAAAAATGCGAAGGCAAAGGGAATCTTGGCTGGAACCTATCGTGAGACCGACAAAGAGGAATATTTTGCCGAGGCCGTACAGGATTGGTTCAACGTGAATGCAGAGATGCCACATACCGACGGCAAGCACAACTGGTGTAACACGCGTGAGGAGCTACAGATATTCGACCCTGACTTATATAACCTTTTGGCTGAATATTTCCCACAAACGAACATGCAGATTAGCAAACACAAAAAAGTAAACGAATATGGCAATCAATAAGGACACCTATATCAAACGTCGCGCACGTCTGAAGAAAGACGTAGGAAGCGGACTACTATTGTTTCTTGGTAATGACGAGGTAGGTATGAACTATGCCGACAATACCTATCGTTTCCGTCAGGACTCTACGTTCCTCTACTTCTTCGGTCTCGACTATCCTGCGCTGGCAGCTATCATTGATATCGATGCCGACAAAGAGATTGTCTTTGGAAACGAGTTGACCATTGACGACATTGTATGGACTGGCACGCAGCCATCGCTTTGCGATAAATGTGAGCCGGCTGGCATCAGTGAGGTATTGCCCATGAATGAGCTCAAAAAATATATCGACAAGGCGCGCTCTAAGAGTCAGCCCATTCATTTCTTGCCTCCCTATCGCGGTGATCATAAGGTATGGTTGTGGGAACTGCTCTGCATAGAGCCTGCTGCCCAAACCGACAAGGCCAGTGTACCCTTCATTAAAGCCATTGTCAGTCAGCGCAACTATAAAGATGACGAGGAAATTCAACTGATTGAGGAATCGGTTGACCTAAGCACAGAGATGCACCTTGCCGCTTATCATACCGTACGCCCAGGCATCCATGAGAGTGAGGTGGCTGCGGCAGTGGAAGAGGTGGCCTGTCGTCATGGTAACGCACTGGCCTTCCCCACCATAGCAACGGTACAGGGACAGGTACTGCATAATCATGGTTTTATACACCAGTTGAACGAGGGCGACATATTCCTGCTGGATGCTGGTGCAGAGACAAAGAGTCATTATGCTGGTGACCTGTCATCATCCATGCCTGTGGGCGAGAAATTCACAAACCGTCAGGCTGAGGTTTACAACATCCACCTGCGTAGTTTCTATGCTGCTGTTGATAAGCTACAACTGGGTGTGCCTTTCCGCGAGGCTCATATCGCTGCTGCCACAGAGATAGCACGAGGCATGAAGGAACTGGGACTGATGAAAGGCGACCCTGTCGAAGCAGCCGAATGTGGCGCTTATGCCTTGTTCTTCCCTTGCGGACTGGGCCATATGGTAGGTCTTGATGTTCATAACATGGAGAATCTTGGTGAACAATATGTAGGTTATGCCGAGGGACAGGTAAAGAGTAAGCAGTTTGGCTTCAAGTCATTACGACTGGCTCGCCCTCTAGAAAAGGGATTTGTGTTCACCGTTGAGCCTGGCATCTATTTCATTCCCGAACTGATGGACAAGTGGGAGGCTGAAGGTCAGTTCCGCGACTTCATCTGCTACGACAAACTGAAGCCCTGGCGCAACTTTACTGGTCTGCGAAATGAATTGAATTACGCCATGACCGATAAGGGTGCCCGTCTATTGGGAACTATCAAGAAACCGATGACGATTGAAGAAGTATATGAAGCAAAAAACAACTAATATGAATTACACAATAAAATACCCTGAGAATCTGGGCGGCATGAATGAGCGCATACGTCATTTGCGCCAACAGAATTTCGACACGCCTACCACACTGAGCATCGAGCGTGCCCTAATAGAGACCACATTTTATAAGGAAAACTACGGCACCATGCCTGTAGCCATCTTGCGAGCCCGTAATTTTTACGAGATATGCAAGAAGAAAACCATCTATATCGGTGATGAGGAACTGATTGTAGGTGAGCGCGGTCCACTGCCTAAAGCTGTGCCCACTTTCCCAGAGTTGACCTGTCACTCGGTGGAAGACCTGCACACGCTAAACGAACGCGAACTGCAACGCTATACTATCAGCCAGGAGGATATCGACACCTACAAGCGAGAGGTCATTCCCTATTGGCAAGGAAAGACACAACGTGAACGTATCTTCAATCATGTATCGAAGGAATGGGAAGAGGCTTATCATGCAGGTGTCTTCACGGAGTTCATGGAACAACGTGCTGCTGGTCATACGGCGATGGATGGGAAGATGTACCACGAGGGACTGCTCGACGTGAAGGCACGCATCGAGAAACGTATCAACGAACTGGATTATATCTACGACCCAGAGGCCACCGATAAGCAACAGGAACTGGAAGCAATGGCCATCTCATGTGATGCAGCCATTCTCTTTGCAGAGCGTCATGCAGCATTAGCTGAGGAAAAGGCTGCAAAGGAACAGGACCCACAACGAAAAAAGGAGTTAGAGAAGATTGCCGACGTATGTCGCTGGGTACCAGCCCATGCACCTCGCGACCTTTGGGAAGCCATCCAGATGTATTGGTTCGTGCACTTGGGCACCGTCACTGAACTAAACGGATGGGATTCGATGAACCCAGGACATATAGACCAACATCTATGGCCGTTCTATCAGAAGGGTATTGAGGATGGCACGCTGACACGTGACAAAGCCAAGGAACTGTTATCATGCCTGTGGATTAAGTTCAACAACCAGCCTGCGCCTCCGAAAGTGGGTGTGACTGCATTGGAGAGTGGCACTTATAACGACTTCACAAATATCAACATAGGCGGCGTAACACGTGATGGTAAAAGTGCCACCAACGACCTCTCGTATATGATATTGGAGATTCAGGAGGAGCTACATGAACTGCAGCCTGGCCTCAGCATCCATATCGCAGAGAACACACCTGACGAATTCCTGCTCGAAGGCATCAAGGTTATTCGTCAAGGACACGGTTATCCATCAATCTTCAACCCAGACACGTATGTACAAGAGATGGTCCGTGCCGGCAAAACAGTAGAAGATGCCCGCGAAGGCGGTTGTTCCGGATGTATCGAGGTGGGCGCTTTTGGAAAGGAAGCCTATCTATTGACGGGCTATCTGAACACACCGAAGATCCTGGAAATAACGCTCAACAACGGTATCGACCCGCAAACTGGCAAGAAACTGGGATTGGAGACGGGAGATCCACGCACGTTCAAGACGTTTGAGGAACTCTACGAGGCATGGCATAAGCAGATGGTTTACTTCGTGAATCTGAAATTGAGCGTCAACAACTATATCGAACGCATGTTCTCACTCTATGCACCGGCCACCTTCCTCAGTCTGTATATAGACGACTGCATCGAAAAGGGTAAGGACTACTATAGCGGTGGTGCACGATATAACACAACGTACATCCAATGCACGGGTCTGGGTACGATTACCGACTGCTTCACGACTCTAAAGAAACATGTCTTCGAGGACAAGCGCTACACGATGCAAGAGATGCTGGATGCCTGTAAGAACAATTGGGAGAATGGGGAAAAGATGCGTCAATACATCCGCAATCACACACCTTTCTTCGGCAATGACGACGAGTATGCCGACACGATAGCTGTACGTGTGTATGACGATTTGGTAAAGGCCATTGAAGGCCGTCCCAATACCCGTGGTGGAAAGACGCAACTGAATATGCTTTCAACAACCTGTCATAATTACTTTGGTAGTGTTTGCGGTGCAACGCCCAATGGACGTTTCGCACATTTCGCCATCAGCGACGGTACTTCACCTGCCCATGGTTCTGATAGTCATGGTCCAACAGCTGTGATTAAGTCACTTGGAAAACTTGACCAGACAAAGAGTGGCGGCACACTACTGAACGTACGTTTCGTGCCTCAACTATTGAAACGCGAGGAGGACCAGAAAAAGTTGGCCAGCCTTATCCGCACCTACTTTAAGTTTGGTGGTCATCATATCCAGTTCAATATCGTTGACACAGCCACTCTTCATGATGCCCAAAAGCACCCAGAAGAATATCGCGACCTACTGGTACGCGTGGCAGGCTATAGCGACTATTTCAATGATATGACGGAGCAGTTGCAGAACGAGATTATAGCACGAACGGAAAACGATGACCTCTAATCTGATTTTTGACATTAAGCGTTATGCCATCAATGATGGTCCTGGCATACGGACAACAATCTTTTTAAAAGGTTGTCCGCTACGCTGTGTATGGTGCCATAACCCTGAATCGTGGTCTACAGAGCCTCAGGAACTCTTCAAGCAATCAAAGTGTATCCGCTGTGGCACCTGTTTGGAACCAGGATTTAAAGTGGATGACTGTCCTACAATGGCTCGTGAGATTTGTGGACGAGCCTACACAATGGAGGAGCTGATGACTGAGATAGAGAAAGAGCGTGACATCATGGAGGATAGTGGTGGCGGCGTCACCCTTTGTGGTGGTGAACCATTGATGCATGCCGACTATTCGCTTGAGATTCTAAAGGAGTTGGGGCGACGTGGTTTCCACCGTACTGTCGACACCTCACTTTATGCGCCGCAAGAGGTCGTAGAAGCCATCGCCAACGAATGCGAGTTATTCCTCGTAGATTTGAAACTGATGGATAACGACAAACATCGGCTTTATACAGGTGTTGGCAATGAACTGATTTTGCAGAACATACTTTATCTGTCAGAACGACAGGCCCAATTCTCCATCCGCATACCTCTTATTGAGGGTATTAATGCGGATGAGGAAAACATTAAGGCAACAGCGCAATTCCTCTCATCCCCCCCCCATCCCGTCCACCTTTTGCCTTATCATGATGTAGGAAAAGACAAGCATCGCAGGATGGGAACAATCTTCAATCCGAAAGGATATCATATGGCAGCTCCCTCTGAGGAAACCCTACAACGTTGTAAACAGCAATTGGAGGGTAAAGGACTGAAAGTGATTTTCGGAGGTTGAAGCCGCTATATTTCGAAATATCGAGATAACGTAATAACGAAAACAACGTAACAACGAGACTACAAAATACAATGACAATATCAGAACGATTAGCAGCCCTTCGCGAGATTATGCGTCGCGAGCATCTGGCTGCATTCATATTTCCCAGTACCGACCCACACCAGGGTGAATACATCCCTGACCATTGGAAAGGTCGTGAATTTATCAGTGGCTTCAATGGTTCAGCTGGCACAGCTGTGGTCACCATGAAGAGTGCCGCCCTCTGGACAGACTCCCGCTATTTCATTGCTGCAGAGGAGCAACTGAGAGGCACGGAGTTTCAACTGATGAAATTGAAGATTGAAGGAACACCTACTATTGCCGAGTGGTTGGGTAAAGAATGTGAAGCTGGTGCAGAGGTGGGATTGGACGGCACGTGCTCTTCCGCCAATGCCGTCAAGGAGTTGATTGCCGACCTGCGTCATCAGGGAGGAATCACCCTTCGTACGAATCTGGATCCACTGAAACAGATATGGACAGACCGTCCTGCTATTCCACAGAATCCTATAGAGATATTCCCCATAGAATATGCAGGAGAGACGACTCACGACAAGCTCGCCCGTATCCGCAGGGCCTTGCGTCAACAACATGCAGATGGTATGCTGATGTCAGCTCTCGATGATATTGCCTGGACGCTTAACCTACGTGGAACGGATGTTCATTGCAACCCTGTATTCGTGAGTTACCTACTTATCTCATCCACCACCACAACGCTCTATATTAACAAGGAGAAGTTGACTGCTGAGGTTTCGGCCTATCTGCAGGCTGAGGGCATCGTCGTTGATGATTACGAGAACGTAGGCAAAGGGCTGAAGGACTACTTTGAGTATAACATCCTGCTCGACCCTGATGAGGTGAACTATACGCTTTATAAAATAGTAAGCCGAGAAATTGTTGAAGCCGAGTCGCCCGTAAAGCGGATGAAAACGGTGAAGAACGAGACGGAGATTGCAGGATTCCGTCGGGCGATGCTCAAGGATGGCATTGCATTGGTAAAATTCCTGAGATGGTTAAAACCTGCTGTAGAGGCTGGTGGACAGACGGAGATCAGTATCGACCAGAAGCTTACTGCCCTCAGAGCCGAACAGCCCCTGTATCGCGATATCTCATTTGATACCATAGCTGGTTACCAAGCCCATGGTGCCATCGTCCATTATGAGGCCACACCAGAAACTGATATCCCATTGAAACCAGAAGGACTACTCCTGCTCGATAGTGGAGCACAATATCTGGACGGTACAACAGACATTACCCGTACAATTGCCCTTGGCCCTGTGACCGATGAGCAGAAGAAGATATACACGTTGGTGCTAAAAGGACATATCCAGATAGAGTTATGTAAGTTTCCCAGTGGCAGTAGTGGTACACAGATAGATATCCTGGCCCGCAAGGATATGTGGCGCGAGGGATTAAACTACTTGCATGGCACAGGTCATGGTGTAGGCACTTATCTGAATGTACACGAAGGACCTCATCAGTTCCGCATGGAATGGAAACCAGCCCCACTCGTTGCCGGTATGACCATCACTGACGAGCCTGGCATCTATCTTCCAGGCAAATACGGTGCTCGCACAGAGAACACACTGCTGATCGTACCCTACATGGAAACTGAATTCGGCAAGTTTCTCCAGTTCGAGTCACTCACACTCTGTCCCATTGACAAAGCACCCATCGTTGTTGAGATGCTCACGCCAGAAGAGCGCCAATGGTTAGACGAATATCATCAGATAGTGTACAACCATCTGCTCCCTTACCTCACACCCGACGAGCAGGCTTGGTTGAGACAAGCAACAGCACCACTATAACTCAGATTATATTCGTTCAAAAATGCAACATAATAAACGCAACGCATTGCGAGATGTTTTTTACTTTTGAGGTTGGATTTCATTAGACAAAAGCATATATTTGCAAAGTCTTAACCAGCACAAAAAGACAAGTTATATTATTGCTTATTTAGTGTAAAGAGCCATCTAACTGTGAAGTTAGGTGGCTCGTTTTTCTTTTACTGGAGATTTTCAAGTTATTTCAATTCGTAAGACTCTCACCAAAAGATTGGCATAAAGAGAAGAAAAAGCAACGCATTGCGCAACATTTTAGCATGTGTTGCGCAACTATTTCCCAAAAAACATGTACCTTTGTCAAGCAAATAACTAAAAAGGATGAAACATATCTCACAGCGCGATATAGCAAGAAAATTGGGTATTAATGTGAGCACGGTATCAAGGGCCCTAAGAGGACTTGATGGCGTGAGTCCTGAGTTAAAACAGCAGATAGAACAATTAGCAGAGGAAGGTGGGTATAAACCAAATCCATTCGCTGTAAGTTTGCGTTACGACACTACACGGACAATAGGCATCGTGGTACCCGACGTATCATTTAATCATAATGCCCATATCGTAAAGAATATTGAAGCTGAGGCTCGTAAAGCTGGATATATGTGTATTATCACTGATTCTAACGATCGAAGCGATGACGAGGCCAACTGCATCGAACTGCTTCTAAACATGCACGTAGAAGGCATTATTATCTGCCTGTCACAAGATACAACAGATTTCAGTCATTTAGAACGACTAAAGAAATTGCATGTACCAGTTGTACTCTTCGACCGTACTGCCGATATTGGCATTTCATCTGTCATCATCAATGATGTTGAATCTGCACGAGAAGCTACAAGATATCTAATTGAAAGTGGTGCTAAACGTATCGCATTCCTTGGGGGGGCAAATCAAATGAAACAGACTGTTGACCGCAAGCATGGTTATCTGGAAGCACTACGCGAATATGACATTCCCATCCGTAAAGAACTTGTAAAATGTCATCATATCAGTTTCAATTCTGGTCTCTCTGACACGTTGGAATTACAGACTCTTCCAGATCCACCAGATGCAATTCTTGCTTCACATGGCCTATTAGGCATCTCAGCCCTACAAGCTATTCTCAGCAAAGGAACTCGCATTCCTGAGGAAGTTGCTGTAATAGCATATATGAGCGACTGGGTATCAGAGATGTCTTATCCACGTATTTCGTTTATTAAGCAGAATCTTCGTGAGATTGGTACTAAAGCTTTTAGACTATTATTAGATCAAATAAAAGGTGATGACAGTGTGCAACATGTCATTGTAAAAGCGAACTTAGAGCTTAGAGATAGTACAAAACATACAAAACCAGAATAAGAATAACTGAAATGAAACGCTTATCATTTTTACTGATGCTTTCAGCTGCAACACTCTGTCAGGCACAGACAGACTCTCTTTCTATACAGGAAGTTGTCGTAACAGGTACTCGTAACGCTACCGACGTGCGTCACCTACCTATAACGGTGACCGTGATTAATCGTGAACAATTGACAGCAGAACATCAGCCAAGCATATTACCCACAGTAATGCGCGAGGTGCCAGGACTCTTTATTACCAGTCGTGGCATGATGGGCTATGGTGCATCAACAGGTGCAGCAGGTGGCATCAACCTGCGTGGCATCACAGGTGGAGCAGGACAATTAATGGTGCTCATCGACGGGCATCCCCAGTATCAGGGCATCTTTGGTCATCCACTCAGCGACAGTTATCAAACGATGATGGCCAAGCGTGTTGAGGTCTTGCGTGGACCTGCATCTGTTCTCTATGGTAGCAATGCCATGGGCGGTGTGATTAATATAGTAACTCGCGGTACTAATCCATGGCATTTTGGATATAATCACAGTAATACCCAAGTCAACATTGGTGCAGGCAGTTACGGTACCGTTCAGGCAGAAGTCTCCAACGATCTGAGTAGTGGTCGCTTTCACTCAACCGTTGCAGGCCAGTATAATCGCTCCGACAATCACCGCCCAAACATGGGTTTTGAACAATATGGAGGATTCCTTAAACTAGACTATTACGTCTCTCCATACTGGAATGCCTACATAAGCACCAATATCACCCACTGGAATGCCAGCAATCCGGGTTCTACAGCCCAGCCAAAACTTGAGAACAACCAGTGGATAACACGTGGCGAGGTCTCGATGGTCATTGAGAACCATTATGATAAGACCAGTGGCGCACTGAGCATCTACGATAACTTCGGACGACACAAAATTAACGACGGCTATAATGCCACTGGCGGTACGCCACAAACCGACCTCTTCCGTTCAAAGGATGCCGTGGCAGGTGCGTCATGGTATCAGACGGCTCAATTGTTTGACGGCAACCACACCACCATTGGTTTTGATTATCAGCACATCTACGGTCGAGCCTACTATACCGACCGTCAGACAGGTGCTTCCGTTACCACACCTCAGCGCCTCATGCAGAGTTCACACTCACATGCTAATGAAGTGGCAGGTTATGTAGACTTCCGTCAGGACTTAGCCTCATGGTTAACCGTTGACGCTGGTCTTCGTTACGACCATCATTCCGTATCAGGCAGTGAATGGGTGCCTCAAGGAGGTCTAGTTGTTCGTCCTATATCTACTGGAGAGGTAAAGGCTATGGTAAGCAAAGGTTTTCGCAACGCCACCCCTAAGGAAATGTACCTCTATAAATCAGCTAACGCCGAATTAGAGCCCGAGCGTCTGTGGAACTACGAACTGTCATGGAAACACAGAATGGACGAGGGATATACATACGGTGCCAACATTTTCTATATCAAGGGCGACAATATGATTCAGACAGTGACTATTGCAGGTACACCCCAAAACGTAAACACTGGCGAGATAGAGAACTGGGGAATGGAAGTGGAAGCCAGTTGTCCTATCAATCAATATTTCAATGTGCGAGCAAATTCCTCATACCTGCATATGAAGAACAAGATCATCGCTGCCCCTGAGGGCACAGTATATGTAGGTGCCGACTTCCGCAAGGATAAGTGGTATGCCACCCTCGGTCTGCAACATATTGAAGACCTTTATACCGAGGTAGGTGCCAACGAAACAAAAGAAGACTTTTGGCTTCTGGACGCCAGTGTCACCTATGCCGCCACTAAGAATGTAAGCCTATGGGCACGCGGCGAGAACTTGCTGGCCCAGAAGTATGAAATCAACAAAGGTTACCCCATGCCCCGAGCCACCTTTATGGGTGGCATAAGCATCAAATTCTAATCTTTATGTTTTATCTTTTAATTTAAGAAAAATGGAAGCAACAACTGTAAGACTTTACACGCTAAATTACAATGAGGTCAAGACCTATATGTGGGCAGCAATCTTTGTAGTCTGCAATCTTGTACTGCCTCAGGTATTCCACCTCATTCCTCAGGGCGGTATCATTTTCTCTCCTCTGTCGCTAGTCATTATGGCCGGTGCCTATAAGTTAGGTTGGAAGACGGGACTTCTGGCAGCTTTACTCTCACCCTCAGTGAACCATCTGATCACAGGAATGCCTGCTACCGAAGTTCTTCCTGTGATGACGATGAAGCTCACAGTCCTCGCCCTTGTAGCCGGATTAGCTGCCCAGCATTTCAAGAGCGTCAGCCTACCTCTGCTTATCGGTGTAGTTCTTATTACCAAAGCCATAGAATGTATAGGAGAACTTGTACTCACAGGTAATATTGACACTACCATTGCAGACTTTACCATTGGTTGGCCTGGCCTGCTCATGCAGATTCTCGGAACTTGGCTCTTACTGAAGCACATCCACAAATAATCATTTCACCAAGGAAACTAACATAGACTATACACCATCATGCGATACATCCTACTTGCCATCTTCACAATAATCACTCTCAATATTGCAGCACAATCAGAAGACCGCGGACTGACCGTTAGCGGAAGCGTGCAGGATGCAGATTTAAAAGAACCGATGATACAGGCTACGGTACAACTATTCCGACAACGAGATTCTACATTCGTGGGCGGCACAGTGACTGACATCCGAGGCAACTTCTCGGTAGAGGCCCCTGCAAATGGCATCTATCGACTGAAAATTTCTTCAATCGGCTATCAACCTATTCAGCGAGAAGTAACGCTACGTCGCAACCAAAGTGCAGATCTGGGCACCCTATTGATTTCTCCTGATGCCATCATCCTAAAAGAGGCTGTTGTGACAGGGCGCGCTGCACAAATTATCGTTAAAAAGGATACCCTGGTGTATAATCCAGATGCCTATCGCACCCCCGAAGGTTCACCTATTGAGGAACTCATTAAACGTATGCCTGGTGCCGAGGTCGATGAAGACGGCAATATTACCGTCAATGGCAAGAAAATTGAAAAGATTCTGGTCGATGGAAAGGAATTCATGCTTGGCGATGTAGAGACGGCACTGAAGAACCTGCCTGTCTCAATTATTCAGAACGTGAAGTTCTACGACCAGCAGAGCGACCAAGCCCGCATCACAGGTATTGAAGACGGCAATAAGCAGGCCGTACTCGACTTCACCATAAAAAAAGGCATGAACCGCGGCTACATGACCAATCTCGATATTGCAGGTGGTACGAACCATCGCTATGCCTCTCGTGGGATGGGAAGCAGCTTTACGGATAAGACACGCTTCATGGTGATGGACAATTTCAATAACAAGGAAGAAAACGCTGGTTGGTGGAACCGCCGCGGCCTGAATGCCAACAAGATGCTAGGCAGCAACTTCAACTACGATGATGGCGAGAAACTGAAAATGGATGCCTCCGTGCGCTGGAATCATCGCGATGGCGACAATCAAAATGAGAATGCCTCGGAAAACTTCTATTCAGAGACCTCTCGTACATTCTCAAACAGTTACTCAAAACAGCTATCGCGCAGCAACAACTGGAGCGGAAATATTCGCTTGGAATGGAAGCCCGACACGCTGACGAACTTGCTGCTACGCGCCAACGGAAGTTTTGGTACCAGCGATGGGCTCTCAACATCAGCCAGCGCAACATTCGATGACGATCCCTATCTCCATGCCAATGACCCACTGGACATTATCCATGACACTTCTTCCCCACTCTACCCATATCTCGTCAACCACAACCACGGCTCCAGCCTTAGCTATGGCGAGAACAAGAACGCATGGGCCATGTTGCAACTGTACCGTCGTCTGAATTCACGGGGTCGGAACATCACCCTACGCGTAGAGGGTTCAATGGGCGACAACGACAATCGGAACGTATCGAATAATGAAGTCTATCTGCACCGCATGAAAAATCTGGCCGGCGAAGACTCCACCTACTTCACAGCTCGCTACAATACCACGCCCAGCGACAACAAGGGCTACGTGCTGAGTGTTCTCTATAGCGAACCACTCTGGAAAGGTGCCCATTTGCAGGCCAACTATGAACTGCGCTACAATCAGGACAAAAGCGACCGTCAGACCTACGACTTCAGCCATCTCAACCTCAATCCCTTCACAGGTGTTATCCCTGAATACCGAGAGTGGAATCCGTGGATTGGCAGTTTCGATCAGATTACCCTGGATGCCCAACTCGACAAGAACCTCAGTCGCTATTCTGAATATAAGAACTACACACACAACATCCGCCTCACCCTGCGCCATTGGCAGGAAGAGTATGACTACAACATCGGTATCCTTGTGCAACCCCAGCATTCGAACTTTATTCAGGACTATCGGAGCATCTACGTGGATACCGTGCGCAACGTAACGAACCTCACGCCTACTATCGACTTCCATTATAAATTCAGCGACCAGCAGAACATCTATATCCACTACCGTGGCGACACTCGCCAACCCGAAATCACACAATTGCTTGATATCCGTGATGACTCCAACCCACTCTACATCACCTCTGGTAACCCCGGACTGAAACCGCAGTTCACCAACTCACTGAATGTTTATTACAACAACTATATCCAGAAGTACAAACGTTCCATCGTGCTTTTCGGGAACTATCGTCATATCCGCAACTCCATCTCCAACAAGGTGACTTATCATCCTGAAACTGGTGGTAGCGAATCACGCCCAGAGAATATCAATGGCAACTGGAATGCTGACGGCGGTTTCAACTTCAGCACCGCCATTGACAGCGCAGCCCATTGGAACATTGGCTCCGACACTCGCCTACGCTATAACAACTACGTCAGCTACGTGTCACAAGCCAAAAGCGAAGCCGCAAAGAACACCACGAAGACCACGAGCTGGAACCAGCGATTGAATGCCAGTTTCCGTAACGACTGGCTGGAGGTCACCCTCGATGGCAACGTGAACTATCAACACTCGCGCAACGAGCTTCAGCCCAGTGCCGACCTCGATACATGGCGCTTCAGCTATGGCGGTCAGATGATGGTTCGCCTGTCCATTGGCCTTGAGATTTCCACAAACCTCCACGAAACCAGTCGCCGAGGCTACAACGACCCGTCGTCAAATACCAACGAACTGATATGGAACGGCCAGATATCCAAGACTTTCCTTAAGTCTAAGTCTCTTATCGTGGCCCTGAATTTCTACGATCTTCTTGGTCAGCAGTCTAACTACGACCGCTGGGTCAATGCCAACGGGCGTAGCGACACCCGCTACAACAGCATCAACTCCTATGCAATGCTCCACGTACGCTACCGTCTGAACATGTTTGGTGGCAAAGTGGATACCGAAGGACGCTATGACAAGAAGTGGGGTAATAATGACAGACGTGGTAGATAAAATACAAATATTTTATGAAAAGATTCCTTATTAGCCTTATGGCTATGACTTGCATACAGTCACTGCCAGCACAAACCGTACCACAGACATACCTGTCTCCACAGTTGAATGCGGAACAGCGTGCTGATGATTTATTAAAACGACTTACCTTGGAAGAAAAGGTCAAACTCATGATGGACACATCTCCTGCTATTGACCGATTGCAGATTCCACAGTTTCAGTGGTGGAATGAGGCACTTCATGGTGTGGGACGTAATGGTTATGCCACTGTATTCCCTATTACGATGGCAATGGCAGCCTCATGGGATGATGCTTTGCTACATAAAGTTTTCACAGCTGTCAGCGACGAAGCCCGCGTAAAAGCCCGTCAAGCCAAACAATCAGGTAATATTCGCCGCTATCAGAGTCTATCTTTTTGGACACCGAACATAAATATTTTCCGAGACCCGCGTTGGGGTCGTGGGCAGGAAACTTACGGCGAAGACCCGTTTCTGACATCAAAGATGGGACTTGCTGTGGTGCGAGGACTACAGGGCTATACTTATGATGGCAAGCCTCTTAGCAACTATAAAAAGTTATTAGCCTGTGCAAAACATTTCGCTGTTCATAGCGGACCGGAGTGGAATCGCCACACTTACAACGTAGAAGAACTGCCAGAACGCGACTTATGGGAGACCTACTTACCAGCTTTTAAGGCGCTAGTTCAAGAGGGCGAGGTAGCAGAAGTAATGTGTGCCTACCAGCGTATTGACGGCCAACCCTGCTGCAGTCAAACCCGATACGAGCAACAAATATTACGTGAGGAATGGGGATTTAAAGGACTCATTACTAGTGATTGTGGTGCCATCCGCGATTTTCTGCCCCGCTGGCACAACACAGCAAAGGACAGCCCAGAGGCAGCAGCTCAGGCCGTATTGGCTGGTACTGATGTGGAATGCGGCTCAGAATATAGGAATCTGCCAGAGGCAGTGCATCGTGGTGACATCAAAGAAGCTGACCTTGACCGTTCTCTTCGTCGGCTCCTCATCGCCCGTTTCGAAGTGGGCGATTTCGATAACGACGACCGCGTATCATGGAGTAAGATTCCTGCATCGGCCATAGCTTCAAAAGAGCATAAGCAGTTAGCTCTCGATATGGCCCGCAAGAGTATCGTGCTACTGAAAAACAACGGCGTACTGCCATTGAAAGTTAATAGTCAAAAGCCAACAGCAAAAAGCATTATTGTCATGGGGCCCAATGCAAATGATTCCGTCATGCAATGGGGCAACTATGCAGGTTACCCTACAAAGACCGTCACCGCTCTTGAAGGTATTCGCCAACAACTAGGTGATGTACCCTATTTACAAGGCTGCGGTTTGACACGCAACGAGAACATCGAAAGTCGCTTCGCACAAATCAAAGCCCCATTAGGTAATCAGGGTATACAGGCTATTTACTATAACAATACCGATATGTCTGGTACACCCGCAGCTACCGTTACATTAACCGAGCCTATCAAACTTAGCAATGGTGGTAACACCGTTTTTGCTCCTGGCATAAACCTTGAGAACTTCTCAGCACGCCTTGATGGCACTTTTATTCCTACACGAGATGAGACACTCATCTTTACTATTGGTGGCGACGATAAAATCCGATTGTTGGTCAATGGTGACACTATCGTTAACCTCTGGCAGGCTCGTCAACGCATTCAAAACGCACAGAAAGAAATAGCCGTGAAAGCAGGCGAGCATTACCGCATACAGATTGATTATGTACAGGAGACAGGTTACGGTGCCCTGAACTTCGACATCCAACACAAAGCCACACCTACACCACAGGAATTACTGGCACAAGTGGGTGATGCAGAGACCATCGTTTTCGTTGGTGGTATCTCTCCCCGCTTAGAAGGTGAGGAGATGCGTGTAAGTGAACCAGGTTTCCGTGGTGGCGACCGAACCAGCATCGAACTACCACAGGCTCAGCGCGACGTGCTGCGATGGTTGCATGAAGCAGGCAAGACAGTCATCTTTGTCAACTGCTCTGGCGGTGCAATGGCAATGGCACCTGAGTTAGAGACCTGCGATGCCATCTTGCAATGGTGGTACGACGGTGAGCAAGGTGGAAACGCCCTGGCCGATGTACTCACAGGCCGCTATAATCCCAGCGGTAAGTTGCCTGTGACATTCTATCGCAGTACCGATGACCTACCCGACTTCCTCGATTATACAATGAAGAACCGTACCTATCGTTACTTCACTGGTGAGCCTCTCTTCCCTTTCGGCCATGGTTTAAGCTATACAACATTTGAGTTTTCGAAACCCACAGTGAAGGTTAAAGGAGATATTGTAACACTAACCGTTACGATAAAGAACACCGGAAAAGTCGATGGTACCGAGACCGCTCAGATATACTTCCGTCGCACTGCCGACAAGGAAGGCCCACTGAAGACCCTCTGCGCCTATCAACAAATAACACTGAAAGCTGGCGAATCCCGTAATGTCAGCTTCAATCTGCCTAAAAAGCAACTTAACAGTTGGGACATACAAACCAATACCATGCGCTTTGTACCTGGTCAGTATCAACTGATGGTTGGCTCGTCAAGTGCTGATAACGCCCTTTTGAATATTAACGTAAAATTATAAGACTCCAATGAAAAGAATCCTATTCCTAACCGCCCTTGCAGCACTATTTGTCCTGCCGGCATTTGCACAAGAGAAGCAATCACCGTCGTTTGACGAAGTATTAACCACCCGCCGCAGCATTCGTAGTTACGATGCCACAAAGACCATCTCCGAGCAAGAGGTTCGTACGCTGATGGAGGCTGTACAAGAAGCACCATCGTGGGCTAATCAACAACCCTCGAAATACTATGTGGCTATGACACCTGAGAAAATCGCTGCTGTGCAGGAGCTCATTGGCGGCAACAAGCGTAATGTGCAGGGAGCACCCGTACTCATCGTTTCCACCTTTGAACGCGGCAAGAGTGGCTTCTTCCAGGGTAATCCTGCCAATGAAGTGGGCGACGGCTGGGGTGCTTACGACAATGGTCTCTCTAACTGTTACCTCATCCTGCAAGCCCGAGCCATGGGTTTCGATACGCTCATCATGGGTATGCGTGATGCCGACAAACTCCGTTCTCTTTTTAATATCCCCGAAAACGAGGCTATCATGGCTGTCATCTCCCTTGGTTATCGCAAGAACCAGCCCGTTCAACCGCGACACAAACAGTTGGACGATGTTGTAAAATTCTATTGAATAAACCATGAAACAGGATGGTATCATGCGTGTCGGCATTATCGGCACTGGATGGATAGCAGAGAAAGCAGCCATCACCCTAAATGGCCTGCAGACGTGCAAGGCCTACGCAGTAGGCTCTCGCTCAGAGGCAACAGCTAACACATTCGCTAAGAGATGGAACATCACAAAGGCTTACGGTTCATACACCGAACTGATTGCCGACCCCAATGTTGATCTCGTCTATATTGGAACACCCCACTCACATCACTATGATGTGACAAAGGAGGCCCTATTAGCGGGAAAGCCCTGTCTTGTAGAAAAGGCATTCATGGCAAATACCCGGCAGACGGAGGATATTCTTGCTCTTGCCCATGAAAAGAAAGTGTTTCTTGCCGAAGCCATTTGGACACGTTACCAGCCTGCAGTCACCATCATTCGCGATCTTCTAAACGCAGGACGTATTGGTAACCCTCGCCTTATCACTGCCACTCTCGGCTATTCTATGGGGGAGAAGCCACGTATCATGCAGCCAGACCTCTGTGGTGGTGCCCTACTCGACCTCGGTGTTTATGCCCTGAATTTCGTGCGTATGTTTACTGATTGCGACATTGAGACTATCGATGGTCATTGTGTCAAGAGTGTAACAGGTATGGATCTCACCAATGCGATGACCATCATACTCAAAAACGGTATTCTCGCCAATGTGCAGTCGAGTGCCACTTGCGTTGGCGACAACATCGGTGTTATTGCTGGCACCGATGGCAACCTCATCATTGATAACATCAACAATCCACAAACCATCACAGTAAATGGCCCTGACCGCACATATATAGAAACTATTCACGTGCCGCAGCAGATTACTGGCTATGAATACCAGTTCCTCGCCTGTCGCCAAGCTCTCATCGACGGGCTTCTTGAGCCGTGTGGGATGCCCCATACAGAGACGCTTTATATCATGCAACTCATGGACGGTCTGCGCCGCAAGTGGGATGTGCGATACCCTATGGATAAACAATCTTAATTGATAAAATCTCTTTTTTTACTTAACATTTATTTCAGTCATACGTAATATAGATGTATGACACGTTTAGATTTTGAACATATCGCCCAGCAGTTACGCACACAAATGCTGAAAGTCGCCATGGATTTCTTCGGCTCCAAAGATGATGCCGAGGATGTAACCCAGGATGCGATGATACAGCTTTGGCGCTACTGCGAAAATATAGATGTAAGCAGAAACGTGTCTGGTCTGGCAATACGTGTGGCCAAGAACTGCTGCGTGAATCACTATCGTCGACAACGACAGGAGACGAACTACAAAGTTCAAACCACGAAACTCAAAACGGAAATCACAGGGGATTCACCGCAGGAAAGACTCGAGGCCGAGGACACACGTCAGATGATGACAGAAGTGATGGCCCGACTGAAACCTCGAGAACGTGAACTCTTTGAGTTGAGGCGGTTGGATGGTCTCTCCTCCAAACAGATATCTGAGCAAACAGGCATCCCCGTCAAATCCGTTTCAGCGATGGTATCAGCAGCGAGAACAAAAGTGTTTTTAGAACTGAAAAAGAGAATGAAGCAATGACAAACGAAAAGATACAGAAACTGATTGACCGTTACCTCGAAGGAAGCACAACACCCGAGGAGGAACGCCAGTTAGCCCGCGAGCTGTTGCGGCCAGGCATTCCCGAAGAATGGCAGGCTATCCGCCTGATGCTAGGCGAACTGTCAATGGGCGAGGCGGAATATGACGAACTAATGGCCCATCGCACAGAGAAAACTGCCATCGTCAAGATACACCATCGCTGGATAGCCGTTGCCGCCAGTATCGCATTGCTTTTCTCCATTGGTCTGCTTTTCAACAACTTGCACTACGAAGCAACTAACCTCGTGGCACAGGCAGATAGTGTAAAGACACCACAGCAGACCGTCACAAAGGGAGTAAAGACACTACCTCTAGAAGAAAAGAATGCTGAGACAATAGACTCAGTGAAGATTATCAAGGAGAGGTATAGGATGCCCCGCCCATCCAAGCACTACATGGCGAAAGCGCAGGCAACAGAAATTACGTCAGAGCCTGAACCCATGGATGCTGTAGAACTTGCCGAAAGAGCCTTTGCCGAGGAGAGGCAGCAGATGGAGATGGAGATCATGTCACAGATAAAAGGCTGTCTGCAAGCGGACTTCAAGGCAATGACTGATGAGATTCGCCGAAGGGGCGAACGAATGACGCAACATGTAGAAATAGCAATGAGCGAAGATGAATAAACATAACATCAAAAACTTACCAGATATGAAAAGAATTGCATTTGCACTTTGTGCCACTATCGTATCCCTCAGCACAATGGCTCAGGGAACCCTTCTCAAGCGATTGCAGAGCAATCCGAAGGTCGACAGTCTTGTGAATGAAGTGTCTGCATTAGGCGGCAATCCTGATGTTTCCTATTACTTCGACGGAAAGTTCCATAAGACAGTTGGAATCTTCTGTAATCTGATGAATGACTTCCAGCCTACACCTCCTACGGGAGACTCCAAAAAGGATGCCCAGAACCATGTAATGGACAGCATCCGCCAAGATAGAATCAACCAGGGGCGCAAGGTGTATGAGGCCATTCGCAATACCTGCAAGGCGCTCACCGATAAGGCTACAGAGAGTTATAGCTGGGAATACCATCGGGATGGAGTTGACAGCGTCCGCTATACCATCGCCATCGGTGAATATCAGAATGGCGACACCATGAGAATCTATCAAGACCAAAGGGATGTGCAGGTTTACAATGCCCCCGAGTTGCTCTCGTTCTATTACAATACAGATCCTCACAATGACGGAAACCCATGGAGGGCAAAAGGGTACGGATACTTCAGATATGAATACACCCCCGACAGCGTGTTCACGCCGAACAAGGATATCGTGCCTTTCGACAAGGAGGCCTACACCAAAGCAATTCTGTCCATTCTGAAACAGGAAGGCATCACCAGCCGCCAGTTCTACGTCTATCACGACAGCACCTTCACCATCGTGAGGAAAGACAGCAAAAAGGACGACTTCGTGCTGAGGGTACAAACGAACGAGCCGGTGCAGACGAAGAGCGAGACCAGAGGAACCGTCTATACCCTGCACTCAAGAGCACAGGCCGATGCGGTGCTGGAGCAAATCGTTAAGGCCACATGGGATTACCTGGATAACGCCCACAATGCCTGGTTCTCTTTCCATCCCTATAATGACTTTGGATACAGGAGACTGAATGAACTGTTTCAGGGTAACTACCTGTCGAGAGTTCCCGATTTCTATCACATTTACCTTCACTGTTTTGACGAGGAATACAACATCATGATTGTGGAAGGCAAAGGCGACATGATGGTTCCTGCAGAGTGGGCCGTTGTGAAGAGCTGGAAGAACGGCAAGGTGACCTACGACAAGAAAGAATTGAAGAGCTTGACGCCTGAGAAGGCCCGTGAAAAGACCTCTGACTTCACCTCTGTCACCACCCGACAGTTCGAGCCGTTCGAATAGAAAGTGCTGATATAGAGAAGTAAACAGAGTGAATGGCAGCGGGCAGCGACCATATAGGTAGCGCCCGCTGCCACCTTTTTTCAATACTCGTCGTTCTCGGTGCGGGCGATAATCTCGTTCTGTAGTTGGGTGGTCATGTCGTTGAAGTAGTCGCTGTAGCCAGCCACACGGACCAGCAGGTCGCGGTATTCGTCGGGGTGCTGCTGGGCATCGTGTAGAGTAGCGGTGTCAACGATGTTGAACTGGATGTGGTGGCCACCGAACTTGAAGTAAGTACGGATAAGCGATGCTAACTTCTTTTGATCCTCCTCGCGCTTCAGTAGCTGCGGCACGAAACGGACGTTGAGCAGCGTACCGCCGCTCTTGGTCTGGTCGAGCTTGCCAAGTGACTTGATAACGGCTGTCGGACCGTGAGTGTCGCTACCGTGCGAGGGCGACGTGCCGTCGCTAATGGCGAAATGGGCGAAACGACCGTTGGGCGTGGCTCCGCAGACGCTGCCGAAATAGTTGTGGCAGGTTGTCGACAGCATGTTCAACTGTGTCTTACCGCCACGGGTATTGGGACGTCCCTCGATGGCTCGTACCAAGTCATCGTAGACGCGGACGGCAATCTTGTCGGCATAGTCGTCGTCGTTGCCGAAGAAGGGTGTGTGGTTGCGAATGTAGGCACGTTGAACGTTGAACGTGGAATTTTGAACATTATTGTCTTGCTGTCCCCAATTGCATGCGCAGGCCTCCAACATCTCGTCCATCGTGTAACGATGGTCCTCGAAGACGTGCTTCTTCAAGGCGGTGAAGCAGTCGGTAATAGTACCCAAGCCCGTACACTGGATGTAGGTGGTGTTGTAGCGGGCACCACCGCTGTAGTAGTCCCTACCCTTCTCAATGCAGTCGTCGATGTAGAGGCTGAGGAAGGTGGCTGGGGCATAGAGCGAGAACATGCGCTCGATGTAGTTGTTGACCGAGAGCTTCAGGTTGACGAAGTACACCATCTGGCGGTGCCAGGCATCGTATAGTTGTTCAAAGTCGGTAAAAGTGCGCGGGTCACCCGTCTCCAAGCCAAGGCGCTTGCCCGTCTCGGGGTCAATACCGTTGTTGAGGGTAATCTCCAAGATCTTCGGTGTGTTCAGATAGCCCGTCAGCAGGTAGGCCTCCTTGCCGAAGGCGCCCACCTCGATGCAGCCTGAGCAGCCGCCCTCGCGG